>Ga0209371_1001348_pt1 | contig 17013 bp, 14 predicted proteins | sample AgamicAtAmrz_FD_187165 | JGI IMG/M metagenome (GOLD analysis project Ga0209371, IMG submission 187165) | Agave microbial communities from Guanajuato, Mexico - At.Am.rz (SPAdes) (version 2) | ecosystem: Host-associated > Plants > Roots > Rhizosphere | place: Guanajato, Mexico | collected 2012-06-07
CGCTGAGACGCGGCGCCCGTAATAATCGCAACTTTCTCTTTCAGCAACATAACTGACTCCAGATTCTTTTTTTATAGGGTTCGGTATCGCTACCGGCAGGGTTCATCCTCAGCATCAGAAATAGCGCTCAAAGTGGCAATGCAAAAAAATTCATTTGATGCTGAATGAAATTGTTGGTTTGATACAGTTAACAATTTTAAATGTTTAAAACGGACATAAATCACAAAATCGTGAGCGGGAATAGTTATGGAAAAGCCAGTCAGCCAGCTCCCTTCATTAAAATCGCTGCGCGTCTTTGAAGAGGTCGCGCAATCAGGAAACGTGGCGCGCGCGGCGGAAAAATTAAATATTACCCCCTCGGCGGCGAGCCACCAGCTGGCGAAACTGGAAAAAGAGCTGGGCTCGATTCTGTTCCACCGATCGGCGAAAGGGGTAGCGTTAACCCTGGCGGGTGAGCGCTATTTAGCAGAGATTCGGCCGCTGATCCTCAGTCTGACGCAGGCGACGGCGCGGCTGCGCAATGAGAAAGATCGCAGCGCGCTGCGCATTCACTGCGCGCCCAGTTTTGGGCTGCTATGGCTGCTGCCGCGTATTCATCAGTTTCGCGAAGCGCACCCGGACATACAGGTTTCGCTTTCCTGCTCTTATGAAAACTTATCTTTCAGCCGCGATAATATCGATATTGCGGTGCGCCATGGCTTTCCGGAATGGAAGGCGTTTGAAATAAAGACCATTCGCCATGAAAAAATGTCGGTACTGGCGTCGCCAGACTATCTGGATAAATATCCGCTGCGGATGCCGGACGAATTAAATAACCACGCGCTGATCCTTTCTGAATCGCCGTTAATTCAGTGGCCACAGTGGTTCGCCACGCAGCAATTGCCGCAGCCAACCCAAGAGTGGCTGTTTCGCTTCGACCGATCCTATATGAGCCTGGAAGCAGCGATGCTCGGCCACGGGCTCATCTTCGAAAGCGAACTGCTGGCCGCCGACTATCTTCGCAGCGGCAAACTGGTCAGGGTATTTGATGAGGCTATGAGCCTGCCGGTAAGCGCCCATCACCTGGTTTATCCGCGCGGCTATGCGCAGTTCCCGCGCGTCAGCTACTTTTTGCAGTGGATTCAGGCGCAGCTGGACGGCTGAGAAGTTTGCTGCTGGAGATTTTAGTTAAGTCAGCATTAAAGTATGATGCGATGGTTTTATAACCATTGAGTTCATGAGGGATTATGACCACGGGATTTTTTCTGTATCACCTGGATAAAACTACCTGCGGGGGACGCATACTTTCCGGCGCGGCTGACGACACCTATGAAACGGGCGGTTTGGTCAGGCAGCAAGTCAGGGAGGGCGACCCGGTAACCTGTGGGAAACATGAGGGGCGGTTTCGCGTATGCGGTGGAATGGGGGACACTTATTCGGTCAATGGTGCAACAAAGGAGTGGGCAGGCTCATTAGATAGCTATAGTTCTTGCCCATGTCGCGCACGGTTCATCCCGTCAGTCCAGACACACACCTATGAAAGCGATTGTAACGCCGGGCGTGTAGCTGAACGGGCAGAGACTGCGAAGCGAAAAGCACGGCAGTCAGAACCGGAACAGCGTGCTCAGGCGGCGAAGAAGAAACGGGAAATAACGTTGACCATCGGCGTGTTTTTTGACGGTACAGGAAACAATACAGCGAATACCGCCGCTCGTCAGGGTGCCTGTACTGGTGAGCATTTCGGGATGAATGATGCAGAGTCTACGTCTGCGTTAGAACAGTGTATCCAGCAAAATCACGGGGTAAGCGGTATCGCAGCGGGAAGCTATCTGGGGTATTACAGTAACGTTCACTGGCTCAATACGCTTTACTCTACTGATTTTCCTTCACACGCTGAACAGGGACAGCAAACGATTTATATAGAAGGTATTGGTACGGAAACCAATGCAGGCGACAGCACTTACGGGATGGGCACAGGCCAGGGTGATACTGGCGTGTTGAGAAAAACGGACAAAGCAGTTGCGGCATTGACTTCGGCGATCAAAGACTATTTAGCCAAGCCATCTGAAACTAACGTTATGGCCGTCAGGGAATTACAGTTTGATATTTTTGGCTTCAGCCGCGGCGCAGCGGCGGCACGTCATTTTGCCAACCGAATATTCAGTCAGGATAGCGCTATAGTCGCTGCGATTAATGCTGGGCTGGATGGGATTGCATTTTCAGGTACGCCCGGCGGTAAAACTCGCTTTCTGGGTATATTCGATACGGTAGCGGCCATCGGCACGCCGGTCAACGGCCTGAATCCCCACAGCGCCGATAGCGGCGATGTCAATCTGGCGCTGCGTCCGGGCATCGCGGAGAAGGTGTTTCATATCACCGCGCAGCACGAATGTCGGTTCAACTTTGCCTTGAACAGCGTAAAACCGGCGTGGCCGGAGCTGGCTCTGCCCGGCGCGCATTCCGATATCGGCGGCGGTTATAACCCCGACGAGCACGAAGCCTGTTTCCTTACCCGCCCTGTGTTCGAAACGGTGTCGCTTTCTACCCCCGATACGAAAACGCGGGTTTACCAACAGACGTGTGAGCAACTTGAGGTGATGGAGGACTATCCGGCGATAGCGCCGCTGCTGAATGCGGTGGAGGTGAATATTGATACATGGCATGACGAAAGGATGCCCGCTGACCATTACGGGACTTTGCAGAAACGCAGCGCTGCCGCGCTGGTTATAGATCGGCCCACCCGTAACGACTGGTCGAAGGTGGCATTACGGGTCATGCTGGATGCAGCGCAGGATGCAGGCGTCATCTTCGATCCCATTTTGCCTAAAGACAACAATCTGTCGCTTCCGCCTGAACTGAACAGCCTGTGTGAAAAAGCGATTGTAATGGGCCGAGCCGCCCGAAGCGGTCGGCCTGCCATCGGCTTTACCACCCCGGAAATCCTGATGCTGGCTGAAAAATATATCCACTGCTCAGCTAACTGGAACAGTGTGCTGAGAGATGAACAGAAGAGGATCAGCGGCGCGGTCAGGCCGGCAAAACTGGTGATGTTCACCAACCGACCAGACGATCGCTGGCAGCGTACGGTTTACGATATGGATGGAAATAAAATATGGAAATAATCCGTGCGGCCTGGCTTCTGCCGTTACTGGCTCTGACGGCCTGTCAGGGAAAATCTTTACCTGGTAACGTTGCTCAAACCGACACGCCCAAAGAATGGTGGTTTAATTTTTTTACCCCCAAAGCGCTGCCTGCAGTGGTGACGTTCGCTGTGGTTCAGGACGTGGATGGTCAGGTTTATGAGTTCAATACGCTCGACAGTACAAGAACGCTCAATGGAATCGTCGGTGAGTGGAACGATAGCGCACGGACACTTAACGGCCACTGGAATCACGTTAAACGTCCACCCAGGCATATTATTTTTTGCTGGGATTCGATTATCGATAAAAAAGTGTATGAGACGGTGCTGACTCTTCCAAAAACCATTCTGGACAAAATGCTCATACCGAGCGACAGGGGTTACCAGAAGAGGGATGAGTATTATCGTGCTGTGCAAATCGGCCTGGCCCCGGAGGGAAAAGCGGCCGTTTGGGTGAGTGGCGTTGCTCGGGGAGAGCCTAATTATCGCATCACCCCCTCAGTCCTGAAAACCTTATCAGGAGATAAGCTGGCCATTTGCAAAGGAATAACGCGATTTTCTCACGGCTATGAGTATGGCGAAGATACGAAGAACTTTATCAAAGGTAAAAAATATCCTTACGGGCGTTGGTGATCCACTTGCTGAACCCGATGGGATCTTCCGGGATCCTTTGGCGCTCATTAGTCGACTGGAATACTTTCTCTTTTTCAGGCGTCGCAGCCGCGATATCTGATAGCCTCGACAAAAGCAGCGAAGGCGGAAGAGGTGTTGCGTCGGTTGGGATAGTAAAGGTGATAGCCTTCGAACAGCGGGCTCCAGTCGGCGAGCACTTCAATCAGGCGGCCCGCCTCGATATGGGGCCGCGCCATATGCTCCGGCACACAGGCCAGGCCAATGCCGTCCAGCGCGCCGTTCAGCACATGGATAATGCTGTTGGATAGCAGCGGGCCGTTTACCCGAATCGTTAACTTGCGGCCCGCTTTTTCAAACTCCCACGCGTAGACACTGCCGCCCGGCGAGTGGCGGATATTGATGCAGCGGTGCGCCGTAAGATCCTGCGGAACAACCGGAACCGGATGCGCCTGAAAATAGGCGGGCGTGCCGACCACCGCCAGCCGCCAGTCTGGCCCGAGGCGCACCGCAATCATATCGCGGCTGATCGACTCTCCCAGCCGAATACCAGCATCGAAACGTTCGGTGACGATATTGGTAAAGCCGTAGTCGATGCAGATTTCCACGCTGATATCGGGATAGCTGGCAAAAAAGGCGGGCAGCGCAGGGCGCAACAGGATCTCGGCGGCATCGTCGGAACAGGTGATGCGTATATTGCCGGCCGGGGTATTGCGTAATTCGCCAATGCGCGCAATTTCGCTGTTGATCTGTTCGAATAACGGCGCCACGGACTGCAATAAACGTTCGCCCGCTTCCGTCGGCGCGACGTTGCGCGTGGTGCGCGCCAGCAGGCGCACGCCGATACGCTCTTCCAGATTGCGAATGGTATGGCTGAGCGCAGACGGACTCACACCCAGGCCTGCCGCTGCTTTGGTAAAACTCTGCTCGCGCGCCACAGCAATAAATGCCTGAATATCATTCATCTTATCCCGTCCTTATTTATGATTTTAATTCACAGAGACTGGAAAATTAGCCTGGTCAGGAGAGGGAATCCAACGCCATTTCGCTAATCGCACGGATCATTAAAACCTGCAACGCGCTGCTAAATGGCGCTGTGCGGGCGTTTCGTTAATTAATGAATTTTATTCAGCAGCGTATGCGGCGAGAGCCGGTTAATCATTCCACTCATCTCTGTAAGGATAGGGCGAAAGCAAAAGCCATTAAGACCGGAGCACTATGGATATTCAGATAAATAATAAAACCGTTCAGGTCGATGCCGAAGGGGACACGCCATTACTCTGGGTATTACGCGACGATCTGGGCATGACGGGAACGAAATATGGCTGCGGTCTGGCGCAGTGCGGCGCCTGTTCGGTGATGATCGACGGGCAGGTAGTCCGATCCTGCGTGACCCCGATCGATAAAGTCGCCGGAAAGCAGATCACTACCATTGAAGCGATCGAGAGCGACGATGTGGGCAAGCGCGTGGTGGCGGCCTGGGTGAAGCATCAGGTGCCGCAGTGCGGCTACTGCCAGTCGGGACAGGTGATGGCGGCGACCGCGCTACTCAGGCAGAACGCGCATCCCTCAGACCAGGAGATCGCGGCGGCGATGGTGAATCTTTGCCGCTGCGGCACTTATAACGCCATTAGCGCGGCCATTCACGAGGTGGCGGGTCAGGGAGGCGATCGGTGAGAGAACAGCCCGCATCATCCGAATTTTCCCTCGGCGAAGACCCCATCAACCTGTCGCGCCGCCGCTTCTTGCTGGCGTCGGGCAGCGTAGCAGGAGCGCTAGTGCTGGGCATTGGTCTGCCATCAGGCCAGGCGCGCGCTCAGGCTGCGCAACAGCCCCTGCCGCCCGGCACGCGCGTGCCCGCCTTTCTTGAGATTCGTCCAGACAGCAGCGTGCGTTTTCTATCACCGTTTATCGAAGGCGGACAGGGGATCTTTACTGCCATGGCGCAGATCGTCGGCGAAGAGCTGGATGCCGATCCCGCCACCTTTGTCGTTGAGAACGCGCCGGCCGGCGACGAGTACAAGGTCATGGACAGCGGCATGCGCATCACCGGCGGCAGTCAGTCGGTGCGTACCAGCTACACCACCATGCGCCGTCTCGGCGCGCTGGCGCGCCATATGCTGCTGCAGGCGGCGGCAAGCGCGCTGGCGGTGCCGCTCGCCTCTCTGCGCACCGAGCCGGGGAAGGTGGTACACGACGCTTCAGGGCAGACGCTGACCTACGGCGAGCTGGCCAGCCGCGCGCGCGATCTGCCGGTTCCGCCTGCGGATGCGGTCAGCCTGAAAGATCCCGCGCAGTTCCGCTGGATCGGCAAGCCCGTCAAGCGTCTCGACGCCTGGGAGAAATCAACCGGGCAGGCGGTTTACACCATCGACTGCCGCGTCGATGATATGCTGCACGCGGCGGTACAGCACGCGCCGCGTTTTGGCATGACGCCGGGCGCATGGCGCAACGAAGCACAGGTCAGGGCGATGAAGGGCGTGCACTCGGTGCACCGGCTGCCAGATGCGGTGGCGGTGGTCGCCGAGCGTTGGTGGCAGGCAAAACGCGCCGTTGAGGCGCTCCAGGTAGAATGGCTGGCGCCTGCCGACGCCGAGTTAATGCCGCCGGATTTTTCCTCCGACGATTTCGCCCGCACGCTGGCGAACGAACCCGGCGACGGCCAGGAGGCGGAGGTCAAAGGCGACCTGGCAGCGGGCATGTCCGCAGCCAAAACCACGCTCAGCGCCACCTACCACAGCCAGTATCTTAATCATGCTCAGCTGGAACCGCCTTCGGCGCTGGCGCGCTTTAACGACGACGGCACGCTGGAGTTGTGGATCCCTAACCAGGCGCCGGAGATGTTTCAGGGCGAGGTGGCGAAGCGCACCGGGCTCGACGCCAGCAAAATCCTGATTCACTCCCCGTTGCTTGGCGGCTTTTTCGGGCGTCACTTTGTTTATGACGGGGCGATGGCCTGGCCGCAGGCGGTTGAGCTGGCGAAGGCGGTCGGCCGTCCGGTTAAGCTAATCTGGAGCCGTGAAGAGGAGTTTCTGCGCGACACCCATCGCCCAATGGCGTCGGTGCGCTTCCGCGCCGGGTTGGATGACAAGGGCTATCCGCTGGCGCTGGAAGCGGTCAGCATCTGCGAAGGCCCGACCGAAGGCATCTCCGGCAAGCAGGGCGATAAGCTTGATCCCACCGCCACCGAGGGGTTGATCGGCAAATCCTATGCTATTCCCCACCTGCGCATCGCGCAGATCTATAAAAAAGGGCCGGTGAAGCTGGGCTACTGGCGCTCGGTCGGCAACTCGATGAACGACTTCCTCTACGAGAGCTTTCTCGACGAGATCGCGGACCACGGCAGGCTCGATCCCTTTGAGCTGCGTCTGCGGCTGCTGAAGGGTAATGCGCGCCTGACGACGCTGCTGCACGCGGTGGCCGATCTCTCTGGCGGCTGGAAACCGGGCCCCTATACCGCCGAAGATGGCAGTCGGCGCGCCCGCGGCGTGGCGATGGCGTCTCCGTTCGGCACCGAAGCGGCGGCGATAGCGGAAGTCTCGATTGAGAACGGACAGGTCAGGGTGCATCGGATCTGGGAAGCGATAGATCCCGGCAGCATCGTTAATCCGGCCATCGTTGAGGCGCAGGTCAACGGCGCGGTTGCGCTGGGGCTGTCGCAGGTACTGCTGGAAGAGGCGCTGTTTGAGAAGGGGCAGCCGGTAGCGCGTAATTTCGATCTCTATCCGATCCTGCCGCCGTCGCGCATGGCGCAGGTCGAGGTACGCATTATCGAGAGCGGCGCCAAAATGGGCGGCATCGGCGAACCGCCGCTGCCCGCCGTACCGCCCGCGGTGGCCAATGCGGTCTCCAGGCTGACCGGTCAGCGTATTCGCTCTATGCCGCTTTCACGCTACAACTTTACCTGAGCCGCAGGTTATTAAGGAAAACATCATGACCAGGAAAAGGCTCTGCCTGCTGCTGATTGCCGCGCTCACTATCGTGGCGGGCGCGCTGCTGTGGATGCTGCGTACGCCCGCGTCGCCTTTCGACAATGAAGCGGACGCCGGGACCGCCGCGCCGCCGGATCTTATCCAGCGCGGCGAATATGTCGCGCGTCTGAGCGACTGCGTCGCCTGCCACAGTACGCCGGAGAGTGCGCCATTTTCCGGCGGCCTGGCGATGGCGACGCCGGTCGGGAAAATCTATACCACCAATATTACGCCCGACCGCGAGAGCGGTATTGGCCGCTATTCGCTGGCTGACTTCGATCGCGCGGTGCGTCAGGGCGTGGCGCAGGACGGACATCGGCTCTATCCGGCAATGCCGTTTCCCTCCTATCAGAAGCTGAGCGATGAGGATATTCGCGCGCTCTATGCGTTTATGATGCACGGCGTTCAGCCCGCTTCGCGGCAAAATCAGCCGTCAGAGATCCCCTGGCCGCTCAACATGCGCTGGCCGCTGGCGCTGTGGCGAGCCGCTTTTGCCAGCGGCGAACCCTGGCAGACGGTGGCGAACCGCGACGCGCTCTGGAACCGCGGGGCCTACCTGGTGGAAGGCCCAGGCCACTGCGGCAGTTGCCATACGCCGCGCGGCGTGGCCTTCAACGAAAAAGCGCTGGATGCGCGTAGCCCGGACTATCTGGCAGGCGCGCTGCTTGACGGCTGGTATGCGCCCAGCCTGCGCGGCGATGCCAGCACCGGAATAAGCCGCTGGAGCGAAGAGGAGGTGGTGACCTTTCTGAAAACCGGACGCAACGCCTACGGCGTGGTGTTCGGTTCGATGACGGATGCGTTCAACAACTCCACCCAGTTTATGCGCGACGACGACCTGCGCGCCATCGCTCACTACCTGAAGTCGCTGCCGCCGGGCAGCAACGACAGCGGCAATGCCTGGCATTACGCGGCGAGAAGCGAACAGGGCGCGCGCCACCCCGGCGAGCAGACCTTTATCGCGCGCTGCAGCAGCTGCCATGGTGCCGACGGACGCGGGCAGGCGCCGTGGATCCCGCCGCTGGCAGGCGCCACCTCGATGCAGGTCGATGCCGCTTCGGCGATCAATATCGTGCTGAACGGCTCCGCCCGCGTGGTCGCCAACGGCGTGCCGGACGCCTATCGGATGCCGCCATACCGTAAACAGCTTTCCGATCGCGAGACGGCGGAGGTGCTCAACTATATTCGCTCATCCTGGGGTAACGGCGGGGCGCAGACAGAGGCGAAAGCGGTAGCGGAGATGCGTCAGCATACCGATCCCGCCAGCAGTAACCCCATTATTTTGCAGATGCGTTAGGTCATACGAGGGGCGCTACCTGGTTCCAGCACAGTGCTCCTCGACTATTACTGAATTTTATTCACAATTACATCCCGTTTATCCAGGTTAATTCATGCCGGCAGTTTGGGTAGCATCTTACGGCATTGAAACTTATGGATTAACGTATGACAACTATGACAACGCACTCCGCATCGCGTCACCACGCCGCCTGGGGCGCTATCTTCTCTATGGCGCTTGGCGTCGTGGTGCTGATTGCCTCGGAATTTATGCCCGTCAGTCTGTTGACGCCGGTGGCGCAGGATCTGGGCATTAGCCAGGGACAGGCGGGACAGGCGATATCCGTCAGCGGTTTTTTCGCCGTGCTGACCAGCCTGCTTAATACGCCGTTAACCGGTCGTTTCGACCGTAAAAAAGTGCTGATCGCCTTTACGCTTTTACTGACAATTTCCGGCCTGACTGTCACATTCGCGCCAGACGGACTAGTTTTTATTGTCGGACGCGCGCTGCTCGGCGTGGCGATCGGCGGATTCTGGTCGATGTCGACGGCGACCATTATGCGCCTCGCGCCGCCGCATGCCGTGGCGAAAGGGCTGGCGCTGATTAACGGTGGCAACGCGCTGGCGGCCACCGTCGCCGCGCCGCTGGGAAGTTTTCTCGGCCAGTATATCGGCTGGCGCGGGGCCTTTTTTATCGTCGTGCCGCTGGCCGTCGGCGCCTTTATCTGGCAGTGGCGCGCGATTCCATCGCTGCCTGCGCAGGGCGATAACCTCACCGCGAACCCGCTGCGCCTGCTTGGCTTGCCGCACGTCGCGGCGGGTATGGCCGCGCTGCTGACGCTGTTTATGGGGCAGTTTGCGATCTTCACCTATCTGCGCCCGTTTATGGAGTCGGTTACGGGAGCCAGCGTCAGCGAGCTTTCGCTTATTTTGCTGCTGTTGGGCGCGGCGGGACTGCTGGGAACCTGGTCGGTCGGCCTGCTGCTGCAGCGACACCTGTTTCGCTGGCTGATCCTGATCCCGCTGGCAATGGCGGCGCTGGCTGCGCTGCTAATCTGGCAGGGGCATTCGCTGCTGATTACGGGCGCGCTGTTAGCCGTGTGGGGCCTGGTTTCTACGCCCGCGCCGGTCGCATGGGGGCTATGGCTGAGCCGCGCGCTGCCGGAAAACGCGGAGGCGGGCGGCGGCCTGATGGTTGCCGTGATCCAGCTGGCGATTACCCTGGGCGCGGCGCTGGGCGGCGAACTGTTTGACGCAGTGGGTTGGTGGAGTCCCTTTGCCTTCGGCCTGACGCTGCTAATTATCTCGGCGATCTTTGCCGTGCTGGCGAGCCGCCGAGATCGTCACCGACATGCTGTGCGCTAAGGCGACATTGTCAACTTAATTACCGCCAGGGCAAGCGCCCTGGCTTAACCGTTGCCGGAGACACCAGGTCATGCACAACCTTGATATGCAGGTATTAAAAGCAGGATTGCAGTGGGTTGACGCGCATGAGGTATGGCTCTGTACGGTGCTCTCTACTTACGGATCGTCGCCGCGTCCACCCGGCGCGATGATGATAATCCGCAAAGAGGGGCATCACTGCGGTTCGCTTTCGGGCGGTTGCGTCGAAGAGAGTTTTATCGAACGCATCGATCGCAACGCTTTCCCGGCCGCCAGCCAGGTGGTGCGCTACGGCGAGGGCGGATTTGAGCCGGACAGGGCGCTGCCGTGCGGCGGCGTACTCGATATTCTGGTGGAAAAACTGTTGCCCGGCGCTGAGAGCCACGCCTATTTGCAGAAAATGCACGATGCGCTGGTCGCCGCCACGGCGGTGAAAAAGAAAATTATTCTGCCGCATCCCTGTCATGCGCTGGAGCCGGCTGCCTATACCAACAGCACGCTGACTTACCGCGACGGCGCCGCCATTACCCTGACGCTCTCGACCGCGCCCAGGCTGGTTATCGGCGGGCTTTCCAGCGTCGCGGTGTTCTGCGCCAATTTTGCCGTCGCGCTGGGCTTTGAAACCATCGTGTGCGAACACCGGGACGAGGCGCTGGCGAATATGGCCGCCTTGCTGGACGCGAACGTCAGGCTGATTAAGCAGTTTCCCGCTGTGTATCTGGAGCGGGAAGGTTGCCATGCCGGAACGGCGATCCTGTCGCTTACCCACGATCCGCGCATTGACGATCTCACCATGATGGAAGCGGTCAATCTGCCGGCGTTCTATATCGGCGCGATGGGATCGAAAAAGAACAGCCTGAGAAGAAAAGAGCGGCTGGGAGTGTATGGCGATCTCACCCCAGATCAGGTCAACCGTATTCACGCGCCGGTCGGGATCGATATCGGCAGTAAAACGCCGTCGGAGATTGCGCTGTCGGTGATGGCGGACATCGTGCGCTACAAAAACGGCTGCGTAGAGGCGGTTGAGCCGGCCCTTGCAGAGCCGTGGGAGCAGGGAAGTTTGCTATGAGAATCGCCATTCTGGTGATGGCGGCCGGCTTCAGCCGACGCTTTAAGGCGAGCGGCGGAGAGCATAAGCTGCTCGCCTCGCTGAACGGCAAGCCGGTTTTGCAGCACACGCTGGAGCATGCTGTTGCCACGGGGCTCGACGTTTTCGCGGTGACGCGGCCGGAGGATACGGCAATCCATGCGCTGATTCCCACTGGCCGTGCGATTGTCTGCCGCAGCGCGGGCATCGGCGACTCTATCGCCGCGGGCGTGAAAGCCACAGCGGCGTACGACGGCTGGCTGATTACGCTGGGCGATATGCCGTTTTTAAGCGTGGAAAGCCTGCTGACCGTGGCGGATGCGCTGCATCGCGCGCCGCTGGTTCGCGCGGAAGTCGAAGGCGTGCCTGGGCATCCGGTGGGATTTCAGCGCGCGTTCTTTTCCGCGCTCGCCACTCTGAGCGGTGACAGCGGCGCGCGCGCGGTGCTTAACAGCGCGCCGTGTCAGGCGGTGACGTTAGCGGATAAGGGATGTCTGCTGGATATTGATACCCGTTCAGATCTTCAGCGTAGTGCTGCGCTGTAATCGCTCAGTCAGCGAGTGGAGCGGGGCAAAGAACGATAAGGTTTGTCATGCAATCAATAAGTCTGCAAAACAGATATCGCTCGACAAATGAGAACACTCTCGCAACCTGGGCGAAAAATGCAGGAATCGGTGAGATCCGAGAACAAAATTACTACGATCCCGTAAAGCTTTCTCTTGCAGCAGGAATAAAGCCGCCTGTTTCACGCTGTGTCTCACGCCTTATTGATGAGTTGAACGAAATCACAAAAGACGATCCGCTGGCCGATACGCTGCCAGCGCACGGCTTTCATTTTACTTTCTTGCCTCTGACGCTGCCGCTTTATCATCTGAACGAGCAATTACCGACGAAAGTAGAGCAATTGACAACTATCTGGGGTGAATTCGATGCGAAAAAAATTACTATCGGGCATCTTCGGTTAGTTGCGTTGCCTGGTCAGCTGTTGCTTGCGGGAATGCCTGAGAGTCCTGCAGTCGCTATGCGTCAGTCGTTCTGCGAGAGGGTTCTGGATTCTCAATGGAAAAATGAGTTACTGATGCGTCATGACAACATCTCATTGCCGGCGCCATTCTGGCACAGCACGGTTTTACGCTACGGCGCGTCTTTTTTGCCAGAAAGCCTGCGTCAGTTTTTTTTGGAACGTCAGGCGATTAATTTTGGCGATGTTGCTGGCGAGCTAATATTGGCAAGGTGCAACTATAACTGGACAACATGCTATCCATTAAAAAGTTAACCAGGGCAATGTGGTGAGAAATGCCCAAAGCAGACAGGATTATTCAGGTGCACATAATGTATATTATGTTAAATGCGATATCACTGATGCTCAGGACGCGGTGCTTATAAGGTTGCTCTCCCTCCCTTTTCTCTTCTTATAGCTTAAACACCGCAATCTGCCACAGCGCCGTTCGGCATGTCGTCTTTCGTCTTTGATAAAGCGCCAAACCCTGTCGGCGCGTAGATTTTGCGAGCCGCCTCGGCTGCTGCGCTTTTCCCACTTTCGCACGCTAAAGGCGACTGCTAAGGTTCGGCAAACCAAAAGCTGGCCGAGACTTCAGGATGAAGCGAACTTGCACGCCGCATGATGCGGTCTTTAAAACCTTTCTGGCGCACCCGAGAACCGCTCGCGACTTTTTAACGCTGCATCTGCCGCCTGAGTTGCTGGCGATCTGTGACCTGTCGACGCTGAAGCTGGAGTCCGGCAGCTTTGTCGAAGATGATTTGCGTCCTTACTACAGCGATGTACTTTACTCGCTGAAAACGCGCGCCGGCGATGGCTATTTGCAGGTAGTAATCGAGCATCAAAGCTCTCCGGATAAGCATATGGCCTTTCGCCTGATGCGCTACGCTATTGCCGCGATGCAGCGCCATCTTGATGCCGGACATAGCAAATTGCCGCTGGTGATCCCTGTTCTTTTCTATCAAGGCAAACGCAGCCCATATCCCTACTCTTTGCGCTGGCTTGATCTCTTCCGGGAAGCTGAACACGCTGCTGCGCTCTATAGTGGTCATTTTCCACTGGTTGATGTAACTATTATTCCCGATGAGGAGATTATGCAGCACCGCAGCATGGCGGCGCTTACCCTGCTGCAAAAGCATATTCGCCAACGCGATTTAACAAGCCTGATCGCGCGTCTGGCAACCCTGATGCAGACCGAATTTATGACCGGACAGCAAGTAACGTCGCTGGTAAACTATATGCTTCAGGTCGGCGAAACGCCGGATATGGAACTCACGCTTAGCGAACTGGCGCATCATGCGCCGCAGCATAAGGAGATATTCGTGACCATTGCAGAACAGCTTGAACAGCGAGGCATGGAGAAAGGACGCCAACTGGGTAAACATGAAGCCTGCCTGGAAATGGCCAGAAACATGCTAAAAAACGGACTGGATCGCGCTTTAGTGATGAAAATTACCGGCCTGACCAAAGAGGATTTACAGCAAATCCAGCGCGGCTAACCGTTATTAAGAACCGCCGCTTTAGGCGGTTCTTATTATGATCCAGCTACTGCTTAAAGCTGACGATACTTACCCAGTTTGCATCCTTACCTACGGGCGCTTCAGCGACCCTTTGCAGCTCCCCGCTCTCTTTAGCAATGGCATAGCTGCCAATCACTGCGCTCTTCTCGCCGCTGGCGATCAGCCAGCGCCCGTCAGGCGTAATCGCTATGCCGCGCGGCTGCTTTTCAACCGGCCAGCTGTTAATCAACTGCAGCTTTCCATCCTGCTGGCTGATGCGATAGCCCGTTACCGTGCTGCTGGTACGCTCTGTGACGTAGAGAAAGCGCCCGTCAGGCGTAATTTTGATATCGGCCGCCCAAATGCGCGGCGTGGTGTCGCTGTAGCTGGCGGTGCGCTCCACGCCGTGCTGCAGCTGATATTTCTGCGCGACCGCGCTGGGATAGTCAGCGACCTTTGTCAGCGCGCCATCCGGCTGCCGTGAGAACTGCAGGATAGCGCCGCTCATTTCGCCGACGTTATAAAGGAAGCGGTTATCCGGCGAAAGCGCCGAGTGCCGCGGCCCATTTTTCTCCGCCGTGGCGACGAAACCGTCACCCAGCGGCGTCAGCTGGCCATCCTGGTGCAGCGCCAGCTGCAGAACGCGATCGGTGCCCAGCACGCCGACGTAGGCGGAGCGATTCGTCGCATCAACAATCACCGAATGCGCAGCGTGACCGGCCTCTACCTCTGACACGAAAGGCGTCGCCACCTTCCCGCCTGCGCCGAGACGATAAACATGCACCAGGCCGCTATCGTAGGAGGCCGCCAGCAAAAAGCGCCCTTGCCTGTCCAGGCTTATATAGGGATAGCTCGCGGCGGCCGCGCTCTCTGACGCTGGCGTCAGCGCGCCGGTTTTGCCGTTGATGGACCAGCTGACCAGCCGCATCGGCTTGCTGCGCACGGCGGCGTAAAGCGTCTGTTTATCCGGGCTTATCGCCATCGGCATCACCTTGCCCCCCGCTGGCGTTTCGCCCAGCAGCTTTAGCGCACCGGTCCGATCGTTTAAGGCGTAACGCGCGATATCGCCATCCTCCGCCGCCGAAACGTAGACAAAGGTCTGCGCCAGCAGCGGACCGCTAAAGGCCATGCCCAGCAGGAGAATCGACCGGCGCAGCGCCAGAGTATTATTCATTTGTCACCTCAGTTGATTGAGAGTTGCCGCTTCAGGTATACGCAGCCGGACGCGGCGTGGTTATGTGTAGCTGCCTGAGGCCTCTTGTGATGTTGCCCAAAACGCCAGCGCATTCATATTGTTACATAGTTGTTATGTTTTACCATTTATTCAGAAATGTGTGCTGGCTCACTGCCGGTTCGCCCGCTAATCTTCTGAAGAACATCAGGTTGCCGGGAATGACCAATGCGGTTAAATCTGGCCCTGCCCGAACCTGCTACTCTTAGCCTCCACATCTGGAGGATCCATGAATTCACTAATTGATATTTTTACCAGCCACAAAAGCGAACGCAGTTATACCGATCAGCCGATTGACGACGCAATTCTGGATCGCATTATCAGCACCGCCTACCGCGCGCCGACCTCGGTCAACTCGCAGCAGGTTTCTGTGGTAGTGACCCGCGATGCGGCGAAGCGCAAGGAAATCTCCCAGATCGCCGGCGGCCAGCCGTGGATCGCGAAAGCGCCGGTGTTTCTGACCTTCGTACTGGATATGCATAAATCGCGCGTGGCGATGGAGGCGATTGGCCGCGAGCAGATCGCGCAGCAGAGTATCGAGAGCATCGTTTCCGGCGCCACCGATGTGGGCATTGCGCTGGGCTCCGTGATGGCCGCCGCGCGTGCGGAAGGTCTGGGCATCGTGCCGATCGGCGGTATCCGCCGCGATCCTGAGGCGCTGATTAGCCTGCTGGAACTGCCGGAATATACCTTCCCGGTTGCGGGCGTAGTGATTGGCTATGTCGATGAGCCGTCGCACCAGAAACCGCGCCTGCCGCTGGAAACCTTCCGCCATGAAGAGGCCTACCGCACCGCCGGGCTGGAGGAGAAGATCGCCGCCTACAATCAGGAGATGGTGCAGCACTGGCAGAACATCGGCCGTTCCGACGGCGAAAGCTGGAGCGAAAGCGTCAGCGGCTATTACCAGAACATCTACTTCCCGCACGTGCTGGGCGCGCTGAAAAAACAGGGTTTCGGCAACGATAAGTAACACCCGCCGCGCTCAGGCAGCTTGCCTGAGCGTCGCCCTTCTCTTCTTTCACTCTTTTTTCGCTCTCCGCCTTTCGCAATCATCAGCACTCTGCTACGGCAGACGCGCGAATCTTAACTACGCTTAATGGTTGCTATATCCCTATAAAAACGGAGAGCACTATGAGCAATGATGAGCGTAAACCGACGACTACGGATGCGGGTATTCCCGTCGCCAGCGACGAGCATTCGCTGTCGGTCGGCCCTGACGGCCCGCTGGTATTGCACGATCACTATCTCATTGAACAGATGGCCAACTTCAACCGCGAACGCATCCCGGAACGGCAGCCGCACGCCAAAGGCAGCGGCGCGTTCGGCTACTTTATCGTGACCGATGACGTCAGCAAATATACCAAAGCCGCGGTGTTCCAGCCCGGCACGCGCACCGACGTGCTGCTGCGCTTCTCAACCGTGGCAGGCGAACGCGGCAGCCCCGACACCTGGCGCGATCCGCGCGGTTTCGCCCTGAAGTTCTACACCACCGAAGGCAACTACGACATGGTGGGCAACAACACGCCGGTCTTCTTTATTCGCGATCCGATGAAGTTCCAGCATTTTATCCGCTCGCAAAAGCGCCGCGCCGACAACAACCTGCGCGATAACGATATGCAGTGGGACTTCTGGACGCTGTCGCCGGAATCGTCGCATCAGGTTACCTGGCTGATGGGCGATCGCGGCATCCCAAAAACCTGGCGCCATATGAACGGCTACTCCAGCCACACCTATATGTGGGTGAACGCCGAGGGCGAGAAATTCTGGGTGAAATATCATTTTCACACCGACCAGGGCATCGAGTTCCTGACGCAGGAAG
>Ga0209371_1001349_pt1 | contig 17013 bp, 16 predicted proteins | sample AgamicAtAmrz_FD_187165 | JGI IMG/M metagenome (GOLD analysis project Ga0209371, IMG submission 187165) | Agave microbial communities from Guanajuato, Mexico - At.Am.rz (SPAdes) (version 2) | ecosystem: Host-associated > Plants > Roots > Rhizosphere | place: Guanajato, Mexico | collected 2012-06-07
ATGCGGAAGCCAAGATCAACGAGCCTCGCGACGATATCGAAGTCGCCCGCGCCATCGCTTCCGCCGCCCTGAAGGCCGCGATCGATCGCGGTGGGCCGTTCCTGACGGAACTCGACACGCTGTCCAAGGTAACGTCCGACGATCCGGCCATCGCATCGCTGCAACCCTTCGCCGCAACCGGGGTGCCGTCACGTTCGGAACTGATGCAGAAATTCCCTGACGTCGCCAATGCGATGCTTTCCGCGATCAACCAGCCAGACCCCAATCAGGGCATCATGGAACGCCTGACCGAAAGCGCTTTTTCGCTGGTAAAGGTGCGTCCGGTCGGAAATATCGAGGGCGAAACCTCTGAGGCCAAGATCGCGCGCATGGAAAACAAGCTGCGCAACGGCGATCTGCAGGGCGCAGCACTTGAATGGAACGGGCTTCCCGATGCCGCCAAGACAACATCCGCCGATTACAAGAAATCGCTGGATGCACGCATCGAGGTCGAGAATCTGGTCGGCGGCACGTTGAACCGCGCCATCACCAGCACCGGCAGGCAGGGGTAAGGGCATGACCAGAATTCTGACTTTCGCCGTTATCGTTCTGGCTCTCGGCTTCGGTTTCTCCTGGCTGGCCGACAGGCCTGGCGTCCTTTCCATCGTCTGGCAGGGCCAGTTGATCGAAATGAGCCTCATGGTCGCCGCCTCCATCATCGCGGCGCTGGTCGCCGCCGTCATGCTGGTCTGGTGGATCGTCAATGCCATCTGGACCTCGCCCAATGCCGCCCGTCGTTATTTCCGCGCCCGCAAGCGCGACCGGGGTTATCAGGCGCTCTCCACCGGGCTCATCGCCGCCGGGGCCGGCAATGCCATCCTCGCCCGCAAGATGACGGCCCGTACTCAAGGGTTGCTCAGCGCTGATCAGGAGCCGCTGATCCATCTGCTCGATGCGCAGGCCGATCTCATCGAAGGCAAGTATGACGAGGCGCGGCGCAAATTCGAAGCCATGGCCCGCGATCCCGAGACCCGCGAACTTGGCCTTCGCGGTCTTTATATCGAGGCCCGCCGTCAGGGCGCCTATGAAGCAGCCCAGCAATATGCCGAGGATGCAGCGGAAAAGGCTCCCTATCTGCCCTGGGCCGCGCAGGCGACGCTGGAAAACCGCTGCCGCAACGGACAGTGGGACGATGCCATCCGCCTGCTCGACCAGCAGAAGGCAGCCGGCGTCATCGAACGCGGTGAGGCGGAACGTCTGAAAGCCGTGCTTCTTACCGCCAAGGCCGGCGAAAAGCTGGAAAGCGATCCGGTCGGCGCGCGCGAGGATGCCAAGCACGCTCTCAAGCTTGCCAGGAGCCTGGTTCCGGCAGCGCTGATCGCGGCGAAATCCTATCTCCGGGAAGACAATCTGCGCAAGGCAGCCACGGTTCTGGAACCCGTCTGGAAGAACGATCCGCACCCGCAGATCGCCGAACTTTATGTCCGCGCACGCAGTGGCGATACCGCCATCGACCGGCTGAAACGGGCCGAGCGGCTGGAAAGCCTGAAGCCCAACAACATCGAATCCCTGTTCGCGGTGGCGCAGGCAGCGCTCGATGCCAAGGAATTCGCCAAGGCGCGGGCCAAGGCCGAGGCCGCCGCCCGGATCGAACCGCGCGAGAGCATCTTCTTGCTGATGGCCGATATCGAGGAGGCCGAAACCGGCGATCAGGGCCGTGTGCGCTACTGGATGGCGCAGGCGCTGCGCGCGCCGCGCGACCCCGCCTGGGTGGCAGACGGCGTCGTTTCGGAAAAATGGCTGCCGGTCTCGCCGGTCACCGGCCGTCTCGATGCTTTCGAATGGAAAGCGCCTTTCGGCCAGCTCGAAGCGCCCGTCGAAGACCTGACAATCGAAAACGCGATTGCCGCAGCGCCCGCAAGGGCTGAACCGGCCGCGAAAACGATCATTGTCGAAGCCGCGCCGGAGACGCGCGCCGAACCGAAACCCGCCCCCGCCGCACCGATCGAGGTCAAGCCGGCCGTATCGGTCCCGCAGGAGAAAAAGCCGGTCACAATCGAAGCGCCAGTGGAAACCGATGCCACGGATGAAAAAGCGGAAGCCGTGCCGTTTTTCGGCGGCGCGCCGGATGATCCGGGCGTCAAGAAGCCCGGTGCGGAAGCCGAACCCAAGACCCGGCTCAAACTCTTCTGACGAACAGGATATCGATGTTCCAGCAAATACAGTCGTTTATTCAGAACCTCGTCGGCCCGCATGGGGATGATTTCAGTCCGGACGATCTGAGGGTGGCGGTGGCCGCCCTCTGTTTCCAGGTTATGGAAGCGGATGGCACCGTCTCGAAAAGCGAGCGCGACCGCCTGCGCGAAATACTGCAGGACTATTACCATCTCGATGCCGGAAAGCTGGACGCGCTTCTTACCGCCGGCCAAGAGGCCGGCAAGGAAGCCGTCGATTATTACCGCTTCACCACCGATATACGCCGCCATCTCGATGAAGATCAGCGCGTGGAGCTTATTGGCATATTATGGGATATTGTTTACGCTGACGGCGAACGAAGCGAAATGGAAGACCATGTGATCTGGCGAGTCGCCGACCTGCTTGGTGTATCCGTGCGCGACAGGGTTCTGCAACGTCAGCAGGCCGCCACGAGGTCCGGGCCCGCTGAAGAAAGCGAAAACGAAGACGATGCTGTTTGACCCTTCCAGGCAACAGAGAAAACAACCATCGCTGCTCATCGTCCTGCATCAGGAACGTTCCACGCCCGGCCGCGTCGGCCAGATGCTGGTGGAAAAAGGGTATCGTCTGGATATAAGGCGCCCTGCGCTCGGCGATGACCTGCCGCAAACGCTGGAGAAACACGCAGGCGCCATCATCTTCGGTGGCCCGATGAGCGCCAACGATTCTCATGACTACGTCAAAGCCGAAATCGACTGGCTGAAGGTGCCGTTGAAGGAAAACAAACCCTTTCTCGGCATCTGTCTCGGTGCGCAGATGCTGTCCAAACATCTCGGCGGCAAGGTGGAGGCCGACAGGGAGGGCAAGGTGGAGATCGGCTGGTATCCGCTTCATGCCACCGAACATGGGCGGCTTCTGATGCCGCATTGGCCGAAGATGGTCTATCATTTCCACAAAGAAGGGTTCGAGCTACCGCGCGGAGCCGAACTTCTGGCCTCGGGCGAAACCTATCCCAATCAGGCCTATCGCTATGGAAAAAACGCCTGGGGCCTGCAGTTTCACGCCGAGCTGACCCGCGCCATGATGCACAGCTGGGTGGTGCGCGGCGCGCAGCGCTTCGGCATGCCCAATGCGCAGGTGGGCAGCCAGCATCTGGAAGGCCGCATGCTGTTCGACACGCCGCTCAGGGCATGGCTCGGCAATTTCCTCGATCTGGTTTTTGAGGGCAAGGCGCAGCGCTAAAGCATTTCCAGTAAAAGTGCTCAGCGGCTTTACGTCCGGAAAATGCGTAAAAACAAAAGGTTAGATGGTTTTTGCGATTCGAAGAAAAGCCAAAACGATCTAAGACCCATCGCCATCAGCGCGGCGCATCCAGATTGTCGATCTTGCGCAGCTTGGAGAAACCGAGCGCCCAGATAACCGCCACAGCAAGCGTGCCCGCCCCGCCGATGACAACAGCCGGCACGGCCCCGACGACATGCGCCATGGTGCCGGCGCGGAATTCGCCCAGCTCGTTCGATGCGCCGACGAACACCATGTTCACGGCATTCACACGCCCGCGCACCTCATCCGGCGTCCACAGCGCGATCAGGGTCTCGCGAACATAAACCGACACCATGTCCGATGCGCCCATGACCACCAGCGCGGCAATGGACAGCCACGCAGTTTGCGAAAGCCCGAAGACCACAGTGGAGATTCCGAAGAGGCCGACGCCGGTAAACATCAACAGGCCTGCATGGTGACGAATGGGCCTGAAGGCCAGAATGACCGCAACGGTGATGGCCCCGATGCCGGGCGCAGCCCGCAGAAGCCCGAGACCCCATGGCCCGAGCGTCAGCACTTCCTTGGCAAAAATCGGCATCAGCGCCACCGCGCCGCCCAGCAGCACCGCGAAAAGATCGAGCGAGATCGCACCGAGAACGATTTTTTCCTGCGCGATGAATTTGAACCCGGCGAGCATGGTTTCGAGACTAATGGCTTTTGCCGGGCCGCGTTGTTCCGGCTTGCGGATCGTCACCGCAAGCGTGGCCGATACGATGAAGAGCACGAGCGCCACACTATAGGCGACGGAAGCACCGAGGCCATAAAGCAGGCCGCCGGCGACGGGACCGAGAATGGACGCCATCTGCCACGAAGAGGAATTCCATGCGATGGCGTTCGGCAAATCCTCTACCGGCACGAGATTGGGCGCCAGCGACTGGACCGCCGGCCCCATGAAGGCGCGCTCTATGCCGAAGACCACAAGAATGACGAAGACCGGCCAGGGGGAAAAGCTGTGCGTTAGCGTAAGACCCAGAAGAGCGGCAGCGCACAGCGCCGCCATCAGCAGGCATATGGCCATGATGCGCCGACGATTGTGCCGGTCGGCGACCGTTCCGGTGACGAGGATCAGAAGCAGCGACGGCAGAAACTGGAAAAGACCGATCAGGCCGAGATAAAAAGCGTTGCCGGTCACCTCATACATCTGCCAGCCGACCGAGACGCTGACGATCTGGATGGCGAAGGCCGAAAAAAACCGGGCGCTGAAAAAGCGGCGATAGGAACTATGCCGGAATGCACCGAAACGGTTTTCGGCGGAAGGGAGGGACATCGGCTGGGTGCTCGCGAGACAATATGAGAGCTTTGCAATAGAGCGATATCACAGGAATCGCCAGCCCTCACCAGCGGGATGACGAAAAGTGTGAGCGGTTTTCGTCTGAAATCCCTCTACAAAGCCATGAACCAGATTGCGATGATCGCCGGTCGATCAGACCAAAGATCATTACGATCCGGCGCGACACTTGCCGGTTCACGGTTCAATGTCTAAATGTCTTGCAACCAAGATACGGAGATATTGATGCTTGCCCTGTTTCAGACCATCGATCTGGCCTTGAACCTCTATACGTGGGTGCTGATCGCCAGCGCTATTTTTTCCTGGCTTTACGCCTTCAACGTCATCAATTCCCGCAACCAGTTCGTGAACGCCATCGGCAGCTTTCTGTTCAATGTCACGGAACCGGTTCTGCGCCCCATCCGCCGCATTCTGCCCAATCTCGGCGGCATCGACATTTCGCCGATCATCGTGCTCTTGATCATCTTCTTCATCCGCTCCTTCATGTGGAACACGCTTTACCCGATGGTCGCTTGAGCGGCTGCTGGCAGAAGCACAGTGACTATGTCCGCCTCACCGTCCGCCTCACACCCAATGGCGGGCGGGACGCCATCGACGGCGTGGAAAAGGATGCGGAGGCAAACGCGCATCTGAAGGCCCGAGTCAGCGCCGTGCCGGAAGGCGGCAAGGCCAACAAGGCCCTGATTGTTTTGCTGGCGAAAAAACTCGGCCTGCCGAAATCCTCCATCAGCTTCGTTTCAGGTGAAACGGCGCGTAAAAAAATCCTCCGGATCGACACCGACCCGGAGGATTTCGAAGAGCTATTCAAAAAGCTCGAAAACTAAAGCGCATCGCGTTTAATCTGATTCATGCGACACGCTTTAGATCTTTGTTTTTAAACATGTCTTTGTCCCAAAACCGCTGCACGCTTTTGGGAGACATGCTTTAGATCAGCCCTGCGCCTTGTAGCGCTCGATGGCTTCGACGATCAGCTTCTTGGCGACGTCGACATCCTGCCAGCCGCCCATCTTCACCCACTTGCCGGGCTCCAGGTCCTTGTAGTGCTCAAAGAAGTGCTCGATCTGCTTCAGCGTGATTTCCGGCAGGTCGGTGTAGTTGTGAACCTTGTCGTAACGGCGCGTCAGCTTCGGAACCGGCACGGCGAGGATCTTCTCGTCCTTGCCGCCGTCATCTTCCATGATCATTACGCCAATGGGGCGGACATTGATGACGCAGCCCGGAACCAGCGGACGGGTGTTGCAGATGATAACGTCGATCGGGTCGCCATCGTCGGACAGGGTGTGCGGTACGAAACCATAGTTACCCGGATAGGTCATCGGCGTGTAGAGGAAGCGATCGACGATCAGCGCACCGGCATCCTTGTCCATCTCGTACTTGATCGGGTGTCCACCGACCGGCACTTCAACGATGACATTCACGTCATCCGGCGGATTCTTGCCTACGGAAATTGCATCGATACGCATTCGCTTCCCTCATTCGACGGGTTGGATTTGGTTTTCGATACTGGGAAAGTCGCCGCATTGCAACATGGCTTTGGGCGGATAAGGCAGAATGCGGGATTTGAGGCTATCGCATTTGCGCATGGCCGGCCGCGAGAATGAACCCAAGGCCAAATCACCCGGCATTGTTTGTCAGTTCCAGACGAAACCGACCTTACGAAGCGACTTGCCGTCGAAATCTTCCATGCCTTCGGCAATATCGCGGCCACCGTGCGAGCGGAAAAAGCGGTTGGCCACATCGCTGTCTTCAAGGCACCAGACAACGATGCCGTTGCAGCCAAGCGAGGTCAGCAGTCTGCGCGCTTCCGTAAACAGCAGCGAGCCAAGCCCGATGCCCTGATATTCCGGCCGGAGATAAAGTTCGTAAATCTCTCCGTCCTGCGGCAGCCCGCGTGCCCGGCTGAGGCCCAGTGTCGCATATCCGGCGACCACACCGGCCACCTCTACCACCAGCATGGTTGCGGAGCCTTTGGTCGCCTTTTTCCACCAGACTTCTCCACGACGCTCGAGCATCTGCGTCAACGGCCGATGCGGGATAAGGCCGGCATAGGCCTGTTGCCACGACAGACGGTGCGCCTCGGAAATGGCGCGCGCATCATGCGGTTCAGCACGGCGAACATCGATGGATAACGTTTTCATAACGCGATTCTGGCCCCGGCCACGGAAACTTACCAGTCATAAAGGTTAACGCCGGCAAGCTTACCCACAGCCTATTCATGTGGACGACCGATAAAAATTAACGCATCCTTAACCTTTGGCACAAGCACCTTTCGACTCATGCACACATAAAAACGAACGCATAAAAAAACCCGGCTCAAGGCCGGGTTTTTTCAAATTCATAACGACAAGCCGCAATCAGACAGCGAGCTTGGCCTTTTCAAAACGCTTGCGATCGTTGGCGTCCAGGAACATCTTGCGCAAACGGATGGACTTCGGCGTCACTTCCATCAGCTCATCGTCCTGAATCCAGGAAAGCGCGCGATCAAGTGTCATGCGGATCGGCGGCGTCAGCTTCACGGCTTCATCCTTGCCGGCAGCGCGGATGTTGGTCAGCTGCTTGCCCTTCAGCACGTTCACTTCGAGATCGTTATCGCGAGAGTGAATACCGATAATCATACCGGCATAGACCTTCTCACCCGGCTCGATGATCATCGGGCCGCGATCTTCCAGGTTGAACATGGCGTAAGCAACAGCTTCACCCGAACCGTTCGACAAGAGAACGCCGTTCACGCGACCGGCAATCTGGCCCTTGAAGGGCTGATAGTCGTGGAACAGACGGTTCATGATCGCCGTACCGCGCGTGTCGGTCAAAAGCTCCGACTGGTAGCCGATCAGGCCACGGGTCGGCGCATAGAACTTCAGACGAACGCGATTGCCGCCGGAAGGACGAAGCTCGGCCATTTCAGCCTTGCGCTCGGACATCTTCTGGACGACGACGCCGGAATGTTCTTCATCAACGTCGATCACGACTTCTTCGATCGGCTCCAAGAGGGTGCCGTTCTCATCCTTGTGCATCACGACGCGCGGACGCGAAACGGCAAGCTCGAAGCCTTCGCGACGCATGGTTTCGATCAGAACCGCCAGCTGCAATTCGCCACGACCGGAAACGAAGAACGAATCCTTGCCTTCGGCTTCTTCGATCTTCAGCGCAACGTTACCTTCTGCTTCCTTGAACAGGCGGTCACGGATAACGCGGCTCGTGACCTTGTCGCCTTCGGTGCCAGCCAGCGGGCTGTCGTTGACGATGAACGACATGGTAACGGTCGGCGGGTCAATCGGCTGTGCCTGCATCGCCTCGGTAACCGACGGATCACAGAAGGTGTCGGCGACGGTGCCTTTGGAAAGACCGGCGATGGCGACGATGTCACCCGCATGGGCCTCCTCAATTGCCGTGCGCTCGATACCGCGGAAGGCGAGGATCTTGGAAATGCGGCCTGTTTCAATTGTCTTGCCGTCCTGGCCAAGCACCTTCACAGCCTGGTTCGGCTTGATCGAACCGGACGCGATGCGGCCGGTGATGATGCGGCCGAGGAAGTTGTTGGCTTCAAGGATCGTGCCGATCATGCGGAACGGGCCCTCTTCAACCTTGGGCTCCGGAACGTGCTCAAGAACCAGATCGAGCAGCGGTGCAAGACCCTGATCCTTCGGACCTTCCGGGTTGACGTTCATCCAGCCATCGCGGCCAGAACCATAGAGGATCGGGAAGTCGAGCTGCTCGTCGGTGGCGTCGAGGTTGGCGAAGAGGTCGAAGACTTCGTTGATGACTTCTTCGTGGCGGCCATCCGGACGGTCGATCTTGTTGATCGCGACGATCGGGCGAAGACCGACCTTCAGCGCCTTGCTGACCACGAACTTGGTCTGCGGCATCGGGCCTTCCGAGCTATCGACCAGAACGATAGCACCGTCCACCATCGACAGGATACGCTCGACTTCACCGCCGAAGTCGGCGTGGCCGGGGGTGTCGACGATGTTGATGCGGACACCTTTCCACTCCACCGAGGTCGCCTTGGCGAGAATGGTGATGCCGCGTTCCTTTTCGAGATCGTTGCTATCCATCACGCGCTCGGCGACACGCTGGTTGTCGCGGAACGAGCCGGACTGCTTCAGGAGCTCGTCCACGAGCGTCGTTTTTCCATGGTCAACGTGCGCGATGATCGCGATGTTGCGAAGTGCCATTGTTCAAAATCTCTGAGGTTGGGCGCTATATTAATGAGAAACGCCAATTTAGTTTGGCGCGCTCATAACCTTTTTTTTGCAAATGCGAAAGGGGGGGCCTTGTCATAAGCCCCCTGCACTCAGGTTCTAGCTCAGAAATATGACAGTCTTTTATACCGGACCCTTATGTCAGACCACGCTTCAAAAGCATGGCGTCCGGGCTTGGCATCTTGCCGCGAAAAGCAAGATAGGCCTCTTCCGGATCGATGGAACCGCCGACGGAATAGATATTGTCTTTCAACCTGCGCGCCATCTCGCCATCGAAGGGGTTGCCCGTTTCCTCGAAGGCCGAAAAGGCATCGGCGTCCAGCACTTCGGACCACATGTAGGAATAATAGCCGGCCGAATATCCGTCGCCGGAGAAAACGTGCTGGAAATGCGGGGTCGCATGCCGCATGACGATAGACTTCGGCATGTTCAGGGTGGAGAGCACCTCACCCTGCACAACCATCGGATCGCTCACGTTTTCCCGCGTGTGGAACGCCATGTCGACAATCGCCGACGAGGTGAATTCCACCGTGCTGAAACCGGCATTGAAGGTCTGCGCGGCCAGAACCTTATCCAGCAGCGCCTTCGGCATCGGCGCGCCTGTGTCATAATGCAGGGCGTATTTTTCCAGAATTTCCGGCACCGTCAGCCAATGTTCGTAAAGCTGCGACGGCAATTCGACGAAATCGCGCGAGACGCCCGTTCCGGAAACGGAGGGGTAAGTGACATTTGACAACATGCCATGCAGCGCGTGGCCGAATTCGTGAAAAAGCGTGCGGGCATCGTCGAGCGAAAGCAGCGCCGGTTTGCCTTCGGCCGGTTTGGCGAAATTGCAGACATTGTAGATGATCGGAATTTCTCCGACCGTGCCGTTCTTCAAGGGCAGCTTGTGCTGCGACTGGAAGGAGCTCATCCACGCGCCGGAGCGCTTGGAGGGGCGGGCGAAATAATCGCCGAGGAACATGGCTTTCAGATCGCCCTTTTCATCGCGGATTTCGAAAACCCGCACATCCGGGTGATAGGCGGCGACGCCTTTGACTTCGACCGCCCGAATCCCGAACAGCCGCCCGGCCACATCGAAGCAGGCCTCGATGATCTTTTCGAGCTGGAGATAAGGCTTCAACTCCGCCTCGGAGAAGCTGAATTTCCGTGCCCGCAGCTTTTCGGCATAATGCCGCCAGTCCCAGGGCAGCACTTCGTGATTCCTGCCCTCCTCGGCGATGATTGCGGCCAGTTCGGCCTCTTCCTCGCCCGCACGGCGCACGGCCTTTTCCCAGACCTGCCCTAAAAGGCCGTTCACGGCATCCGGCGTCTTCGCCATCGTGTCATCAAGCTTGTAGGCGGCGAAATTCGCGTAACCGAGAAGGTTTGACTTTTCCTCGCGCAGTTCGAGCGTGCGGTGGACGATATCGCGATTGTCTGTCTCGCCGCCATTCTCGCCGCGCGCCACCCATGCCCTGAAGGCCTGCTCGCGCAGATCGCGGCGTTCGGAAAAGGTCAGGAAAGGTTCGATGATGGAACGGGAAAGGGTGACGGCAAATTTGCCGTCCTCGCCATGTTCACGGGCCGCACCCGCCATCGCGTCGCGAAGAAAACCGGGAATGCCGGCAAGTTCCTCTTCCGTGGAAAGCAGAAGCTTCCAGTTCTTTTCGTCCGCCAGCACATTCTGCCCGAATCTCGCGCCAAGACCGGCAAGCTCCTCATTGATCGCCGCCAGCCGTTCCTGCCGGTCCTTCGGCAGCTTGGCGCCGGAGCGCACGAAACCCTTCCAGTGCCGCTCAAGGACACGGCTCTCCTCACCCGTCAACCCAAGCGTTCCGCGCTTTTCCCACAATGTATCGATGCGCTTGAACAGCGCTACGTTCATGCCGATCTTTGAATAGTGCCGCGACAGTTTCGGTGCGATCTCCCGCTCCAGCGTCTGGATCACACCATTGGTGTTGGCGCCCGCCCTGTTCCAGAACAGCGCCGAAATGCGCGAAAGATCGTCTCCGGCGATTTCGAGCGCGGTCACGGTGTTTTCGAAGCTCGGGGTCTCAGCATTGCCGGCAATCGCATCGATTTCCTGTTCGTGGGACAGAAGGGCGGCATCGAAGGCCGGAGCGAAATCCTCATCCCTGACCGCATCGAATTTCGGCAGACCATTGTGGCCGTTCCAGTCAACGAGTGCGGGATAAAGCGCGGTCTTGGATGGCATTTCATCTTCCTTGTACAATTCCGGTTTAAGCCCATATGGGCACGCCTCCACCGGCAATTCAATGCCGGACTTTGGTGTAAGGAAGATTGGCTGCGACCTGATTTTTGCTTTCGCCCGGCTGCCGGCACAGACGCCGGATACCGATGGCGGGTGACCTATGTAAGGGACTTGACCGACGATATGGACCGGCATGCCAGATGAAATAAAACGCGGGATGCCCGATCTTCTTTGCTTCGGCGTAACAATCGTCGATTAGGTTGCCGACCGTAACGCAATCGAACTGACACATACTTTACTCGATTTTCAACAATATGATTTATGCGCCATTGATTATCGCCCGGATTTTAGTAAGGCTGACTTACGAAAAGGCGAAGCATGGGCACTAAACGCGAAAAAGACTCATTGGCATTTTTACTGAACAGCGGCGCACGCCTGCTGAACAATGCGTTTGAGCGCCGAATTTCTGAAGCCGGACTGGGCCTGACGCCCGGCGAAGCGCGCGCATTGCTGACGGTTGCCGTCGTTGATGGCAGCAAACAGTCGGATATCGCCGCCCGGCTCGGCATCGAGCCCATGACGATCTGCGCCTATCTCGACAAGCTGCAATCTCTCGATCTCATCGAACGCCAGCAGGACCCGCAGGACAGGCGCTCCAAGCGCATCGTGCTGACAAAAAACTCCACCGACATGCTGGAAGCCGTGCGCCAGGAAATCGATGAACTTGTCCGTCACGCCACGCAGGGCCTGAACGAAGAAGAAGTCGCGCTTTTCCGCAGCTTCCTGCAGACGCTTCGCAACAATCTCCAGCCGGAACAGCCGGGCCAGAGCTGCTGATCGCAATGTCGCTGGAAACGATCATGTCCAGAAAGCGCACCGCCATGCTCGGTGCGTTACTGACGGCGCTGGCGCCGATTTCCATGGCGATCTACACACCGGCCATGCCGGAACTGACGCGGGTTTTCTCCACCACGGAATCCGCCGTCAAGCTCAGCCTTTCGCTTTATTTCGCCGGTTTCGCCATCGCGCAACTGCTGGCCGGCCCGGCATCCGATGCCTTCGGTCGGCGAAAGGCGAGCCTCGTTTTCCTGTCCATTTTTCTGGGTGGCGGGCTGCTGGCGATCTTCGCCCCAACGATTGAAGTGCTGCTCCTCGCCCGGCTTGTTCAGGGCATTGGCGCCTCCGTCGGCATGACGGTGGCGCGCGCCATCGTGCGCGATCAATTCACGGGCGCCGAAGCCTCCAGCATCATGAACCTCATTGGCATCATGCTGGCCGTTGGCCCCGCCATGGGCCCGACCATCGGCGGGCTTTCGCTTGCGGCTTTCGGGTGGCAATCGGTATTTTTCCTCATGGCCGGCCTCGGGGCCATCGCCATCTTCTCCGTCGTGGTCTTCCTGCGCGAGACGACGATCCCGGACCGTAACCTGATCCGCCCGCGTCGCCTCCTGTCGGCGTATGGGACATTGCTCACCGAGCCGCGTTTTCTTCTGGCCGCACTGGTGCTCGGCGGTTCCATCGGCGCGCTTTATGCGCAGGCGACCATGCTGACCTTCATCCTCATCAACAAGGTCGGCATGACGCCCACCGCCTTCGGCATCGGCATGCTGATGCAGACCGGCGCTTATTTCTTCGGCTCCATCGCCCTGCGTTATATCGCACCGAGGCTGGGTGACCGCCGTTCGGTCGTCCTCGGCCTCTGTTTTTCGGGAACAGGCGGTCTCCTTATCCTGCTGTCGGTGTTCCTGATACCGCCATCCTTTCTTTCGATCATGGGACCCGTGGCGGTCGCAACAGTCGGCATCGCCTTATTGACGCCATCCATGGTGACGGCGGCCCTCGCCCCTTTCCCGCATATTGCCGGCTCGGCATCGGCGATGATGGGCTTCATTCAGATGGGATCGGGTTTTGCGGGCGGTGCCGCAGCCTCGCTTATCGGTTCGCCTTTGACCGGCTTCGGCATCATCATCCCCGTGATGGAATTCACCGCAATCGCCAGCTACATTGGCTTCCGCATCGTCTCCAGACGAGAGACATGAAAAAACCCGCCGGCGTCGCCGCCAGCGGGTTTCATTATTTCCATTCCAGCAGAATTACTTGCTGATATTGCGCTTTGCGAGCGTGCGAAGACGCAGCGCGTTGAGCTTGATGAAGCCTGCCGCATCCTTCTGGTCATAAGCGCCGTGGTCGTCCTCGAAGGTCACCAGAGCGTCCGAATAGAGCGACTTGGCGCTCTCGCGGCCGGTCACCATGACATTGCCCTTGTAGAGCTTCAGCGTCACTTCGCCTTCCACATGTTCCTGGCTCTTGTCGATCAGGGCCTGGAGCATTTCGCGCTCTGGCGAGAACCAGAAGCCGTAATAGATGAGCTCGGCGTAACGCGGCATCAGCTCGTCCTTGAGGTGGGCTGCACCCCGGTCGAGCGTGATGGATTCGATGGCGCGATGTGCGGCAAGCAGGATGGTGCCGCCGGGCGTCTCGTAAACGCCGCGCGACTTCATGCCGACGAAGCGGTTCTCGACCAGATCGAGACGGCCGATGCCGTTTTCGCGGCCATAGTTATTCAGCGTCGCAAGAAGCGTCGCCGGCGACATTTCAACGCCGTTGATGGAGCAGGCATCGCCCTTGCGGAAACCGACCTTGATGACGGTTGCCTTGTCGGGCGCGGCTTCCGGGGAAATGGTGCGCATATGCACATATTCCGGCGCTTCCTGTGCCGGGTCTTCCAGAACCTTGCCCTCGGAGGAGGAGTGCAGCAGGTTGGCGTCGACCGAGAAAGGCGCCTCGCCCTTCTTGTCCTTGGCAACCGGAATCTGGTGCTGTTCGGCAAAGTTCAGGAGGTCGGTACGACTCTTGAACGTCCAGTCGCGCCAGGGAGCGATGATCTTGATATCCGGGTTCAGCGCATAGGCCGAAAGCTCGAAACGGACCTGGTCGTTGCCCTTGCCGGTGGCGCCATGGGCAATGGCGTCGGCGCCGGTCTTCTTGGCGATTTCGATCAGGTGCTTGGAAATCAGCGGACGGGCAATGGAGGTGCCGAGCAGATAGACGCCTTCATAAACGGCGTTGGCGCGGAACATCGGGAATACGAAATCACGCACGAACTCTTCGCGGACGTCCTCGATGAAGATTTCCTTGATGCCCAGCATCTCGGCCTTCTTGCGCGCCGGCTCAAGTTCTTCGCCCTGGCCGAGATCGGCGGTGAATGTCACGACCTCCGCGCCGAGTTCCGTCTGCAGCCATTTCAGGATGATCGAGGTGTCGAGGCCGCCGGAATAGGCGAGAACGACTTTCTTAACGTCTTTCGGAAGTGCCATAGTGATGTCCATCTGCATGATGACGGCATTGGGACACCGCCATTTCCTTGGGATTTCGGCACTTTTACAGTGCAACCCGAAATGTGTGAAGCGCTTTTCCGTGAGATAAGCGACAAAACAATTGATGGGCGGGTACGACAGCGGGCGATGATCGGGCGCATCGATGGGAACGAAGCAATTGTCACATGCATTATGAAAATTCGCGCTTTATCATAAGCGGCGCGATCGACTTGAAGACCGTGAATGAAGCCACTCAGGTTCAGGCAACGTTGCAAACCGCTGGAAACAGCCGAAACGACGCGAAGGAGAAACCTATGACGACCATCCACCCCGCATTCAAGGAAGATAATGTCGCTGTCATCACCGGTGCGGCATCCGGTATCGGACTTGCCGCCGCCCGCAAATTCGCCGGTTTCGGCATGAGTGTCGTGCTCGTCGATCTCGACGGCGACAGGCTTGCCGCAGCCCATGCGGATATTCTGGCCGTCGCCAAGGACGGCGAAGCGCAGATCGTCGCCATCCCGACCGACATATCCAAACTCGATGAGCTGGAGGCGCTGGAGCGCGCCGTGATCCAGCGTTTCGGACGCGTTCACGTTCTGATGAACAATGCCGGCATCCAGCCCGGCAGCGCCATTTTCGGCCCGCAGGCCAATTGGGAAAAAATCATCAACGTCAATCTGATGGGCGTCGTGAACGGCAGCCGCGTTTTCGGCCAGGGCATGATCGCCCATGGCGAGCCGGCGCTCATCATCAATACCGGCTCGAAACAGGGCATCACCACGCCTCCCGGCGATCCCGCCTATAACGTCTCGAAGTCCGGCGTCAAAACCTTCACGGAAGCGCTTCAGCACGAATTGCGCAATATTCCGAACGGCTCGGTTTCCGCCCATCTTTTGATCCCCGGTTACGTCTTCACCGGCCTCACCGCCCATGGCAGAACGGAAAAGCCGGAAGGCGCATGGACCGGCGAGCAGACCGTCGACTTCATGGTCGAAAGCATCGGCCGGGGTGATTTCTACATTCTCTGCCCGGATGGCGAGGTGGACCGCCCGACGGATGAAAAGCGCATTCTCTGGGCGGCCTATGACATCGTCCAGAACCGCCCGCCGCTGTCGCGCTGGCACACGGAATATTCCGCCGCCTTCACCAGCTTCCTGAAAAACTGAATGTTCCGGGCCGCCGCGATGTAACCGTTGCGGCGGCTTTTCGCGTCGATGCATTGACGCTCAAAAACATTGGCAGAAGCGCGAAATCGCGTTAAGCACGGCAACCTCCAGATTTTACGGGTGCCCGCGATGGATTTCGTTCCAGGCCTGCCAACATTGATAGCCTTCACCATCGCCATTCTGCTTCTGGCGGTGACGCCGGGGCCTGACATGACGCTGTGGATCAGCCGCTCTCTGCGCGAGGGCCGGGCAGCGGGTTTCATGACGCTTGTGGGAACCAATATCGGCATCACCGTGCACACGATGCTGGTCGCCTTTGGCGTCGCCGCCCTCATCGTCGCTTCACCGACGGCTTTCATGATCCTGAAGACCGGCGGGGCTGCCTATCTGGTCTGGCTCGCCATTCAGGCGATCCGCAAGGGCTCGGATTTCGTGATGGTGAAGAGCACCGGCGAAAAAGCGCAGTCCTCCCTCAAATCGGCACTGTTGAACGGCATATGGGTCAACCTGCTGAACCCGAAGATCATCATCTTTTTCATGACCTTCCTGCCGCAATTCGTCAGCGCATCCGACCCGCACGTGACCGGCAAGCTGATCTTCCTCGGCATCTGGTCGATCATCGTCGCGCTGCCGATCGGCATCGGCATCGTGATCGCCGCAGATGTTCTTTCAGCCTGGCTGCAACGCAACCGGAAAATTCTGCGCGGACTGGATTATACGATCGCCGGCGTCTTTTCGCTTTTCGCCGTCAAGATTTTCTTCACGCAGGCGCGCTGACGGCAAACAAAAAAGGCGCCTTGCGGCGCCTTTTTTACAATCAACCGATCAGCAACTCATCGTCATCGAGCTTCTGGCCGCGTATCTTGCGGAACATATCGATCAGGTCCTCGACCTCGAGATCCTTGCGGCTATCGCCGGAGACGTCGAGCACGATCTCACCGGCATGCAGCATGATCGTGCGGGTGCCATAATCCAGCGCCTGACGCATGGAATGGGTGACCATCAGCGTCGTCAGCTTGCGCTCCGACACCACCTTACGGGTCAGCTCCATCACAAATTCGGCCATGCCGGGATCGAGAGCAGCAGTATGTTCATCGAGCAGCAGCACATCCGAGCCGGACAGCGTCGCCATGACGAGCGAGACCGCCTGCCTCTGACCGCCGGACAGAAGGTCCATGCGGTCCTTCAGACGATTTTCCAGCCCGAGATTGAGCGAAGCGATGCGTTCCTTGAAGAAATCCCGACGGCCGCGTCCAAGCGCCGGCAAAAGGCCGCGACGCTCGCCGCGCGACGCCGCCAGCGCCAGATTTTCCTCGATGGTGAGCGCGCCGCAGCTGCCCGCCAGCGGGTCCTGAAACACGCGCGC
>Ga0209371_1001357_pt1 | contig 16945 bp, 19 predicted proteins | sample AgamicAtAmrz_FD_187165 | JGI IMG/M metagenome (GOLD analysis project Ga0209371, IMG submission 187165) | Agave microbial communities from Guanajuato, Mexico - At.Am.rz (SPAdes) (version 2) | ecosystem: Host-associated > Plants > Roots > Rhizosphere | place: Guanajato, Mexico | collected 2012-06-07
TTAAATTTCTTAAAATCTTCAATTGGTATCGTGCTGACATAATCGTTAAGAGCGACCGCCGTGACGCTGGTGCCCTTTGCGCCGACGACATCCATCAATTTTGCCAGCGAAACACCATCGAAACGGACGCGGCCATCATGCCAGGGCGTCGTCGTCTCCACCGTCACCATGCCGAGCGCTTCCAGCATGTCACGATCAAATACCGCGGCGCCCTCGCCATTCGTATTGGCGATGTTTCCGGATATGGTTAATATCGGTTTTCCTTGCGGTTTGGCAATTTCGCCGGCTTCGGCACAGGAAAGCCACGCGAGCGACAAGAACGCACTGAGAAGTACCCGGGCGAAACTCATACTTTTTCTCCATCGATAACGTTCAGGTCGAGGGTTTTCGCCAACCTTTGAAGGTTAAGGGAACCGACGCTAGCAATATATATCAGGAATGGATGTTATATCCTCACTGAGATTTTATCCGTATTTTCTCTAGGTTTTGAGTAAACCGTTTGGATAAGTTTTCCGTCTTATTGTATTTTTTCAGGTCACGCGTCCCATTATGACACAAGCGACAAGCTCCGGAGACCCCTCCCGATAATTCGTCAGGTGCGACAAAGGCCGAATTGTGGCGAGAGCCTTTCCGTCGTCGCGAAGCTTCATCTGATTCGCCTGGGGCAGCCGGATACGCACCGCCCAGTCCGCGTGCCGGATTGAAATGACGAATGACAAATTCTGCGTCACGGAAAAATCATGGCGATTGCCGGAGCGCACGGTTGAAACATACCGCCCGGACCTTAATATAAAGGCTGTCGTTTCCGTTTCCGGCAATTCTAGAAGCCCCCGTCGGAAATATCCAGACACATGTTCCGCGCAGCGAAAGCCGCGATGCCGGATATCGTCCGGCCAGGAAAATTCTGTTCACGTCTCCGGGCCGGACGGCATTTCGCCGTATCGGCCGCATCATGAAGGTAGCCCCTATGCACACCTATCCCGACATCAAACTTCTCATTGATGGCGAATGGCGAGACGCCGTTTCCGGCAAGACGATCGCCGTGTCCGATCCGGCAACCGACGAGATCATCGGCGCGATTGCGCATGCCGAGAAGGAAGACCTCGATCTGGCGCTTGCCGCCGCCGAGCGCGGTTTCAGGGTGTGGCGCGACACCTCGCCCTTCGAGCGCTCGAAGATCATGCGCAGGGCGGCCGATCTCCTGCGCGAGCGCAAGGACAAGATCGCCTATATCATGACCCGCGAGCAGGGCAAGCCGCTGGCGCAATCGGGCACCGAGGTCATGGGCGCCGCTGACACCATCGACTGGTTCGCGGAAGAAGCACGCCGCACCTATGGCCAGGTCATCCCGGCGCGCGCAACCGGCGTTTCGCAGCTTGCCATCAAGCTGCCGGTCGGCCCCGTCGCGGCGTTTACGCCGTGGAACTTCCCGATCAACCAGATCGTCCGCAAGCTTTCCGCAGCGCTTGCCACCGGCTGCTCCATCATCGTCAAGGCGCCGGAGGAAACACCCGCATCGCCGGCCGAACTGATCCGCGCCTTCGTGGATGCGGGCGTGCCGGCGGGCGTCATCGGCCTCGTTTACGGCGTTCCATCCGAGATTTCGGAATATCTGATCCCGCATCCGGTCATCCGCAAGATTTCCTTCACCGGCTCCACCCCCATCGGCAAGCATCTGGCCGCACTTGCCGGCAAGCACATGAAGCGCGCCACGATGGAGCTCGGCGGCCATGCGCCGGTGATGATCTTTAACGACGCCGATATCGACAAGGCGATCGAAGTCACCTCGCTTGCCAAGTTCCGCAATGCCGGCCAGGTCTGCGTCGCCCCCACCCGCTTCCTCGTGCAGGACGGCGTGGCTGATCGCTTCCTTGAAGGTTTCGTGGAAGCGACGAAGGCCATCAAGGTCGGCAACGGGCTGGAAGACGGCGTCATCATGGGGCCGCTCGCCAATGAACGCCGCATTCCGGCGCTGGAAGGCCTCATCAACGACGCCGTTTCCCATGGCGCAGAATTGAAGACCGGCGGCCGCCGCATCGGCAACAAGGGCAATTTCTTCGAGCCGACGGTTCTCGCCAATGTGCCGACAGCAGCAAAGATCATGAACGACGAGCCTTTCGGCCCGGTCGCGATCATCAACCGCTTCTCGACCTTCGATGACGCTGTCACCGAAGCGAACCGTCTCCCCTTCGGCCTTGCCTCCTACGCCTTCACCGGTTCGGTCAAGACCGCGCATGCCCTTAGCCATCAGGTCGAAGCAGGCATGCTGACCATCAACCATAACGGCCTTGCCCTTCCCGAAGTCCCCTTCGGCGGCATCAAGGATTCCGGTTATGGTACGGAAGGCGGCTCGGAAGCGGTTCAGGCCTATCTGGAGACCAAATTCGTCAGCCAGATGAGCTGACGCTTTTTTGGCGAACCCGGAGCATCCGCACCTTCGTCACCCCGGCCTCGAGCCGGGGTCCAGCCAGCCCAAGTCCTTGGGCTGAAAAGACTCTATTCGCCGCGCAGACGCGCGTCGGCGGGATGCCGGATCTAGTCCGGCATGACGGAAGAGAGGCCTTATTGATCTGAGAACAGGCAAAATCGGCCACAGCGTTTTTTCGCTGCTCCGGTCCTGCTTGCTTTCGTCTGCATCATCCCCTAAAAGAACAAAAAGTGAACTCTGAGGGCGATATGAGCGACGCGGCGGCACCGGCATTGAAGGAAATCTTCAACCGCGAGAAACTGCGGCATATCGCCGATGAGACCAAGGCCGTTCATCCGCCATTTGACGTTTCCGCCTTCATGGCGCTCGCCACCAAAAACCTTGAAGCGCTGGGCATCATGCAGCGCATGCGGCAGGTGGCGACGAGCCTGCATGCGACGCTTCCCGGCGACTATGCCCGCAACATCGAAATCCTGACCGCCGCAGCGCCGGGCATCGGCAACGGTTTCGCCTCCATTTCGCTGCCGGAATATGTGGCGCTTTACGGCCTTGATGATTTCGATCTTTCCATGGAAGCGCTGCATTATTTCACCCGCTTCGGCTCCTCGGAATTCGCCATCCGGCATTTCCTGCAAAAGGATATGGCCCGAACCCTCGCCGTGATGGAAGCATGGTCGCGGCACGAGAACGAACATGTGCGGCGGCTGGCGAGCGAAGGCTGCCGGCCGCGTCTGCCATGGTCGTTCCAGCTCAAACCCCTGATCGAAGATCCCTCGCCGGTCACCGCAATTCTCGACACGATGAAAGCGGACGAGGCGCTTTATGTACGCAAATCCGTCGCCAACCATCTGAACGACATCACCAAGGACAATCCCGCTTTCGTGCTGGCGCTGATCGATACATGGCCGAAGGACAATCCGCATACACGCTGGATCACGCGGCAGGCCCTGCGCACATTGATCAAGAAGGGCGATGCCGCCGCACTTGCCCATCTCGGCGCGCATGAGGAAGCGGAAATTTCCCTTGCGGCATTTGAGGTCACGCCGAACAAGGTTGCGCTCGGCAATCCGGTGCGGATTGCAACCTCCTTCACCTCAACGGCGAAACGGCCGCAGAAACTGGTGATCGACTACGCCGTGCACTACGTGAAGAAGAGCGGCGACGCCTCCGCGAAAGTCTTCAAGTGGAAAGAGATCGAACTTCAGCCCGGCGAGACATGCGCGCTGTTGATCAGCCGCGCCATACGAGATTTCACGACCCGCAAGCACTATCCCGGCATCCACAGGGTCGACCTGACGATCAACGGCAAACTTGTGGCAGAAAGCGCCTTCGAGCTTCTGGGCTGATAGCGCCTCACACCGCCGGGAAAATCTTCGCCCGGCGGATGATGACGGAACCGCGGTCTCCGGCGGCGACGTCGCTTTCCGGCGGCACGTCGAATTCCAGAAGGTCGCCGCCATCGGTGCTGGCGATCACCCGCCGCTCGCCCGCGCGGTCGAGAACCCGCGCCACAGAGGCCGGAATACCCTCATGCAGATCTTCCCACTCCAGATCGCCGGGGCGGGCATAGATGTCCACCGCGCCATCGCCTTGCGCGTAGGAGAAAGGCAGCTCGTTATCGCCGACATAGACCTTGCCGCCGCGCGCCACGCCGGACACCCGGTTGGCATCGCCCAGAAAGCGCATGACGAAGGCGCTGTTCGGCTGGCGGCAGACCTCCTTCGGCGTGCCCTGCTGCACGATCTCGCCCTGATTGAGGATGACCACACGGTCGGCAAGATCGAGCGCTTCTTCCTGGTCATGCGTCACGAAAATCGTGGTGATGCCGAGCGAATCGTGAATCTCGCGCAGCCAGCGGCGCAGGTCGCGGCGCACATTGGCGTCCAGCGCCCCGAAGGGCTCATCGAGCAGAAGCACCTTCGGATCGACCGAAAGCGCACGCGCCAGTGCCACGCGCTGCCGCTGGCCGCCGGAAATCTGCGCCGGGAAACGGTCGCCCAGGCCATCGAGCTTTACCAGCCGCAGAAGCTCCTCGACGCGGGCATCGATTGCCGCCTTGTCCCGCTTCACCTTCGAGACCTTCATGCCGAAAGCGATGTTTTGATGCAGGGTCATATGCGGAAAGAGCGCGTAATGCTGGAAGACGAAACCGACGCCGCGGTCCCGCACCGGAATATTGGTGGCGTCCTCGTCGCCGAAAAAGATACGGCCGCCATCGCTATATTCGAGACCGGCAACCATGCGCAAAATCGTGGTCTTGCCGGAACCTGAGGGACCGAGCAGCGCCAGAAGTTCGCCGCTTTCGATATCCAGCGAAACATCGCGCACGGCGCGGAAGGTATCGAAGGTCTTCACCACATTTTCGAGGCGGATTTTCATGGGAATCAGGTCTCCGTGGCGATGGCGGCATCGCCGTTGGTCTTCTTGGCCCCGCGCCCGGCGCCGCGCCGTTCCAGCGCCACCTTGGCGATGATGGTGACGACGGCGAGCAAGGCAAGGATGGAGGCCGAGGCGAAGGCGCCGGCCGTCTGGTAATCGTGGTAAAGCAGCTCGATATGCAGCGGCAGAGTATTGGTCTGGCCGCGAATATTGCCCGATACGACCGATACCGCACCGAACTCGCCCATCACGCGGGCGTTGCACAGCACGACGCCGTAAAGCAGCGCCCATTTGATGTTCGGCAAGGTGACCGAAAAGAAGGTGCGCCAGCCGGACGCGCCAAGCGAGGTCGCCGCCTCCTCCAGATCGCGGCCCTGCGCCTGCATCAGCGGGATAAGTTCCCGCGCCACGAAAGGTGCTGTGACGAACATCGAGGCGATGACGATGCCAGGCAGCGCAAAAAGTATCTTGATGTCATGCGCATCGAGGAACGGGCCGAACAGCCCCTGCAGGCCGTAAACGAAGAGGTAGGCGACACCCGCGACGATGGGCGAGATGGAGAAGGGTATCTCGATCAGCACCAGCAGGAAACGCCGGCCGGGGAAATCGAACTTGGTAATCGCCCAGGCGGCCGCAACACCGAAGGCCGTATTCACCGGCACGGCGATCAGCGCCGTCAGCACCGTCAGCATGATGGCGTGGCGGGTATCGGGATGGGTGATGGTGGCCGTATAGGCCTTCCAGCCCTGCGAAAACGCCTCGACGCCGATGATGATAAGCGGCGCCAGGACCAACAGGGCGCCGATGACCAGCACAAAAGAAATCAGGCTGCGGCGAACGAGAGGCGCGTCACCCACGCGTGGCGGTTTGCGATGTGAAGAAACGGTGCTCATCTCTCAGCCCCTCACCGTATAACGAAGCGCGCGCGCCTGCAGATAGTTGGTTACCGCCAGCATCACGAAGGCGGTGATGAGCAGCACGGAGGCGATGGCGGCCGCCGCCTGATAGTCATATTCCTCCAGCCGGATGAAGATCAGCAGCGCCGTGATTTCCGTCGAAAACGGCTGATTGCCGGCGATGAAGATGATCGCCCCGAATTCGCCGAGGCTGCGGGCGAAGGAGAGCGACAGACCGGCGAGCAACGCCGGCGTCAACAGCGGCAGGATGATCTTGCGGAAAATTTCGAGATCGGAACCGCCGAGCGATTGCGCCGCTTCCTCAAGCGCCGGATCGAGGTCTTCCAGCACCGGCTGCACGGTACGCACGATGAAGGGCAGGCTGGTAAAGGCCATCGCCACCATGATGCCAAGCGGCGTGTAGGCCACCTTGATGCCGAATTGCGAAAGCACCGAGCCGAACCAGCCATTACCTGCGAACAGTGTCGTCAGCGCAATGCCGGCAACGGCGGTCGGAAGCGCAAAAGGCAGATCGACGATGGCGTCGACGATGCGCCAGCCGGGAAAGCGGTAACGCGTCAGCACCCAGGCGAGCGCCAGCCCGAAGATGACGTTGAACAGCGTGGCGGCGAGCGCGCAGAGCACGGTAACACGATAACTGGCCACGGCGCGCGGCGAGGAGATGATCGACCAATATTCGGCAGGGCCGAGGCTTGCCGCCTTGAACACCAGCGCCGAGAGCGGCAGAAGCACGATGATGGCAACGTAAGTCAGGGTAACGCCAAGGGACAATTTTAGCCCCGGCAGAACATTCCGCTTCAAACCCCGCCCCCCATTCATCAAAAAGCGACCCGGCGGTTTCCCGCCGGGTCTTTTACCTGTTGCGTATCGCTGTGATTAACGGCTGCCGTAAAGCGTATCAAGCGTCGCGCCGGATGCAAAATGCTCTTTCTGGATTTTGTCCCAGCCGCCGAAGACATCATCGACGTTGACGAGGCGAATCGCCGGGAACTTGTCCTTGAATTCGCCGACGACCTTTTCATTGTGGACACGGTGGCCGAATTCGGCGGCGATGCGCTGGCCTTCCTCGGTATAGAGGAAATCGAGGTAGCTCTTCGCCAGATCGCGCGAGCCGCGCTTGTCGACGACCTTGTCCACCACGGCGACCGGAAATTCGGCCAGCAGGCTGACGGAGGGCACGACGCCTTCCACCTTGTCTGCGCCATATTGCTTGGCGATGCCGCGGGTCTCGGCTTCGAAGGTGATCAGCACGTCGCCGATTTCACGCTCAACAAAGGTGGTGGTGGCGGCGCGGCCTCCCGTGTCGAACACCGGCGTATTGTCGAAGATTTTCTTGACGAATGCCTGAATCTTTGCGTCGTCGCCGTTGAACTTCTCCTTGGCGTAAGCGGTGGCGGCGAGATAGGTGTAACGGGCGTTACCCGAGGTCTTCGGATTGGGGAAAACGATCTTCACATCGTCGCGGGCAAGATCGTCCCAGTCCTTGATACCCTTGGGATTGCCGGCGCGCACGAGGAACGACGGGAAGGAGTAGAAGGGCGATGCGTCGTTCGCAAAATCCTTCTTCCAGTCGGCGGAAACGAAGCCCTGCTTCACCAGAAAATCGACATCGGTGACCTGATTGAAGGTGACGACATCGGCTTCCAGACCCTCGACGATGGCGCGCGCCTGCTTGGAGGTGCCGGCATGCGACTGATCGACGGTGACGCCCGGATGCAGCTTGATGAACGCCTCGTTCTCGGCCGCGAAAACTTCGCGGGCGACATCGTAGGATGCGTTGAGAATGGTGGTCGGAGACTGCGCCTGCGCCGCGCCTGCAAAAAGAGCGGCAATGGCAGTACCGATAATGAGAAGACGTTTCATGAATACCCCCGGCAATTCGAATGGTGCTCAACATAGCGGGCGGCGGCAACGCCCGCGAGAAACAGCGATGCTTTCCGGGCGCGCGGATTGGAAATTTCGCCCAAAGAATGTCCGCTCCACAGGCGATGATTTCATATACGGCAAGAAGCCGGATTTCTTTTGCGCCGACCTAAAGACGATGATCTGGAAACAGATTGCCGGAATGCGCGGCAAGATAAGGCGCAATGTCCTCCTCCCTCACCTCCTCCAGCCGTGCCGGTTGCCAGCGGGGATTGCGGTCCTTGTCGACCAGCGCCGCGCGCACGCCTTCGTAAAAATCATGCTGGCGCAATATTTCCGTACCGGCGGCAAATTCCCGCTCCAGGCATTCGATGAGGCTCGCGCTTTCCCGGCCGAGGCGCAGCAGCTTCAGGGTCAGTTTCAGACTGGTGGGGGAGCGTTTTTGCAGGACCTCGAGGGTTTCGCGCGAAAACGCATCCTGGCGCGCCGCAAGTGCCTCGAAAATCTCCTCGACCGTGTCGAAACGGAATGTCGCATCGATGATATCCCGATTTATGGATAAAACGCCTTCACCGGCCTCGACTGCGTGCGCCGTGATTACCGTTTCGATGCTGGCTGTATCCGCCGCTTGCGACAGGTCTTGGACCAACCCGTCGAGACGGTCCGAAGGAACAAGATAGTCGGCAAAACCAGCGTAGATGGCATCGGCAGCGGTAACGGCATTGCCCGTCAACCCCAGCCAGGTGCCGCATTCGCCCGGCGCCCGTGGCAAAAGCCAGGAGCCGCCGACATCCGGGAAATAACCGATGCCCGTTTCCGGCATGGCGAGTTTTGTGCGCTCCGTGACGATGCGGTGGCTGCCATGGGCTGAAATGCCGACACCGCCGCCCATGACGATGCCGTCCATCAGGGCGATATAGGGTTTGCCGAAGCGGGCGATGCGATAGTTGAGCGGAAATTCTTCCCGCCAGAAATCAAGCACCTGCGGGTCGCCCGCCTTGCCGAGATCGTGAATGATGCGGACATCGCCCCCGGCGCAAAGCCCCCTGTCGCCTTCCCCTGTAAGAACCACACAGGAAACACCGGCATCCTCTTCGAAACGCTGAAGCGCCTGAAACAGGTCGCGCACCATTGGCAAGGTCAGGCTGTTGATGGCCTTCGGGCGGTTGAGGCGAATGATGCCTGCCCCTCCCCGTTTTTCGACGATGACCTGCGCATCCGCTTCCATTCTCTGTTCCAAGACCGCCTCCTCCGCTGCCCATTCATCCGGCCATCTTGGCGGCCCCGGCGCGATCACGCAACGTTGATCTTGTTCTGCGGGAACGTCTTTCGCTCAAACCGCTTTAACGGGGAGAAAATGCCGGAAATCCGCTTTCGCAATGCAGCATGTTTGCTTGACGCCCGGAAAATCATGGCATGTAATGGGTTCTGGAAATGCCGGCATTGATTCCTGTCGAGCGTGTGCCGGACCAAAGCGGAATGTCGCCTTCTCATAGGCGCTGTAAACAGCAACGGGAGACGAGCATGCAGGTTTCGGAACACGAATGGATCAGTAAACGGGCATATACACTCTGGGAAAAGGAAGGCCACCCCCATGGGCGCGACGCGCACCATTGGGAACAGGCCAAGCATGAATTTTCGCTGCTGAAGACATCGGAAGCGACGAAACCCGCAACGCGCAAGAAGGCCGCTCCCAAGGCCGCTGCTGCAGAAGCCGCACTGGATGCCGAAGCCCCGGCAAAACCCAAGGCCCGTGCCCGCAAGGCTGCCGCCGCGAAGTAGCGGGAAGATCATACCGACACATCGATCAAAAGTCTGGAAGCAACCGAAAAGTGCGCGGTATGCAGCCTCGCCAAACCGGGAACTTTACGGAGACATCCTCGAAGTGCTTCCAAGACGAGACAATGTCCCCGGCGACAAACCGGGGACATTTTTTTCATCAATTATGTTTAGCTGGCGATTCCCGCCAGTCTGAGCTTTATTGTCTCGACAGGCATTCCGTATCGGCCGGATCACACGCACGATAGCTCCGGGGTGCCGGCTCGGGCGGGCGAACCTGCTCCTGTGACGGAGCGCGACCTTCGGGACGTCGTTGTTCTTCAGGTTGAACACGACGCTCGGGGCGACGCTGGCCATCATCCTGATTGAACTGGCGGTTGCGGTCGCGGTTTTCATCTTCGAAGCGGCGGCGGTCGTCGTCGCGACGCGGCCTGTCCTGATTTCTGTCACCCTGATTCCAGTCGCCGTAGCGACGTTCCCAGCGGCCGTCGTTCGGGCCACCCTGACGGGGATCACGCCACTCGTCGCGGCGACCATCACGCCAGTCGTCCCGGCGGCCGTCACGCCACTCGTCACGCGGACGTGGGCGGTCCCAGCCGGCACTCGGAGGCGGGGCGTTCCAGTAACCGCCGGACGGCGGCGGACGGCGCCAGCGGTCGCGCTCGCGATAGAAGTCGCGGTCGCGATAATAGCGGTCCCAATAACGGCCGACTTCGAAGGTGATCACCGGCACGCCGAGATCGCGGTAATAACGCGGTTCGACATAGACCCGGTTCTGCCGGTAGGTCGTGGCGATATAACGCCCGGCCACCCAGCCGCGGCCGCCCACGAACGAGACATCGCACCACGGCGTATCGGACAAGCAGCCGTGCACGGTGAGCGGCGCGCCATTCGGGATCACCACGACGGCCGGATAGGCCGTGCTCGGGCCGGAGCGCATATTCACATTCGCGGTGGCGAAACCCCGCGTCGCAGCTTCGGCAAGTGCCGGCGCGGCGAGCATGGCCACCAGCGCAATTGCGCCAAACAGTTTTTTCTTCACTTCTTTCTCCTCAAGCAAAGGCCCGCTTTGCCCTTGTCGGCATCCACCATGTTCGATGGACGAGTATGCGTTCCGCATACTGCCACGATCGGAAAATACGCGGTTCTGCAAGAACGCAGCATGAAACAAATGAGACGCCCCATCAGTTCCACCTGCGGCAATGGGCGTCCGATAAATCGCCGCCCGAATGAACCGCCGGTCTTGACTTCGGGGGGCAATCATCCGACTTCAATGCAACAGCAATATGGAGCAGAACCATGAGCGAAACCGCACAGACGACCGTCGACCAGAGCGAAGTGGATCGCTTCTCCGCGATGGCTGCGGAGTGGTGGAGCCCGACCGGCAAGTTCCGCCCGCTGCACAAGTTCAATCCGGTGCGGCTCGAATATATCCGCAACCGCATCTGCGAGAATTTCGGCCGCGACCCGAAGGTGCACCGCCCGCTGGAAGGGCTGCGCATATTGGATATCGGCTGCGGCGGCGGCCTTCTCTCCGAACCCGTTGCACGCATGGGCGCGGATGTGGTGGGCGCCGATCCCTCGGAAAAGAATATCGGCATCGCCTCCACCCATGCCCGCGAAAGCGGGGTCAGCGTCGATTACCGCGCCTTGACCGCCGAGCAGTTGCAGGAAGCCGGCGAAACCTTCGACGTCATCCTCAACATGGAGGTGGTCGAGCATGTGGCCAATGTCGATTTCTTCGTCACCACCTGCGCGAAAATGGTACGCCCCGGCGGCCTGATGTTCGCCGCCACCATCAACCGCACGCTCAAAGCGCGGGCATTGGCGATCTTCGCCGCCGAAAACGTGCTGCGCTGGCTGCCGCGCGGCACGCACCAATATGAAAAGCTCGTTCGCCCGGAAGAACTCGAGCGGCCGCTGGTGGCGAGCGGCCTGGATATCATCCACCGCACCGGCGTCTTCTACAACGTGCTCCAGGATCGCTGGAATCTTTCGCCGGATATGGATGTCAACTACATGATGCTGGCGAAGCGGCCGGCGCAGGGGTAAACCCCGGACGCTATTTGAATGACGTCGTCCTAGAGAAGTTCAGTTGATGTCGTCGGGCAAAACGGGCAGCGGCGCGATCTCGATACCCTCGTCCAGCAGGGCCTTGGCGTCCTGCGCCGAGGCATTGCCGATGATGCCGCGCTCATCCGCTTCGCCATAGTGGATCTTGCGGGCTTCTTCGGGAAATTTATCGCCGACATCTTCCGCATTGGCGCGGATATTGGCAACGGCCTCGCGGATTTTCGCAAGGGCCTCTTTTCGGGCGGTATCCATGGCGAGCGTCTGGCGTTCGTCTTTCTTGCGGGCGGTGGAAACCGAAGGCGCCATCAACAGCTTTGAGACCTGCACGGAATTGCAGACCGGACAGGACAGGAAACCGCGCTGCAACTGATCGTCGAAATCGTCGCTGCCGGCAAACCAGCCCTCGAACTCATGGCCCTTTTCACAGGCCAGCGCATAACGGATCACGCCGCTTCACCTCCGGCAGGTTTCAGGGGAATAACCGTGTCCAGACCGAACTCGCGGGCATTGCGCAGATTGGGAATCTTGCCACGCGCAGCCGCAACGAGTGACGTGTCGATGTCGGCGAAGATGATTTCCTCTCCGGCGCCGCCGGCAACGGCCAGAACCTTGCCCCACGGGTCGATGATGATGGAATGGCCAAAGGTCTCCCGCCCGTCCTCATGCACGCCGGCCTGCGCGGCGGCGATGACAAAAGCGCCGTTTTCGATGGCGCGGGCACGCAGCAGGATTTCCCAGTGCGCCTCCCCCGTCTGTCGGGTGAAAGCCGCCGGAACGGTCAAAACCTCCGCACCTGCCAGCGCTTCCGCGCGGAAAAGCTGCGGGAAACGGACGTCGTAGCAGATTGCGAAGCCGAATTTCGCCAGCGGAAGTTCGGCGATGCGCGCCACTTCGCCGGGTTGATAGGCAGCACTTTCACGCCAGCTTTCACCATTGTCGAGATCGACATCGAACATGTGGATCTTGTCATAGCTGCAGATGCGCGAACCATCCGGCGCGAAGAGAAAACCGCGATTGGCGATCTTGCCATCCGGGCGGGCAATGGCCGTGGAACCGATATGGACATGAATTCCGAGTTCGCGGGCAAGACGGGCGGCCGTCGCAACGATGATATCGCCATCGTCATCACGCAGTTGCGCGCGCAGCGCCTGCCTGTCCTTCTGGATCGCGCCCGTCATTTCCGGGGTCTGCACATAAACGGCGCCCTCGGCCGCAGCCGCACGCACCAGCCGTTCCATATCGGCGGCGTTTCTTGCCGGATCGACGCCGGAGCGCATCTGAATGGCGGCAGCCTTGAAACTCATCACATCCTCCATACCCGCAAGAATCGCGGCCGATCAGGCGGCCAGCAGCGCGTCCAGTTTACCGGCGCGCTCCAGCGCGTGCAGATCGTCGCAGCCGCCCACATGCTGGCCATTGATGAAGATTTGCGGGAACGTCGTTCCGCCCGATTTTTCGATCATTTCCTGCCGGTATTCCGGTGTCGTCGTGGCGTTATATTCGGCATAATCCACGCCCTTGCTGTCCAGCAGCGCCTTGGCGCGCGCGCAATAACCACAAAAATCCCGCGTATAGATCGTCACCGGTGCCATGTTTTCAAAGCCCTCGCAAACGTGCGGTAAAACGCACGATAAACTCATGTCATTCAGGTTTCATATAGGCCCGGAAATGGCCATTGCAAAGGTCAAAACCGTCACATCCGCGGCACCGGCCCTGCGCAGGGCGCGGCTTGCCGCACCCACCGTCGCGCCGGTGGTGTAGACGTCGTCCACCAGCACCACGCGCCTGCCATGGACATCGGTTTCCCGGCCGGGCGCGAGCGCGAAAGCGCCGCGCACATTGTCCCGCCGGGCAAGCGCGGAAAGCCCCACCTGCCGCTCTGTCGGCTTCACGCGCAGCAGCGTGCCGGCAAGCAAGGGCTTGCCGGAGGCCTTGGCCAGATGCCGCGCCAGTTCGGCGGATTGATTGAAGCGGCGGCGCAGGAAACGGTTGCGATGCAATGGAACGGGCACGATGCAATCGCAGGCATCCACCGTTCCGTCGCTTGCCCTCAGCATCCACAGCGCCATCAGGCGGGCGAGATCGGTCCGGTCCTGATATTTCAGCCGGTGCACCAGCTTGCGGGCGGTTCCCTCATGGCTTGCGACGGCGCGCAGCCGGTCAAAAGGCGGCGGTTCGGCAATCGCCTGCGCGCTCACGAAACCCTCTCCGTGATCCCGCGCGAAGGGAATGCCCAGAACCTCGCAAAAAGGGCGATCGATAAAGGCCACATCCCGCCAGCAATCCGCGCATAAGGCGCCCTCGTCGCCGGTCATGCGGGTGCAGCCCGCGCAGGTTGGCGGGTAGACCATACGAAAGACCGCACGCCACATGCCTCCCGCCGCCGCCGGCACGGCCGCAGACTTCGACAGCAAACCCGAAAACAGACTTTCACCAGCACCCATGAGGTTGACTTTACCGCCGAACGGGTGCCTTTGCGAGAGCGATAGTTCCCTCCCGACACCGGGAAAACGATGCCCCCAGCGGCATGAGACCAACGATACGGCCCGCCGATCCCGAAGGCGTTTGAGGCCGAGCAGGCAAGACGATGGATATTCTCTTTGACCAGGCCCTGATCGAACAAAACCGTCGCCGGGCGTGGAACCGGCGCGACGACAAGGCCCTGTTTCTTCTCGATATGGCGGCCGAAGAGCTGGCCGACAGGCTTGCCATCGTCGAGCGCCAGTTCGAGACCGCCATCGAACTTCACGGCGGCACCGGCGTCACCGCCCGGCGGCTGGCGGAAATCGGCAAGGTGGATACCATTCGCCGTATCGAAACCGAGAGCTCTTTTGCGACGGATGCGAATATTCCCGAGGCGGCTTCCATGGAGCATCTGCCGCTTGAGGAGGCCTCCGCCAACCTCATCGTTTCCCCGCTTGCCCTGCATCTGACCAACGACACGCCCGGCGCGCTGATCCAGATCCGCCGGGCATTGAAACCGGACGGCCTGTTTCTCGGCGCCATCCCCGGCAGCGGCACCCTGCAGGAACTGCGCGACGTGCTGCTGACCGCCGAGGCGGAGCTGACCGGAGGCGCCAGCCCGCGCGTCATTCCCTTCGCCGATGTGCGTGATGTCGGCGCGCTTTTGCAGCGCGCCGGCTTTGCGCTCCCCGTGACCGATGCGGAAAGCTACACGGTGCGTTACGATTCGATCTTCCCGCTGATGCGCGACCTGCGCGCCATGGGCATGGCCAATCCGCTGGCAAGCCGCAGCAGAAAACCGCTCAACCGCGCCTTTTTCCTGCGCGCAGCGGAGCTTTACGCGGAGCGATATTCCGATCCTGACGGGCGGATAAGGGCGACATTTTCCATCATCTATGTATCAGGCTGGGCGCCGCACGAAAGCCAGCAGAAGCCGCTGAAACCCGGCTCCGCCAAGGTGCGGCTTGCCGATGCCTTAAAGACAACCGAGGTGAAGCTGTCCTGAGCGATCAGCCGAAAGACTTCAACTCGCCAAAGTGTCTACGATGAACTGAAACACGGCATTGATATTGCTGCTGATGCTGCCTGCGCCAGCGATGAGGGCGGCGGAAATCAGCCCGACAATCAAGCCGTATTCAACCGCTGTGGCGCCGTCTTCGCTTTTGCAAAAATCGATAAAAAAATGCAGCACAGGATATTCCCCATCCGCCATCCGGTGCGTTGCGACAACCGGCATCCACCCTGTTGAAATCAACTCTATCCTAGGTCGGCGATGTGAGGAATGCGTTACCTTTGATGGTAAACGATCAGCAACCGCTCTCGTTGCTATAACCCGTGACCACGCAGGGCATTTCCGGCATCGGCTGGGTGATGCTGCGACGGATCGAATAGGTCTTGCCCACATCGGTCTTCTTGATGGAGCCCGTGCTGATCATGTCGTAATTGTCAGGAAACTGCGCCACCCGCGTGGAGGATTTTCCGGCAAGCATGGGAGTGACGATGAGCGAGAGCGCGATAACCGCCGTGCCGAAAAGCAGCGCCACATTGAGCACGCCGGTGCGACGGGATTTGTCGGAATACAAGTGACGACCTTCCACCGTCTTCCAGAAATCCTCGTTCATGACCAACCTCGTCTCGCGCAGTTTACCGCTTCTTTAGCTTAACAATCTGCCAGAGGGTGCTGAACGATCTCTTAACACAGCCCCGTTTTGGCACGGCAAAGCGCTGCAAACGGGGCATTTTCACGAAGCTGTGACGGGATAATACGCGAGGACCTCGGGAGGCTTCCCGATTTTATAGCAGGTCCTGCAGGAAGGGTATGAGCGGCTCATCGGCCGGCGGCATGGGGTAATCGCGCAGGGCCTGCGGCTTCACCCATTTGATCGCCTGCCCTTCCCGGCCATGCGCAATGCCCTCATAACGGCGGCACACGTAAAGCGGCATCAGGAGGTGAAAGGTCTCATAGGTATGGCTGGCAAATGTCAGCGGTGCGAGGCAGGCGACCTTGGTTTTGATGCCCAGCTCCTCGTCCAGTTCACGGACAAGGGTTTCCTCCGGCGTCTCGCCATGCTCCACCTTGCCGCCCGGAAATTCCCACAGGCCCGCAAGCGACTTGCCTTCCGGACGCTGCGCCAGAAGAATGCGGCCATCCTGATCGAGAAGGGCGCAGGCGGCGACCAGCAGGATTTTTTTGCCTGCCTCGCTCATTCGCCGGTTCCCTTGCGCCAGTAGCGATAACGATAAGCCTCGGAGAAGCCGAATTTTTGATAAAGGGCGATCGCCGGCGCATTGGTGGAAACCACCTGCAGCCAGGCGGTTTTTGCGCCGCTTATTCTGGCCCAGCGCAACGCGGATGACAGGATCTGCGTGCCGAGACCCTTTTTACGCTGCGATTTTATAACGTCGAGCGAGAGAATGCCGGCGAGATCGTTATCCTGCACGCAGATCACCGTCGCGAGCGGATTGCCTTCCACTTCCTCATTGATGAAGAGGCCGAGCGCCGGCTTGATGGAGCTGACGATTTCCGCAATCGCCGGACGGAGCGCCGGGTCGCCATCGCTGACCTTGATGCTCGCCTCGATAAAACGGCCGATATCGTGGCTCGGCAGACTGACCAGCGTTTCGGGCAGTTCCATTCCGGAGAGATCGGCCGTCATGACCGTGACCTCTTCGAAAACGGACCAATCGTCATTCGAGAGAAATTCTCTCAGCTGCGGCGGCATCAGCGTCGTTTCGCGCACCACCAGCGGTCGGCCGAAATCTTCGAACCGCTTGCGTGCCTTTTCCAGCCGCACCGCGCTGTTTCCGTAATCGGACGGATCGAGCGGCACCACGCAGTTGATGCGCTTGGAGGGGTGCGAACCCGTCAGGCGGATTTGCCAGCTACCGTCATAAATCACCGACGAGGCAGGCCATGCCCGGAAGCTGACGGCTTCCAGACGGCGAACCAGCGGCAGATTGACGGCCTTGTTGTCCTGCATTCTCTTCGGCTCCAACGGTCAGCTCCGGTAGTCGCCGTTGATCGCAACATATTCTTTCGTCA
>Ga0209371_1001358_pt1 | contig 16941 bp, 19 predicted proteins | sample AgamicAtAmrz_FD_187165 | JGI IMG/M metagenome (GOLD analysis project Ga0209371, IMG submission 187165) | Agave microbial communities from Guanajuato, Mexico - At.Am.rz (SPAdes) (version 2) | ecosystem: Host-associated > Plants > Roots > Rhizosphere | place: Guanajato, Mexico | collected 2012-06-07
ATCGATCGCTCGGTCGAGCTGATGAGCGACTTCGCCATTGGCGCCAACATCGACGACAAGCACTATTTCGGCGTCAACTGGGAGCGCGACCTGCCGGTACCGACCGTCGCCGACCTGCGCAACGTGGTGGCCGGCGACCCGAGCCCGGATGGCAAGGGCACCCTGGAGATCAAGCGCGGCATCGAAGTCGGGCATATCTTCCAGCTCGGCACCAAATACAGCGAGGCGATGAACTGCCAGGTACTGGGCGAGAACGGCAAGCCGGTGGTGCTGAGCATGGGCTGCTACGGCATCGGTGTGTCCCGCGTGGTGGCTGCTGCCATCGAGCAGAACAGCGACGAGCGCGGCATCATCTGGAACGATGCCCTGGCGCCCTTCCAGATCGCCCTGGTGCCATTGCGCTATGAAACCGACGCGGTGCGCGAAGCGACCGACAAGCTGTATGCCGAACTGACTGCCGCCGGCTTCGAAGTTCTGCTCGACGACCGTGACAAAAAGACCAGTCCGGGCATCAAATTCGCAGACATGGAACTGATCGGCATTCCGCATCGCATCGTGGTCAGCGATCGCGGCCTCGCCGAAGGCAACCTGGAGTACAAGAGCCGCCTGGAAACCGAGGCTCAGCCAGTCGCCGTCGGCGAGATCCTGTCGTTCATCCAGAATCGTATCCGCCGCTGACCCGCCAAAGAGCCGTCATGTTCAAGCGAAGCACCCTACGCCTTCTCGGCGCCACCACCTGTGGCGCCTTCTTTCTCGCTGGCTGCGCCAACCATCTGCCGCAGCGCAGCGAGCACGAAGAACGTATCGAACGCAAACTGCTGAGCCACAGCCTGCAGATCGACATGGGGCAGCCCGAGGTGCTGGAACTGCCGCAGCGGCGGGTGCGCGTGCATGAACAGAAGGTCTTCGAGGTGACCCCTTTCGAGGTCACCCGCCACTACGACCGCTATACGCCTTACCAGCCATGGCGGGAGATCTATGAAATCCCCCTCGGCGCGGTGGCCATCGTCGGCGGTATCGGCGCCAACGTGCTCAACGTGGTGGCGCTCGGCCGCATTCCGGATACCGCCACCAAGGACTGGATCAGCTACGGCGTGGCGGGGGTCAACCCGTTCATGAACGTCGAGTCCAATGGCCGTTCGCAGCAGAACCTGGCCGGCATCGACGAAAAGCGCCAGGAAACCCGCACGGACTATTCCAGCCTGCCCTGGGCCGAACGACCGGTGATGATCAAGGCCGGTGAGCAGACCCACGAATTGCTCACCGACCGCAACGGCGTGCTGCGCCTCAACCTGCTCGATGGCCCGTTCGCCGACCAGGACATCGCCCGCGTCGGTACCCTGCTGCTGACCGTCACCGACGAGCAGGACGCCACCCGCGCCGAGGCTACCCTGCTGGTCAGCCGCACCTTGCGCGGCAAGCTGCGTGAGGCCCATGACCTGATCTACGACGACCTCGAAGGGGCGGACGTCGAACAGTGGGTGCACCGCGTCAAGCGCCTGTCCGACCTAGGCCTCGAGGAAGAAGCCAGCGAGCTGGAGCAGAGCCTGATCGAACTGACCCGCAACGACCCGGAACTGCAGGCCGAATTCCTGCACTCACTCACCCAGAACGCCGGGCGACTGGCTGCCGACCCGGGCGAAGACTAGGCCACTAGCGCCGAACTTCGAACCCTGACGCATCCTGTAGCGGATGCTCACGCAGCGTTAGCGATACCACGCGAGCGCCTGAAGGCCCATGTTCGAGCCATTGGGCCAGCGAATGCACCGCGCCCTCCTCGCCCTCGAACAAAACCTCCACGCGCCCATCGGGCAGATTGCGCACCCAGCCGGACAACTGCAAACGCCCCGCCTCCATGGCCGTGCTCTGGCGAAAACCGACACCCTGCACACGCCCCCAGGCATACCCATGCCGACAAACGACGGCCATCGCCTCAGCGCTCCTGGCGCAGCGCTGCCAGCCGCGCCTTGAGACCTTCGGCGGTTTGCTCACCAAGCAGACGCTCACGCACCTGGCCCTGATCATCGACGATGTAGGTGACCGGCAATGCGTCGCTGGGCGGTAGCCCGTAACGCTCCGCGGGATCCTTGGCCAACACCGTGAACTCGATGCCCAGCGCCTTGGCCGCCTGGCTGAGTTCATCACCCTGCAGGCCATCGAAATTGACCCCGAACACGCCGACCGACTGCTTTTCCAGCTCAGGCGCCAGGGCGTTCAGCTCGGGAATCTCGGAGCGGCAGGGACCACACCACTCCGCCCAATAATTGATAACCAGCCACTGGCCTTCAAGGCGCTCAACCGCTACCTTCTGCCCATGCTGATCGACACCCACGTCATCCGTGCAACCTGCCAATACCACAGCGGCGATGAGCACCATCATGAGCCGAATGACTGACTGGACTCGCTTGATCATGGAAATGCTCCTCGTACCGATAAGGTGGCTATGACACTGGATGCACTGCAGCTCGATGTACCCGACGCGCTTCAGGCCGACCTGATCGACCAGGCGACCCTGGGCAGCAACCTGAGCGCGGCTCGCCAGCTGCCGATGGAAGCCGGCCTCCAGGAGGTGGCGGCCCTGCTCGCGCGCTTGAATCGCAGCGCGATGACCTTACTCGAAAGACAGCGGGCGCTGCAAAATTTCAGCGATGAGTATCGCCACTACAGTACACGGCGTTGCCTGGCTGCAGCTGCTGAGCAAACCCAGCTGTGTGCCGAACTCGCCATCGGTTACAAGCGCCTGTTGCTACAGATACTCCAGGGCCACAAGCCCTCCCAGCCGCACCTGGCCTGGTGCCTGTACATGGCCCAGCACTTCATCGCCCAGACCCTGCTGCGCCATTGCCAACAGTACCGTGAGCCGGATGCCGACCTGTGGCGCGACAGCCATCTGCTGTACTGGCTGGGCGAACGCCATGGCTGCCTCGACGAGCCGGTGGCGGCGGCATTCACGCCCACACCCGCCGATACCCTGCGTGGCCTCTACCAACAGACGCTGCTGCTGGCACTGAGCAATCCCCCGCACCTGCACCCGGATGAGTGCCAGCGACTTTTTGCCGCCCTGGCACCGCTGGCTGCCCTCGCCCGCCTGCTGCCATGGGATGTGGAAGACAGATCCGAAGGCCCGCTGATCGACCTGCACGGCAGGCAGCCGTACCTGACACAGCAGCAACGCCCGCCGGCAGGCAGCGAAACGCTACGACGCCTGGAGCTGGGCGCGCTGCTGGTCGCGCTTGGCGAACCCGCACCGCTGCGCAGTGCCGGCGAGCGCGAACTGCTCGAACGCGTGCATCATCACTGGCTGGGTACCGACCAGCGCCGCCATTCCCGCACCCCGCAACAAAGCGACTGCCGCCTGGCCATCGGCATTCCGGCCATCCACGCCCAGCTCCTGGAGCAGCGGCCACACTGCACACCGGGGCAGATTCTCGATATCGGCCCAGGCGGCGCGCGCCTGCTGTGCCCGGCACAGGCCGCCGACGGCCTGCCGATCGGCCAACTGGTGCTGCTGATCGCCGACAGCGACGTGCTGGCCCTGGTGTGCTGGCGTCACCTCAACGGCGAGGGGCTTCACCTGGGCTTGCGCTACCTGAAGGGCCTGGCACAACCGACCTGGCTCAGACGCGCCCCGAGCAGCCAGCCACACCTGGGTATCCTGCAGAGCACGCCAAAACCACGCGAGGGCTGGCACCACGGCCTGTGGGTGCCCCACAACCAGTTCAGCGACGGCGAAAACCTGTGGTTGCAGCTGCCCAACGCGGTCAACCAGAACCGTCTGCAGCTGCCCGCCTGCAACCTGGCCAGCGCCTCGGTGAGCCGCCACCCCCTGGAACTGCCCTGAATGAGAACCCGGTCACGCACAAGGGCGGCCTGGCGCACAGTTTGATCGCGAGCATCCTTCTTATACTTCCCCGCTGACGTCCTTCGCCAGCCAGGGAGCTCGCATGCCCAACGCCCACGACACACTGATCGGCCAAGTACCGGCACACCTAATCCAGAGCGCGCACCTGCAATTGACCGACTACGACGGGCGGGTCGCCGAATTCAACGTGGCCGCCTGGCTGCACCTGCCCGGCCAGGCAGGCAACCTGGTCTCCCTGCAGGTTCGCTATCGCGATGGCGAGCAAATACGTTCGATCAATCTGGATCACGCCAAGGTAGGCGCACAGGACAGGATCCTGCTTTCCGGCATCGCGCGCCTGCCGGTGGCCCAGCGAATCGAGCAGATGCAGATACGTCTGCGCTCGGCGCAAGCTGTGGGGAATGAGCTGAAAATCGAAGAGCTTTTCGTGCAGGCCGTCGAACCGACGATCGCCCAGGGGCGGGCGAATCAGGCCAACGCCTGACCGGTCCTGGCAGGCACCTGGCAGCTCTCGTGCGGTGGCGTGGCATCTGACGTCGATGAGCTGCCCGCAGTCGCGACCAGCGACTCGGGCCACTTGCCGAAACGCAGCCCGGTGATCCGGTTAAGGTTCTCCAACGCACGGTCGCTATCATGGGCGTGAAGCATCACGACCTTGGGAGAAGACTTTGGCATTGCAGGTACCTTTGGTGACGCGACATCGACTGAAGATGGCATAGCCAGAAACATGCCATCTTACTGGCGCCAACGGAACGGCAGCCCGAACCGGCATCGCGCCATCAAATACGCGTCCCGCGGTGCCGATAAACGTCACTTCCTGTCACTGCCCTGCCCCTCCAGCCAATGCGCCAGGCTGTCGCCGAACAGCAGGTTCTGCTCCTCGTGCAGGCGTTTCAGGGCCTCCCGCAGCGCCGGATACCAGGGCTCGTCCAGCTCGTCGGGCAACTGGTTCAGATGGGGCAACGGCCAGGGGCTGCGCTCGAACAGCTGCTGCAAGGTGTAATGGGACAGGTCGCGACTGAGCATCCAGCTATCGCCGCCGGTGCTGGCGACCAGGCGCTGGCCTTCCAGAAAACTCAGCACTTCCTCCCACTCATGCTCGGGCAGCAACCAGCCCTGCCGCTGAATATCGCGATGGCGCACCTTGAGCCCGGTGCGCTGGCGCGCGTGAAATACCCGCAGGATGCCCAGCAGTACCAGTGCCCTGGGCATCGCGCGCTTGCGCCACTGATGAGAAACCCCCAGGTTGCAGACCAGCTCGGCCCCCAGCAGGACGATCAGCCAGGACAGAAAGATCCACAGGAGAAACAGCGGCACCGTGGCGAAGGCACCGTAGATCAGTTGATAGCCCGGAAAGAAGCGCACGTAGAAACCGAAAATCGCCTTGGCGACTTCCAGCAGCACCGCCGTGAACAGCCCGCCCCACAGCGCATGACGTAGCGGTACCCGGGCATTGGGCACGGCCGCATACAGCAGGGTGAACGCCGCCACGCTGAACAACAGCGGCGTGAAGCGCAGCAGCGTCTGGGCGCCGACCACGGCATCCGGCCCGCTGAGCAGAGACAGCGAGGCGACATAGGTACTGATGGCGAATCCGGCGCCCAGCAGCATCGGGCCAAGGCTGAGGATCGCCCAGTACAGCAGGAAGGTGGCGATACCACGGCGCGGTTGCCGCACCCGCCAGATGGTGTTGAAGGTGCGCTCGATGGTCACCAGCATCCAGAACGCGGTGATCGCCAGCACCGCCACGCCGATCCAGGTCAGCTGCCGCGCCTGGGTGGTGAAATTGCGCAGATACTCCTGCAACGCCTCACCCGCAGACGGCACGAAGTTGTGAAAGATGAATGCCTGGATCTGCTCACCGGTCCCCTGAAAGGCCGGCACGGCGGAGAGCACGGCGAAGCTGACCGTCATCATCGGCACCACGGCGAACAGCGTGGTGTAGGTCAGCGCAGCGGCGTTATCGGCACCGCGATTGTCGAAGAAGCGCTGCCACAGGAATCGCCAGAACTCGAGCCAATCGTGCAAACGCTGCTGCATACCCACCTCACAAGGGCACTCGGAAACCTGTACATCATCGTCAGTCCGGCGCCGCTGGCGGCGCGAGCAATGCAGACGAGCGGGAAAAGCTGGCCACAAGCCATTGTGACCGCGCATTACAGACGCTGGCTCGGCACATAGGTTCGCCTCGATTGCCGCACCCCGTTCAGCGCAAGGCGCCGACGCGGTTAGAATAGCTGCCATCTGCCGCCAGAAGCGACGACTGCCATGACCGATCTGACCCTTTATCACAATCCACGCTGCTCGAAATCCCGCGCGGCTCTGCAACTGCTCGAGGAACGCGGCCTGCAGCCGGTCGTGGTGCACTACCTCGACAATCCACTCAGCGCTGCTCAATTGCGTGAGCTGCTGAGCAAACTCGACCTGCCCCCTCGCCAGTTGCTGCGCAGTGGTGAAGACGAATACCGTGAACTCGACCTGGCCAATCAGGCGCTGGGTGACGACGAACTGATCGCGGCCATGGTCGCCCACCCACGCCTGATCGAGCGCCCGATCCTGATCGCCGGGGATCGCGCCGTGATCGGTCGGCCGCCGGAAAACATCCTGGAGCTGCTGCCATGACCACCCCTTACATTCTGGTGCTGTATTACAGCCGTCACGGTGCCACTGCCGAGATGGCCCGCCATATCGCCCGTGGGGTCGAGCTGCAGGGCATCGAGGCGCGCCTGCGCACCGTACCGGCGGTTTCCGCCGAATGCGCAGCGGTCGCCGACAGCATTCCGGCGCAAGGCGCCCCCTACGCCAGCCTCGACGACCTGAAGAACTGCGCCGGCCTGGCGCTGGGCAGCCCGACACGCTTCGGCAACATGGCGGCGCCCATGAAGTACTTTCTCGACGGCACCAGCAACCTGTGGCTGACCGGCAGCCTGGTCGGCAAGCCCGCGGGCGTGTTCACCTCCACCGCCAGCCTGCATGGCGGCCAGGAGAGCACGCTGCTGTCGATGCTGCTGCCCCTGTTGCACCACGGCATGCTGATCGCCGGCCTGCCCTACAGCGAGTCCGCCCTGGTCGAGACCCGCGGTGGCGGCACGCCCTACGGCGCCAGCCACCATGCAGGCGCCGACGGCAAACGCGCCCTGGACGAGCATGAGATCACCCTGTGTCGCGCCCTGGGTCAGCGCCTGGCGAGCATCGCCCTCAAGCTGGGCGACGGCCGTGGCTAGAGCAGCCAGAGCGCTGCCCAGCGCGGACTGGCTGCTGCCACGCCTGCGTATCTGCCGCTACCTGAGCCTGGCCAGCTTCGTGGCGCTGGCGGCGCTGCTGCTGATCTGGAACCTGGGGTACGCCGCCGTTCCCAGGTCGCTGCTGTGGGCGGTACTGGCCGTGCAGGTACTGCCGTTACTGCTGCTCGCGCCCGGGATCATCGGCGGCCACCCGCGCACCCATTCGTGGGCCTGCTTCGTGGTCAACCTGTATTTCATCCAGGGGGTACTGGCCGCGTTCGATCCGTCCAAGCAGCTGTTCGGCTGGCTGGAAATCCTGCTCAGCCTGACGCTGTTCACCAGCGCCCTGCTCTATACGCGCTGGTGTGCGCAGTACCAGCGGATCGGCGGCGCTGGCGAAAGCCGCGAAGAATAGCGGTATCCGGGACGGTAGCCGGGCTACCAGTCCAGGGTTTCCTTGAGGAAGGGAATGGTCAGCTTGCGCTTTTCCTGCAGCGAGGCCTGATCCAGGCGCTCGAGCAGTTCGAACAGCGCGTTCATGCTGCGCTCGCCGCGGGTGAGAATGAAGCGCCCCACGTCATCGCTCATGTGCAGGCCGCGGCGCGAGGCACGCAGTTGCAAGGCGCGCAGCTTGTCCTCGTCGGACAGCGACTGCAGCTGGAATACCAGGGCCAGGGTCAGGCGCGACTTGAGGTCGGGCAGCTTGATCGACAATTCGCGGGGCGAGGCATTGGCAGCCAGGAGCAGACGCCGACCGCTGTCGCGCAGACGATTGAACAGGTGAAACAGCGCTTCTTCCCAGGCTCGCTGCCCGGCAGCGGCTTCCAGATCATCCAGGCAAACCAGCTCGAACTGCTCCAGGTTGTCCAGAATCGCCGGGCCGTATTGCACCACTTCGCCCAGTGGCAGGTAGACGGCACGCTCGCCGAGCTGCTCAAAGCGCAGGCAGGCCGCCTGCAGCAGGTGGCTGCGGCCGACGCCCTCACCACCCCACAGGTAGATCAGGCTCTCCGTCCAGCCCGCCTCGGCCTCGCACAGACGCTCCACGTACCCGAGGGCAGCAGCATTGGCGCCCGGGTAGTAATTGGCGAAGGTGGCGTCGTCGCGCAGACGCACACCCAGGGGCAGTTGAATCGGCTTCATGCTGGAGAGAACGGCTCGTCGGAGCCCGATTGGCGCTCTGAATAAAGGTGGGGCAGTTTATACCCTTGGCGGCCGCCTGTCATTGCTGCACTTTTCCAAGGCAATACAAGGGCTTAGCCGACCTCAGCGCGATCGGCGGCCAGGCGCTGACCGAACCGGCGCCTGCCCCCCATAGGCGTCAGACCGCTTGTACAGTTCGTGCACGTGACGCAGCAGCACCATGATCACCGCGGCCACCGGCAACGCCAGCAGAATACCGGTGAAACCGAACAACTGGCCGCCGGCCATGATCGCGAAGATCACCGCGACGGGGTGCAAGCCGATGCGATCACCGACCAGCAATGGCGTCAGCAGCATCCCTTCGAGCAACTGGCCGACCACGAACACCCCGGCAATCGCCAGCAAGGGATAGGGGTCGCCGCCGAACTGGAACACGCCGGCGAGCAGCGCACTGCCGATTCCCACCACCACGCCCAGGTACGGCACGATGCTCGCGAGGCCGGCCAGTACACCGATCAACAGGCCCAGTTCCAGGCCGATGGCCATCAGGCCGACCGCGTACATCGCGCCCAGCGCCAGCATCACCAGCAGCTGGCCACGCAGAAAGGCACCGAGCACCTCATGGCATTCGCCGAACAGCTTCACCACCACGCCTTCGTTGTCGCGCGGCACCAGGCTGCGCAGTTTGCCGACCAGCAGATCCCAGTCGCGCATCAGGTAGAAACTGACCACCGGGATCAGCAGCAGATTGGCCACCCAGGCCATCAGCGCCAGGCTCGACGCCGTGACCTGGGAGAGCACCAGCCCGGCGATGTCGGTGGTCTGGCTCAGGTGCCCGGAAAGGGACTGCTTGAGCTGATCGAAGCGCCAGAAGCCCTCGTTCAGCCCGAGCTTGACCTGGATCCACGGCAGCGCCTGGTTCTGCGCCCAGTCGAGCATCTGCGGCAGCAGTTCGTAGAGCCGCACCAGCTGCTTGCCGAGCATCGGAATCAGCACCAGCAGGGCCAGGGCCATCAACAGGGTGAACAGGCCGAACACCACGATCACGCCCCAGGTGCGCGACAATTTCAGGCGCTCCAGGCGGTCGACCAGCGGATCACCGAGGTAGGCGATCAGAATGCCGACCAGAAACGGCGAAAGAATCGGATGCAGCAGGTACAGCAGGCCGCCCAGTACCAGCACGACAGTGATCCACAGCCAGCGAAACGAAACGGGCATGCTCGATCCTCGGAAGCAAATGACAGGTCAGCGCGCACTCGCAAAACGACCTCGGCCAGGGCCGAGGTCGTCGCAAGCGAAGCGGTTCAGATAAGCGGCAGTCTACCAGCGAAAGTACAGGACATCGCCACGGCGTTGGGGATCGGCTGCCGGCGGTGCCGGCGGCGGCTCCACAGGCGCCTGGCTGGCATCCACGGGTGCCTGGGGCTCGGCGGGCACCGGCGCCTCTGCGGCCAGTTCGGCTGCCGACGCCTCGCGCAACTGCAGCAGGCCCAACTGGGTGCGCAGCTGCTCGGCGCTGGCATTGACCTTGTAGATCAGCCGGTCGGCCTCCACCGATTGCAACTGAGCGGCAAAGGGTTCGAGCACTCGCTGCAGCTCCGCGTAACGGGACAGATCGGCGCCGATGATTTCCACCGTCTGCGTCGAGCTGGCGCCCGGCGCGACGACGAAACGCGGCGCCAGGCGCTCGCTCACCGCCAGCAACACGGCATCGGCCAACGCGGCCTGATCGGCGCCCTCGGCCTTGCCCTGCTCGCGTTCCTCGCCCAGCCACAGTTGCCAGCTGGCCTGCCACTTGCCGTCCGCTTCGCTGGCGCGCACGGCCAGCAAGGCGTCGGCGCCGTAGCGCTCGGATGCCGAACGCAACTCACCCGGATCCTTGGCCCCCAGCGCTTCCTTGGTGGCCACCAGTTGCTCGCTGAGATCGGCCAGCGGCAGGCGCAGTGGCAGCCCGCGGTGCTGGGCCGCCTCGCGCAGCGGCTCGGCGGCGGCCTGGCCGTCACCGACCATGTTCGCCCCATCGACCGTCTCGTTCAGCCACCAGGCCAGAATCGCCGGGCGGTTGACGCCCCATAGCGGCAAGCCGGCCTGGCGCAGGGAGCGGTCGGTGGACACCGCATCGAAGTCGACCACCAGGTGATCGCCCTCGTACCCGTACTGGCTGATGATCTGCTGCGGATCCTTGCGCAATTCGGCCAGCGCCGAGCCCTTGGCTGCATCGGGCTTGCCGGTCAGGCGCAGCACCAGCGTCTCGACCGCGCGCTGCAGGGCGGCATCGCGTTCCTCGGGCTGCTGGCTGGCAACCGTCTCGCGCACCTGATAGAGGTCACTCACGGTCGCTGCCAGGGTCGGCAGGCTCAGCAGTGACAGGCAGAGAAGCAGGGGGCGGAAGGTCGGGCGCATGAACGGAGAACTCTCGGCTGAAGAAGGCGGCGCGCGGTAACAGGCCGTGGCGCTATACCTTAGGGGCTGTTGCCCCGGCATCGCAAGCCACGCGGTGATTAGCGCGTCTGCCGGCTTGCCTGTGACCCGCCAGGCCCGGCCGGGGTTCAGCGCCTGTCGGCCGCCCATGGCGTCCCACGCTCGGCACGGTGGCTGGCCGCTGCCGGGCAAGCCTGATAAAATCGCGCGCCTTCGCAGAACGGCCCCGAGGGGCCGACGCTATTCCGACTTTCCCCTTCCAAAGGCCTGGATCTATGAGCAAGCAACCCTCCATCAGCTACAAGGACGCAGGTGTGGACATCGACGCGGGCGAAGCCCTGGTCGAACGCATCAAGGGCGTAGCCAAGCGCACCGCCCGTCCTGAAGTCATGGGTGGCCTGGGTGGCTTCGGCGCCCTGTGCGAGATCCCGGCCGGCTACAAGCAACCGGTACTGGTCTCCGGCACCGACGGCGTGGGCACCAAGCTGCGCCTGGCGCTGAACCTCAACAAGCACGACAGCATCGGCCAGGACCTGGTCGCCATGTGCGTCAACGACCTGGTGGTCTGTGGCGCCGAGCCGCTGTTCTTCCTCGACTACTACGCCACCGGCAAGCTCAACGTCGATGTGGCCGCTACCGTGGTCACCGGCATCGGTGCCGGTTGCGAGCTGGCCGGCTGCTCGCTGGTCGGTGGGGAAACCGCCGAGATGCCGGGCATGTACGAAGGCGAAGACTACGACCTGGCCGGCTTCTGCGTGGGCGTGGTCGAGAAGGCCGAGATCATCGACGGCTCCAAGGTCGCCACTGGCGATGCACTGATCGCCCTGCCCTCCTCGGGCCCGCACTCCAACGGCTACTCGCTGATCCGCAAGATCCTCGAAGTGTCCGGCACCGATATCGAGAACACCCAGCTCGATGGCAAGCCCCTGGCCGACCTGCTGATGGCGCCGACCCGCATCTACGTCAAGCCGCTGCTGGAGCTGATCAAGAAGACCGGTGCGGTCAAGGCCATGGCCCACATCACCGGCGGCGGCCTGCTGGACAACATCCCGCGCGTACTGCCGGACAACGCACAGGCGGTGATCGACGTGGCCAGCTGGCAGCGCCCGGCGGTGTTCGACTTCCTGCAGGACAAAGGCAACGTCGACGAGCACGAGATGCACCGCGTGCTGAACTGCGGTGTGGGCATGGTCATCTGCGTTGCTCAGGATCAGGTCGACACAGCCCTTGCCACCCTGCGCAGCGCCGGTGAGCTGCCCTGGGTCATCGGCCAGATCGCCGCCGCAGCCGAGGGCGCCGAGCGCGTCGTGCTGAACAACCTGAAAAGCCACTGATGGGCATCTAATGCCGCGACTCTGCAATGTAGTGGTGCTGCTGTCGGGCACCGGCAGCAACCTTCAGGCGCTGATCGACAGCACCGCCGATGGCGACAGCCCGGTGCGCATCGCTGCGGTGATCGCCAACCGCAGCGATGCCTACGGCCTGCAACGTGCCCAGGCTGCCGGCATCGCCACCCGCGTGCTCGAACACGGCGACTATCAGGGCCGCGACGCCTTCGATAGCGCGCTGATGCAGACCATCGACGGCTTCGACCCGCAGTTGGTGGTGCTCGCCGGCTTCATGCGCATTCTCACCCCGGCCTTCGTGCGTCATTACCACGGTCGCCTGCTGAACATCCATCCCTCGCTGCTACCGCGTCACAAGGGCCTGCATACCCATCAGCGCGCCCTGGAGGCCGGTGACACCGAGCACGGCTGCAGCGTGCACTTCGTGACCGAGGAACTCGATGGTGGCCCTCTGGTCGTACAGGCAGTAATCCCGGTACAGTCGCAGGACACGGCCGCCAGCCTGGCGCAACGGGTTCACGCCCAGGAGCACCGGATCTATCCGCTGGCCGTACGCTGGTTTGCCGAGCAACGTTTGTACCTCACGGACGCCGGCCCCCAGCTCGACGGTGTTGCACTGCCGGCCACCGGTTACCCCATCAACAGCAAGGAGACTCCATGCGCCGCGCCTTAATGCTTGCCCTGGCGTTGTTCAGCCTGCCTGCCCTCGCCGCAGAGCCGAAGCCCTTCTCCGCCAGCTACACCGCCGACTGGAAGCAGGTTCCGGTCAGCGGCTCCGCCGAACGCAGCCTGCAGAAGCTCGAAGACGGGCGCTGGCAACTGGTGTTCAAGGCCTCCATGCTGGTCGCTGGCCTGACCGAACAAAGCACCTTCACGGTCGAGAACGATGCCTTCCTGCCGCAGAGCTACAAGTTCGAGCGTAGCGGCCTGGGCAAGAGCAAGGACATCGAGTTCGATTTCGACTGGTCGCAGAAACAGGTGATCGGCAGCGACCGCGGCAATCCGGTGCGCTTTCCGCTCAACCGTGGCATGCAGGACAAATCGACCTACCAGCTGGCCCTGCAGCACGACGTGGCCGCCGGCGAGAAAAGCATGAGCTATCAGGTGGTCGATGGTGACGAGATCGAAACCTACGACTTCCGCGTGCTCGGTGAGGAAGTGGTACGCACCGCTGCCGGCCTGATCGACGCCATCAAGGTCGAGCGGGTACGCGACCCCACGCAAAGCAGCCGCAAGACCATTCTCTGGTTCGCCAAGGACTGGGACTACCTGCTGGTGCGCCTGCACCAGGTCGAGAAGGACGGCAAGGAATACCAGATCATGCTCAAGTCGGGCACGGTCGATGGCAAGAATGTCGAAGGTCGCCGCGACTGATCGGCCTGCCGCACACCAGAGAAACCGGGGCCTGCCCCGGTTTTTTTTATACCTGCGATTCAGCACCGCGGCCAGCAAAACCGCTGACAAGCGAAGCGCCTGGGAACTTGTAACCAATTAATACAGTCACAAAATATGTCGTTGCTTAGCAGGCTAAGCACGAGCGCAGCCGCCTTGCGCAGCATTTGTCCGGCAATACTGGAGAAATAAAATGAGCGTACTCGTAGTGACCGAGCGTGACGAACACCATATGTCCCACGAAGCCCAGGCCGAGGGCCTGCGGGTCTGGGACGTGTATCAGAACGATCAGTTGGTCGGCATCTTCCCCTCCGAAGAGGAAGCGGTGGCGTATCAGGCGGAACTGGAAGCCCACGACCATGAGGCTGCCCACTCACAGTAGCTCGGAATCCCAAGAAAAAGCCCGCACGATGCGGGCTTTTTCTTGGCGGACTGCTTACCACATCAGGTCGTCGGGCACCTGATAGGCGGCGTAGGGGTCGTCCTCGTCCGGTGCCTCGGTCGGCGTGTTGAGCAGCAGCACGCGCTGCGGGTCACGCTCCTGGATGCGCAGCGCCGCCTCGCGCGGAATCACCTCGTAGCCGCCGCCATGACGCACGATGGCCAGCGAACCCCGGCTGAGCTTGTCGCGCATCAGGGCGTTGACCGGCAGACGCTTGACCTTCTTGTCATCGACGAAGTTGTAGTAATCCTCGGTGGTCAACTTGGGCAGGCGCGACGCCTCGATCAACTGCTTGATCTGCGCCGCTCGGGCCTTCTGCTCGGCCTTTTCCTGCTGCTGACGATTGAGTTCCTGATCGCGCGCGGCCTTCTCGGCCTTGGCCTGCTGGGCCGCGAGTTGGCTGCTGTTGTCTTCCTCGGCCTGGCCTTTCTTCACCATGCGCTGCTGTTTGTGTTGTTGCTTGGTGGCCTGCTTGACCTGTTTCTCGTTGACCAACCCGGCTTTGAGCAACTGGTCACGTAGTGAAATCGCCATAACCTACCTATACGCGGACAATTTAACGGGATGGGACACGCCCATCTGACTTGGGGCTGTCAGCTCAACAGCCTGACTGCCGCTCGCTTTTCTTGGCCTCGCCCCACAGGGCGTCGAGCTCATCCAGGGTGCAATTCTCGATGGGGCGCCCGGCTTCGCGCAATGCCTGTTCGATAAAGCGGAAGCGCCGCTCGAACTTGCCATTGGCCACCCGCAGCGCCCCTTCCGGGTCGACCTTCAGGTGCCGGGCCAGATTGGTGGCGCTGAACAGCAGATCGCCGATCTCCTCGGCGATGGCCTCGGGGTCGTTCTCGCTGATCGCCTCGAGCACTTCGTCCAGTTCTTCGCGCACCTTGTCGAGCACCGGCAAGGCATCCGGCCAGTCGAAGCCGACCCGGGCAGCGCGCCCCTGCAGCTTCCTGGCGCGGCTCAGGGCCGGCAGCACGTTCGGTACGTCGTCGAGCAATGACAACTGCTGCGGCGCCGTTGCACGCTCGGCGCGCTCCTCGGCCTTGATCGCCTCCCAGCGCTGCTTGACCTCGGTTTCGCTGAGCCGCGGCTGATCCACCGGCCCATACAGATCGCCATCGGGAAACACATGAGGATGGCGGCGCACCAGCTTGCGGGTGATGCCGTCGACCACCGCGGCGAAATCGAAGCGCCCCTCCTCCTTCGCCAGCTGGCTGTAATAAACCACCTGGAACAGCAGGTCGCCGAGTTCGCCGGGCAGCTCGTCGAAGGCCTCGCGCTCGATGGCATCGGCCACCTCGTAGGCTTCCTCCAGGGTATGCGGCACGATGCTGGCGTAGGACTGCTGCCGATCCCACGGGCAGCCGTGCTGCGGATCACGCAGGCGGGCCATCAGGTTGAGCAGGTCGGTGAGTTGATACATAGAGGTGTCCAATGAATGCGGGCACGAGGCTTCGCGCCTCGTGCCCGTTTACGACTCAGGGCGCGCGGTGACGACGCGCCTCGATGATATTGGGCAATTGCGACAGGCGACCCAGCAACCTGCCCAGCGCATCCAGCCCCGGAATTTCCACGGTCAGCGACATCGACGCCGTGTTGTCTTCCTTGTTGGAGCGGGTATTGACCGCCAGCACGTTGAGCTTCTCGTTGAGCAGCGTCTGGGTGACGTCACGCAGCAGGCCGGAACGGTCGTAGGCGCGAATGATGATGTCCACCGGGTAGGTCTGCACCGGCACCGGGCCCCAGCTGACCTGGATGATCCGCTCCGGCTCGCGGCTGCCGAGTTGCAGCACCGCCGCGCAGTCCTGGCGGTGAATGCTGACGCCACGGCCCAGGGTGATGTAGCCGACGATGGGATCGCCCGGCAGCGGCTGGCAGCAGCCGGCCATCTGGGTCATCAGGTTGCCCACGCCCTGGATCTGGATATCGCCGCGTTTGCCCGGCTTGAAGCCCTGGGCCTTGCGCGGGACCAGCTCGAGCTGCTCGTTGCCGCGCTCCGGCTCGACCAGCTGCTGGGCCAGGTTGACCAGCTGTGCCAGGCGCAAATCGCCGGCGCCCAGGGAGGCGAACAGGTCCTCGGCGGTGCGCAGGTTGGCCTTCTCGGCGAGCTTCTCGAAGTCCACCGGCGGCAGGGCGACACGGGCCAGCTCGCGTTCGAGCATGGTCTTGCCGGCGGCGACGTTCTGGTCGCGGTCCTGCAGCTTGAACCAGTGGACGATCTTCGCCCGCGCCCTCGAGGTGGTGACGTAGCCGAGGTTGGAGTTCAGCCAGTCACGGCTCGGCGTGCCCTGCTTGCTGGTGATGATCTCCACCTGCTCGCCGGTCTGCAGGCTGTAGTTGAGCGGCACGATGCGCCCGTTGATCTTGGCGCCGCGGCAGTTGTGGCCGATCTCGGTGTGCACGCGGTAGGCGAAGTCCAGGGGCGTGGCGCCCTTGGGCAGGTCGATGGCGTGGCCGTCCGGGGTGAACACATAGACCCGGTCGGGCTCGATATCGACGCGCAGCTGCTCGGCCAGGCCGCCGATGTCGCCCAGCTCCTCGTGCCATTCGAGCACTTGGCGCAACCAGGAAATCTTCTCTTCATAGTGGTTCGAGCCCGACTTGACGTCGGTGCCCTTGTAGCGCCAGTGGGCGCAGACGCCCAGCTCGGCTTCCTCGTGCATGTTGGAGGTGCGGATCTGCACCTCCAGCACCTTGCCTTCCGGGCCGAGCACCGCCGTATGCAGGGAGCGGTAGCCATTCTCCTTGGGGTTGGCGATGTAGTCGTCGAACTCCTTGGGAATGTGCCGCCACAGGGTATGCACGATGCCCAGGGCGGTGTAGCAGTCGCGCACCGCCGGCACCAGCACGCGCACCGCGCGCACGTCGTAGATCTGGCTGAACTGCAGGCCCTTGCGCTGCATCTTGCGCCAGATCGAATAGATATGCTTCGCCCGGCCGCTGATATCGGCCTTGATGCCGGTGGCCTCGAGCTCCTCGCGCAGCTGCTCCATCACCTCGTTGATGTAATGCTCGCGATCCAGGCGGCGCTCGTGCAGCAGGTTGGCGATCTGCTTGTACTGCTCCGGCTCCAGGTAGCGGAAGGACAGGTCTTCCAGCTCCCACTTG
>Ga0209371_1001372_pt1 | contig 16799 bp, 25 predicted proteins | sample AgamicAtAmrz_FD_187165 | JGI IMG/M metagenome (GOLD analysis project Ga0209371, IMG submission 187165) | Agave microbial communities from Guanajuato, Mexico - At.Am.rz (SPAdes) (version 2) | ecosystem: Host-associated > Plants > Roots > Rhizosphere | place: Guanajato, Mexico | collected 2012-06-07
CCGCGGCGAAGAGAAGCGGCAGCAGGCCGGTTCTGTTGCGCAACAGCAATAGGATTGGGGCAAGGAAAAGAACGACGGCATAGAATTTCAGAATGTCGGTGAATGGTGTAACTCCCAGGAGCATCATGGTCGCGATCGAGAATTTCAGCGAATATCCGTCCGGGACCAGATACAGCGCTACGACCGACAGGCAGTATAGCAGCCAGCATTGTATGGCACGCGAAAACAGCCGCATGGCAACCAGCCCCTGCTCACCCGGGACATATTTGGGCCGATAGATGATTTCGAGCATCGTGCCGAAAAGCAGGATGAAGATCGGCGTCGCCAGCGCCATCAGCGCGCGCAATAAATCTGCAGACGGGCTGCTCCAGAAGTGATCCATTGTGGTGACGACCCAGACATGACTGAGCATTGCAAAAAAGATGGCGACCGACCGGGTGAGATCTATCCCGACGATCCTCGAAATCGCTGCGGTACCCGCCATGACAAGCTCTTTCAACCGAATCCACGATATTGCAACGCGATAAGGATGGCCTAAATGAGGCTTGGGCGACCGTTAATACCTCGCAAGCAGCCAAAGAAGCCAGCTAAAGCCCCGAGGCCTTCGTCAGGTCAACTCGAAACCGGTCCCGCCGCCGTTGATACCGCCGCGTCATCTCGGCGGTCGTGTGCCCCGGATGCTTCTGAACATGGGTCTCTCTTTGCGCATCAATGCTGGACAACGCTGGCGTCACTAACCTGGTGCATTTCGCAGCATTCAACCTCGGCCCATGATGAATGTATCCGAGCGGCGGTGCGGTCGTGAAGCGTGCCATATGACGCAGTATCCGAACGATGCGATGAGAAGACTCTGGCGATTTTATAGACCCAAGTCACGAACTCCAGTCGCAAAAATACAGCTGGTAATTGAGATTGAACGCCATGCATGTTTCCATGTCTGGCGCGTGGCTTACTCCTCGCCTTCGATAGCAATCTGCGATCCGAGAGGACCATGTCAATTTCAGATACGATTTTCCGCCCTTTCGAGACGCTGATACGGCCGCTCGACATTCCCTTCCGACCGCTGCCGTCAAAAGGCCCCGTCGCGGTGCTGTTGCATTTCATTGCGATGTTTCGCAGCGTCCTCATTGCTCTTGCCTTGTCATCCATGGCTGTGGAAGCCATCAACCTGTCGATCATCTGGGGGCTGTCCGTCATCGTCGATGGCGTGACGGCGCAGGGAGCAGAGGCTTTTCTGCGCAATGAGTGGCCGCTGCTGACCGTGCTTGGGCTGTTGATTTTCCCCGCGATGCCCATAGCGTCGTTTCTTCTCAACACACTCACCTCGCACACGCTTGGCATCGCGATGCCGGTGGCCATACAGTGGCAGGGCCACAAGGCTGTGGAGCGGCAGGATCTGGCATTTTTCTATGAGCTTTATGCCGGGCAGGTCGCCTCGCGTCTTTCACAGGTCTCGTCAGCCGTTCAGCAGCAGATCATCAACGCATTCCAGATCGGACCGCGTTTTTTGCTGCAACTGATAGGCTCTCTTGCGCTCCTGGCGGCTTTGTCCTGGCAACTGGCGCTGCCGGTGTTCATCTGGATCGTGCTCAATGTCGTTCTCGCCGTCAAACTGGCTCCCGTCTTCACGGAGCGGTCACGGCGCTCGGCCAAGCAAAAGAGCCTTGTCTCGGGGGCGATCACCGATCTCTACAGCAACATGCAGATGATCAAGCAATTTGCCGCCGAAGACAGCGAGGCAGGCGCAATCCGTCGCATCCTGATGAAGGCGGTGCAGACACAACACAAGGAACAGCGTGTCTACCGCGCGTCCGAGCTGGCCGTGGTTGCGCTCAACATGGCGTTGTGGCTGGCGATCCTGTCGGTGGGGTTTTCCGGTCTGGTGAAGGGCTTCATCACGGTCGGAGAATTCGTCGGCGCGGTCTATATATTGCAGCGGCTTTCAGGGCACACATTCACCTTCCTGCAGATGGGCCAGCAGATTTTTCAGGCGATCGGCACAATCAAGGACGCCATGCCCGTCATGACAACGCCGCCGACGATTACGGACAGATCCGACGCGGCGGAACTGAGCGTTTCGCATGGGAACATCGAATTCGACCATATCCGCTTTGCTTACAAGTCAGGCAGGCCGGTGATCGATAATTTGTCGCTGACCGTGCGCGCCGGGGAGAAAGTCGGCCTTGTTGGTCTGTCGGGTGCGGGAAAGACGACGCTCGTCAATCTGCTTCTGCGCTTCTACGACATCCAGGGCGGAGCCATCCGCATCGACGGGCAGGATATTCGCGAGGTCACGCAGATGAGTCTGCGCCGTAATATCGGGGTGATTGCGCAGGATGTGGCGTTGCTGCACCGGTCGGTTGGCGACAATATCCGCTACGGGCGACCACAAGCAACGCAGGAGGAGGTCGAGGAGGTGGCGAAAGTGGCCAAGGTCGATGCCTTCATCGCCGATCTCGCCGATAGTGAGGGGCGAAAAGGATATCAGGCTTTTGTTGGAGACCGCGGCGTCAAGCTTTCCGGCGGGCAGCGACAACGGGTCGCCATTGCGCGCGTGCTGTTGAAAGACGCGCCGATCCTGATCCTCGATGAAGCCACCTCAGCTCTTGATAGCGAGTCCGAGGCCGCCATTCAGGAAAAGCTCAATCTGGTGATGGAAGGCAAAACCGTGATCGCGATCGCGCACCGCCTTTCGACCATCGCCAGAATGGACCGAATCATCATGCTGGATCACGGCCGGATTGTCGAAGAGGGGCGGTCGGAGGAACTGGTCGAGCGGGACGGGCTGTTTGCACGGCTCTGGAAACGCCAGATTGGCGGCTTCATTCCCGAAGATGAGTGGGTGACGTCGTAAGCGGTAGTGGGCCGACGCTGCCAGCAGAGAGCTTGGTAACGTGTAAAGAGGTTATGATGAAAACCGATTGGACTTCGATCAGAGACATGTTGAATGCAGCAATCGACGCCTGCGAACGCATAGAGGCGTTGCGGTATGCCGAGACTGACCGGGAAGCCACAACTGATATCGGCGGACAAGAGGTCAGCGTCCATGATTTCCTGGTGAGCGCGTGGACATATCCGGAGAAGCTCCGCTACCAGATCATACGCGAACGCCACGACACCGGCGTCGATCTCCCATACGTGCCAGAGACATCACGCATTCTGTTGGCAATGTCCCAAGCTGCAATTGAACTGGTGAATGCGGGTAAGTTGACTCCTGCCAAACAAGACATTCAGCAAATGATCAACTGGTTTGAGGAGGATTTAGTGCCCGGGATTGAACGTGCAATCACCACCCGTCGATAGGAAGACCGCTATCGCAGAATGGCGTAAGACGTCAACAAGGGGTCTCATTCAGCAGCCAGACATTCCACAGAGCGAAAGTCTTCATCGCGCGAGTGCGCCAATTCATCATCCAACTCGCTCAGTCGCATCATTGTGCCGTGATCTGCAATGAGATGATGTGCCGGTCGTCTGAGATTGTCGATGACTTCAATGAGGTCGAGACGTTCTTGCTCGAGCTTTCCCCGGTTCCCGATCATCGCAGCCTGCCTCCCGATTTGACTTGCGCGAAACGTAGCCTGGGCGTAATCGCGGTTCTACGTCATCATGGAAGCTGCCCTTTAATGCTCAATTTGGATCGGAAGAGTTCTCTTACGCCAAGGTGCTTTCAGCGTTTCGGTGGGATCGCGTCGACACGAAAGATTTGGTTCAATCGGCAACTCGCCTTTGCCCAACGCGACGTTGACAAGGACGATATTGCCCGAGCCAAGCGCTGACCTCGACGGCTTTTTGAAAGGTTGGGGAAGGTTGCTCTGGCGGCGCATCTCAAGAGCATCGCCACTCAGCCGAATTGGACGCTTTCGAGTTTTTCCGTACAGCCGACTGTTACAGTAGTCGCACAGCGATAAGCGCGATAAATTTCCACTGGACTTGTTATTTGCGATGTCCTGAATTCTTGCATGAACCAAACGATTACGCGAAATTCCCGAAAATCATATCGGTGAAACAGTAGGATCAAGCAGTGTCGTCAGTTCTGGAGTTTGTCGTTTTCCCATTGATCGTGGGCGCGTTTTCGTTTCCTCTCCTGCCGCGTTTGTTGGAGGAATTTATTCGCGAACGTGACAAATGGATTTCACCCAAATTTGACGAGTTGCGAAGTCTGATTGCCGACGAGAACGTTCCCGCACCTTTGCGCGACTTGTCGAAGAATCGATACAATGCCGAGGTATTTTTCATTCTTACGGGTATCAAGCCTAAAAACGCGAATGAACTGGAAGCGCTGCTCGAGCTCGAGCGCGCGATCGAGAGCAAGTTTAGCTGGAGGACGCTGAGAACCATCTATCCCATGCATCTGTTCCCGTCTAATGAAAGTCTGTCTGTCAGGATTACTGCCGGTCAAACGGTAGGCCACTACATGCTGTATCTGCTGGGATTAATGATTACAGTCAGTGGTGGCGCGACTTTGTATTCAGTTGTTGATGAAGGATCTGTATTTGGCATTGCTATGGCGATTATCGCCCCGATACAGATTGGAATATTGTTCGGTCTTCAGTATCTGGATATCCCCTATAGAAATGCGAAGTCCGTCCAGAAATATATAGAGGACAAATCATCTGGCGCTCAGCGTTCCTGCATTGCCTCAGACGCCACCTGCGCGACCGGCGACCAGAAATAATCAATGATCCGCCGGGTTCCGGTCTTGATTTCCACCGAGACCGCCATCCCAGGTGAAAGCGGGTGCATGACTCCGTCGACATTTATCTCTGTCGTATCGAGAGCAATCGTTGCGGGGTAAACAAGGTTCTGCAGCCGTTGAACATTCCCGCCTGGCACAACGCTCCTGAACTGCGGGGCAGCCTGTTCCTCCATCGCCTGGGCGTCGGGATTGGGGATGGCGTCTCGTGCTACCGTTTTCACAGTGCCCGTGAGAACGCCATAACGGGTGAACGGAAACGTTTCGACCTTGATGACGGCCGGCTGGCCGGGCTTGACGAACCCCACATCCTGGTTTGCAAAAAAACACCTCGATTTCCAGCGGCAGATTGGCGGGGATGATGCGCATGATTTCGTTTTCGGCCGACACGACCTGTCCAGTCGTTGTAATCGAGGAAGCCTGGATCACACTATCGGACGGAGCGTAAATCGCGGTGGCAGCAAGCCGTTTTTCGGCCTTCACCAATTCCTGTTGCGCTTCATCCATCTGCCGGGCGAGATCACCTGACTTCTGGATATTGTCGGCCACGAATGTCGACAGGACCTTGTTCTTTTCGGTCTCCGCAACGGCGAGACTTGCCTGGGCTTCGAGCAACTGTCCTGCATAGGTCGAGAGGGTAGCTTCTTCTTCCCGCAAAGCCTGGGTGGCGTCGAGGACATCCGACTTTCTTCCGGCGGCGCGTTCAAGAAGGCCTGACCGCATCGAGACACGCTCCGTCAGCGTCGTGATCAGGTTGGGCTGCGCGCGTGACATGGATTGAAGCCGGTCAATCGATGCCGACTGCAATTGCGTCGCCATTGCGCGCGTGCTGTTGAAGGACGCACCTATCCTCATCCTCGACGAAGCCACCTCCGCCCTTGATAGCGACTCCGAGGCCGCCATTCACGAAAAGCTCAATCTGGTGATGGAGGGCAAAACGGTGATTGCAATTGCGCACCGCCTGTCGACCATTGCACGAATGGACCGGATCATCGTGCTGGACCATGGCCGGATTGTCGAAGAGGGCAGGCCGGAGGAGCTGGTTGAGCAGGACGGACTGTTTGCGCGCCTCTGGAAACGCCAGATTGGTGGGTTCATTGCCGAAGATGAGTGGGTGATGTTGTAACCGGCAGTCGACCATCTCGCAGAAACTTGTGCGTCGTCGCTGTTACGAGATGGCGACGATCGAATAGTCCGGCGTGCCTTGCCAGATAAGATCCCAGGACGCGCCGGGCCGGACGTTCTGGACAGCCCCCGGATCGAAACAAACCAGGCAGTTTCCGCCGGGCGCACGGACGGAGGGATAGATGAGGCCGCGGCTTCCATCTCTTCGCAACCGGGCAGCCAGTTCCTGTCCCTCGAGATAGCCGACCTCTGGGTCTGGGTTGAGCGCGGCGTGTTCGGGTTCATCGGTCAGGTCATCGAATTCTCCGATGAAGTCGGAGATCAGTTCGACATAGCGGGCGCTGTCATGGAACGAGCCGGTGAAACGGAGTTCGCGGGTTCTGTGCCATGCGACCTCCGCGACCGATACCATCACGTCCCAGGCACAATACCATGCACCGCGATCTTCGGAGTTGAAGCGGTTGCCGCCTACCCGCGTATAGGTGAAGGCCGCATTGACGTGCGTGTCGCCGTAGATCCTGAGATCACGGTTGCGCCGCCGCCAGGCAAGCTCTCGCGGATCGAGATGCGGATTGCGGCCGCGCTCGGCGAGCAACCGGGCGCTGGTCAACCCCTCGATCTCGGCCAGGACCTCCAGTTCCTCGTCGCTGTCGACCAGACCGCGAAGCGCCGGCGGCTTGTGGTAGGTTGCGGGTAGCAGGCGGACCAGTCCTCGAACCGACAGTTCGGTTTTCCTCATGCGCTGCCCCGCAGCGCGTCGAGATAGGTTCGGATCGCCAGAATTTGCGGAAGGCCGCCATCGATGGCGGTGTCGACCGGCCGCGCGCCGCTGAAAAGAGGGCCCATGTTCGGGCGCGTGAACCAGCTTCTGGAGAGTTGCTCAGAGAAGTAGAGTTCGAGCGACTTGTAGATCCCAATCAGTGCACTGAGGCGCAGCAACTGGTCCTTCGTCAATTCGCCGGTAAACCCCGGTTTGCGCGCGCGCTTCCATGTGCTCTCCGACATGTCGGCGAGGCCCGCTGCTTCCCTGAGGCTCAGCGACCATGCATCGGTGACCTTGGCATAGGCCTTGAGTGCAACGGCATTGAGTTCCGCGGGTTTGCGGGGCTTGGCGGCGATTTGCATAGTGGCCTCCTGACATTCGCAATATAGGCCATATGATCTGAAAGTAAAGATCATTTGGTCTGATATTTGGTCGTGAAGTGGCTCCCGCTGCAAGAGCCTTCTCTTGCTTCGATATTGCGTCCTGGACAAGAAGAGCAACGCGCGCGCTCGCGCCGGAATGGTTGGGCGATACGAAGGCCGTAGGCGAGTGGCTGCATGGCGCAAGCCCTGCATGTCAACATGATGCTGTAGACGACTGCGCTGGCCTTTGAATGAGGCGTGCTGCAGCTTTGCGTGATGTTTCCAGCACGATGCAAGGTTGCGCCTGGTAGGAGCGGCTTGTATCGCTCTTTGAGCCTCACGTGCTGAAAAGGCAGTAGGTTCAATCCTCTGTTTTCTAACGCTGCCAAAGGATCCACCAAACGATGTCCAAGAAACTTTCTATGTTTGTGATGTTGAGTATCTGCATTTCAGGTGGTGCAGTTTGCGCGGAGGATAAATCAGGTGAAGAACGCCTCGCCTATAGTTTTGGTTATGTGAAGAGCGCTGAGTTTCTTTGCGACAACGTCGCCAGTTCAGAGTCCTATCAAAAACAGAAATACAATTTCAACCAGTGATCTCCGGCGACCCATGGCTTACGAATACTCAGCAATTGGGTGCTCGGAGTTTTGAAGCAATTCGCGATCGTCTGGGCACGGCCGCATGTGGCATTGCCGTATTGATATATCCTGATTTGATCGAATTTGGGGCATCACGTCCTGGCACAAGAAAGGCGCACCTTCCCGAAGGACTGGAGCGCCTTTCTCTCTATTTGGAAAAGACCACAGTTGAATGGTTGAGACACAGGCCAAAGATCAAGACGAAAGTGTAGTCAAGGCAGCGGAAAGAATCCTACGAGGTGCGGCGACAAAGCTTCCCAAATGATACGGGACCGCGTTTTTAGGATATGACTGATTTTTATAAAGGGTTCCGCCGGTTCCGGAAAACCCTACGGCGCTACTTGGGAGCGCTGGTTTCCTCCGTCGGTCCCCGTCGCTGGCGCTCACTCCGGCCGCAGACGCGCCGCCTCCACGGCGCCGCGGCGATCGTCACCGCTTCTCGTTCCACGACACAAATTTTTGCCAGGTCGCCGGATCTAATACTCCTTCGATCACTATATTTGCGGCTTCAGCCAACACAGCGGCGCGGGTGAAATCAAACCTCACCTGATTTCTCGGCTTGTCCATAATGGCAATTAAAACTGCTTCAAATGGCAATTCCCATTGCCCGTAATCGAAAATGGCAGCATCTCGCACCGTGTGAGGATCAAGGAATGGAGAGACCTCGGCCAGAAACTCCGTGTAAGCTGCTTGTTCGGCGCATTTCGAATTCATGTACATACAGCTTCATTTTGCGGGCTTCGGGAGCATCGCGCAGATTTCCTGTCGTCGACCACTGTCCGCATATCTGACGAGCAAAGACGCATATTGGTCCGCGCTCGTCCAATAGTCGTCCGCCCTGTCGCCGTATACTTTAAAATCATTCTCGTTCTTGAAAATTCTTCTGACATAGGCTGCCGATGTGTGGTCCTCTCCGCAGAAACGGTTCATGAACATCAAGATTCCAATATCTCGCATGTGAGCCGCCTCACCACCTGAAAAGCCTTTGGCCTGAAAGACGTCGAGCAACGCAGCTTCCTCACGCTGTCCTTCCGTCAGTTTCTGAGCAGCTATTGTTCCAACCGGTAGAAACAGAAAAAGCATAACGAGACATGGACGACGTTTTGCGGCTCTGAGTTTCATATTTCGTCGTCTCACTTCTTAGCAACTAAAGAACGTCTTCGATCCGAAGAACATCGGTGTTATCCTGCACATCGCGAACGCCCTTGAAAGAGGCGTGCCGTAGTTTTCCCTCATGTGTCCAGCCGCGACAATGGATTTCGGCGAGGATGGTTGGCAGTGCCCAGACAATATCCTTACGGGAGCCGTTGCAGGAGAGGGGCGATCGCTTACGCTTCAGCCTGTCGATGGTGGCCTGCGCTTCCCTGAAGCCTGTTCCGACTGAATCGGCATAGACGATCTCATCACCGTTATTTGCTGCCAGCAGAAGCGTTCCGATCCCTCCGACCAGGCTTGAGGATGATTCATAGCCGACGATGAAGACGCTATCGCTCTGGGCGCATTTGTTCTTGAGCCAGTCGCCCAAGCGGCCGGAGCGATCGTGACTGCCTCGATGCTTTGTGACGATGCCTTCGAGACCGAATTCGCGGATGGAAGCGAGTAGTGCTCACCGTCCGCATCGATGGCCTCGGAAAACATGATGCCGAGCACCTTGGTGTGCAAAAACTTTTCGAGCAAATGCCGGCGCGATGACAGTGGCATTGAGGTCAGATCGCGACCGTCGAAAAAGAGAAGATCAAGGGCCGTGAAAATAGCGGCGTTCGAGTTGGCTTTGCCGGATCGGCGGCCGAGCGCTTCCTGCCGCAGACGGAAGTCTGATCGACCCTTGGTGGCCATGACGACGGCTTCGCCGTCATGTTGGTTGTGGGAACGGGCAATCTCTCTGCCGCCGTCTTTTATGGTCGGAAAACGATGCTTCCAGTCGTGACCGCTGCGAGTGAGGATCTGGACTTCGCAGAGCCCATGATTACTACCCGGGACGAAATCGTGAACGGCAGCAATCAATCATGAGTTTGGCAAGCTGCACTGTTTGAGAATGCGGGCGTATATTTCGCTTGGAACCTCATGCGTCGGAAAATTATAGATTTCGCCGTCGACATCGAAACGGATGTCGCTTGGAGATTTGGCCAGTGCTTGCAGTAACTTTAGAACGTCGGGAAAATCTAAACTACCGACCATTCCCGACGCGACTTGAGCCTCCCCGGTAATGGAGCTTGAAGCGGTGGAGATCGTGACCGCCCCCGGAACTGTTGGAGACAACCCCCGTGTGCGACGATAGAGTGTGAAGTAAAATTTTTCGCCATGGTTTTCACATCCGAACGAGAAGCGGTGAAGACCATCAGCGATGTACTCAATTCTGTCGGTGGGCAGATCAATCTTGAAGGCAATCAACGCGCCGTTTTGCATTGGCGGTGCATCAGTATTCCCGCCGATTACGGTTCTGACAACCGCACTCCCAAAATGATCTTGTTGATCGTTAAGAGCATATGTGGGGGTGGCTGCGAGAATTGCGGCACACCAAGAAAAAACGACGGCAGGTTTCATGTGCATCTTGTAATCTCTGTGTTGTTGCGTCTTCAAGTGGCTCTCTCGCGAAATCACAATGCTTGGAAATGTCCTGCATGACCGACACGCAGGGTTTCACAACAAGGCGCCAACTTGCCACCAACCGTCCTACCGGTTCGTAGCCACTGACCCAAAGGTCAATATTCCGAGTCGAGTGATACCCGGTATCGGAAGCCAGCCAAAATAGTGGCTGGCCGGGTGGCAACGCGTTCGCCCCAAGCTCGCCGATACGCTCTCGCATTGGCGCGGGCCACGAGGGGTCTTCGGCTTCGGCAGGTGTCGCCCCGCCATAGAGGATTGCCTCACGATACTGTTCGATAGCCTGCGGTTCTTCTGCCGCAATCCAGCCTGGGACGGCGGCATCCTGCGCCTGGCTGTATCGAAGAGCAAAATCGAGATTGCGTTTCAGATTCCGCAGGGCTTCAACATCGAGTTCACCCGACAGTTTGGTGTAGCTGTCCTTGGTGATTTCCTGATACTTCGATGCATCCTTGTTGATGGAGGCGAGAATCTGCTCGGCTGGAGAAGAAGAACACCACAGCATGCGGAGAAGCCGGTCATGGCGCGTAAACCGGTGGTCCGTCGCATCGAGGAACTGGAGGCGCGAAAACGCGCTTTGATGGCAAGGCTTGCCGCGCAGGAGCGGCGGCTTGAGCTGCGGCGCAAAATGCTGCTGGGCACATGGGTGCTCAAAGAACTTCGAAGACCGGCGGACGGAACAGGCGGACTGGAGGTGCCGATGCTGCGGGACTGGCTCCGCCATGAACTGCCGCAGATGAGGTTGCGTGACGCCGATCGTGAACTGCTTGAGGATCTGCTCAACGGGGGAAAGAAGGATGAGACTGGCTGAGCGTTTGCTGGTTATCAGCCAGGCTGGCTTCGATCGCAGCCTTGTCGATCACCGACCAGACCCTGCGGATTTTGTTGTGCTCGAATTCGTAGAAAACATGCTCGCAGAATTGAACCTTCCTGCCATTGACCGGCAGGCCCATGAAGGTGGCTCTGGGAGTGCAATCGAAGAACAGCCGGGCGGCAATCCTGTGCGCGTCGCTGACAAGAATCTCTGCCTCAAACCGCAGATCGGGAATGTCGGCAAAGTCGTTCACCAGCATGGCGCGATAGCCCGACAGGCCGAGTGGGCGGCCATTGTGTTCGACAGTGTCGTCGACGAAGGCGCCGAGTTCACCGAAGGCCTGGCGGTTGAGGCAGTCGAGATAGGCGAGATAAATGTCCTGAAGTGTCGGCATGGGTTTCTCCGTGTCGATGGAACCTGTTTTAGCGCCGAGGCCGGCCGATCGTCACATGGCTCCCATTGTTTTGTTGAATAGCTTTGCCCGAACCTGATGGCGTTGACATGACGGTTTGTTCTCAGCAAAAAGTTGTCAATCCCAGGGGGAGTTGAAGGTGCATGACAAGCTCGCAGGTAAACGCTGAGGTTCTCCTGAATCTCGGTTTCGTAGATGTAGGGAAATGGCGTCTGAAAGACGATTTCATTACTTACGAGCTTGACGGTGAGAACGCCGTCTCAAATCGAATTCTGCTGGAAGCACCGAACGCGCTATACGCATTCGTGCGTGAAGACCAAGTTCTCTACATTGGGAAGACCGCCCGCTCAATCAGAAAGCGATATGTCGGATACTGTCGTCCTGGTGGATCGCAAGCCACGAACCAACGTTGCCATCGCAACATAAAAATGGCTATTGCGGATGGGGGTACGGTCCGCATCTTTGTTTTTACGCCGATAACGCATCTCCAATATCTGGATTTTGAAATCAATCTGGCTGCCGGACTAGAGGACAGCCTGATCCGCGAATTCGACCCGCCCTGGAACGGAAAGGATAAAGGTCGTGCAATCTCGGAAGACGCAGAACGTGAGGAAGAACAAGAGACCGAGCTTGACGCTCCGGCTATCGCCGAGGCCGATCTGTCGTCATGCGCCACGGGTAGCATATTGGCGTCTTTTTCTGTCGTGCTAGGACCTACTTATTACAAAATGGGGATTCTCAACCCCGGCGCCGATGCCAGCAGATTTCTGGGAAAGGATGGAGAAGCTATCCAGGTCAGATTCAGTGATGGTAGTCCGACAGTCGTTTCGAAGATCAACCGGAGCGCCAATCGAACCGGGGCTGTCAGAGTGGTAGGCCAGAATTCCCAGATTGCCAGATGGTTTCAGACGCACTTCGATGAGGGAGAGATAGTCGAGGGCGTTGTGCTCGATGAACATACAATCGTACTGGTGTGCAATTAGCACGCTAGCGGGACGATGCCCCGTTACTGAACAGGTGCAGGTATGGATGTTCAACAGGTGACGAGACCGCAACTGCCGTTGTGAAGTCGATAGAACCCGTTTGGCGGGACGGGAAGTTCGAGGATTTGCACCAAGGTTGGCCCTCATCTTTTTCCCAAATCAGCGGCAGAAACGCCAAGCGCGACTGCCAAAGGCAATCTGGCTTTATCCGGCATCATGGCAAGTCCTGAAGTGATCGCTTCCTGCCATGCGGGACCGCGTTCCCACGCCTCGTTCCAGGCGTCGGCCAGCGAATATCCTTGCCGGGTTTCCACCAGGGCCTCTGACAACAGGAATGCCTGTTGAAGATCCTTGTCACGCTTTGCTCTGCCCAGGGCATCGTTGCGCCTGCGAGACGCGACAATCAACTTGTGAACGGCATAGCGTTCGGGAGCGGGGACGTTGACGCTGACGCCTTCCCTGTACAGCAGCACCGTTCTGACGGGCTCGTAGATCAGATAGTCCAGAAAGCGAAGGTTTTCCGCCGACGCGCCGCCAAGAGCAGGCATGGGTGACGGCTTGCCCGTATGGTCGTTAGATTCGCGGTTCCCCGTCAGGAACTCCACGCGGTAGTTGTCCGAGTTGATGAAGGCGACCACACGCGCCTTGTCCACCTGATGTGGTACCGCCCTGAAGGACGGATCAACGGTATGCAAGACGTCGAGGATTGATGGCAGGCTGTCCCCGACCTCTGAGCTTATTGCAAAATCCTGGGCGTAGTCGGCGTCGCCCGTCTGGAGCGCGGCATTTGGGAGGCGAACCCCGAGAAGCCCTGAGTAGCAGCTGAACGCAACCGAGCCTATGATAAGCGCTCGAAGGCGAAACAATCCGGCGTCTGCAAGAGCTTTCGTTACTTCGCCGGCGAAACGTTCAGGCGCCGCCATGCCACCAGTTCGCGTAAGGGCGTTAACGAGCCGACGCCGCTCCCTGAGGTCGTCTTTGACTTCCCTGTGGGCGTTTACCCTCGCGGTTATTTCCGCGTCTGCCTCCGGCCCTACATAGCGCCGCTTGTCACCATCGGGGGTCGGATACTCGAAGTACCAATAGCTCTTGCCTTTAACTGGGACGTTCACGAACCGTCCATTATGAGGGAAGTCGGTGGAGAACTGCGCATCGAACGATCGCTGCGCCAGTTCCGCGAATAGTGTCCTGTATGATAGGTCAATCTGTTTCAAGACATGCGATCCTTGCGGCGACTTGCGTCATTATAAGGTTTTGTTATTTTCCTTATAACCGGAATCACGATAACCGGCGCAGTCGTTATAAGGAAATTAAAAAATCCTTATAACCGCTTCCATTTACCTTGGCAACCGGTCGTCAGGGCACCGTCCCTGAAGCTGGCCACGAGAGTTCCAGACAGTTTCGCTGTGAGGTAGATGGTCGGTACGGCCACCCCTTGCTTCACCTGTATGTTCGCTATCAATTGCCATCGCCCGTGGCATCAATACGGAAAGGGGGAGCCAAACGGCCGCGATGATGCAGTCCTGCAATACGCAACGAGTTATAAAGCCGAGTTTTCTGAGCATGCATGTGAGTTGCGATTTCTTTTAAGTGCTATTATATTGGCATTAAGAAGTCTGATTTACACATGGGTGATAATATGTTAGCATTTAAAATGTCCTCTCCTGTGGAGGTTATCCGGGACCTGGCGGACAGAATGAAGCGCCGACGGATCCAGCAAGGGTTGACCCAACGCGAATTGGCTGCGAGATCGAATGTCTCCTACGGATCGCTGAGGCTATTTGAAGAAGCCGGCAAAATTTCTCTCGAGAGTCTCGTGAAAATTGCCTTTGCTCTTGAGGCGGAGGCGGAATTTGAACGGCTGTTCCCGGGTCGGCCGCCACAGAATATCGATGATGTCATTGATCGTCCTATCAAGCAGCGTGTGCGTCGGAAATGAAGTTCACGTCAATCCAGAAGATGAGCGTTTATCTGGAGCTCGAAGGGAATGAGAGAAAGCTCGGGACGCTTGCCTGGAGCAGCGGGGAACGGAGGGTGTATTTCGAGTACGCGGCGGAGTTTCTGGCTGCGCCCCTTTTGGTTTCACCATTCCATATGATGGCCTCCACTGGATTGATTGCAGCGCCTCGCGATCCATTTGACGGGCTTCACGGACTGTTCAACGACAGCCTGCCGGATGGTTGGGGTCGTCTGTTGCTGGACCGCCGTCTTCAGCGGGCGGGCATCGACTATACCCGGCTTACCCCGATCGACCGTCTGTCGGCAGTGGGCAGAACGGGAATGGGCGCGCTCTCATATGTTCCTGAATTGCCAGACGACCAGGAGCCTCAGGCCGTCACCGATCTCGACTGGTTCGCTGATCAGGTCGAGTTGGTGCAGGCTGAAATGGACGTGGCTGATATTGACAGCTTGCAGGGCGCGCAGGGTGGATCCGCGGGTGCGCGGCCGAAGATTATGATCGGCTTCAACCAGGCGGAGAACAGATGCGTTCTGGATTATGGCCAACCGTTGGATCCGGGGTTTGAAAGGTGGATGGTCAAGGCGCCGAGTTCCGATGATCCGCGGGAGATCGGTGCGGAAGAAAAAGCCTATTCGCTTATGGCCGTCGCTGCAGGACTGACGATGGCCGACACCCTGCTGCTGGAGACCAGGAAAGGACGACGGCTTTTTGCGACGAAACGTTTTGACAGGACACCTGCCGGCAGGCTCCACATGCACACGGCAAGCGGCCTGCTGAATGCCAGCCATCGTGAAGCGAGTGTGAACTATGAGCAACTGCACAAGCTTGCTCACATAATGACCCGCGACGCTACGGAAGTCCTGAAGATGTTCCGAAACATGGTGTTCAATGTCTATGCCAGAAATCGCGACGACCATGCGAAGAACCACGCCTTCCTTATGGACGGGAATGGTCGCTGGTCTCTGGCGCCCGCATACGATCTTACTTTTTCGTCGGGACCAGGTGGAGAGCACAGCGCCGCAATAGTCGGGGAAGGCAGGAATCCCGGCATGTCTCACCTTCTGGCAGTCTCCAAAGGGGCCTCGATTTCAGATCAGGATGCGCGGGAAGTTATAGAACAGGTTAGAGCGGCTGTAGACCGATGGCCTGAGTTTGCTGAGGAAGTTCAGTTATCCAGAACCCGGACCGCTGAACTCGACAAGTTCTTGAATGGTAATCGGCTTGCTTAAAGGCCCATGTTTCGATGGATCGGATTTACGCAGGCCGGATGCCACAAACGTGGAAAGTTCCGGGCTGAGATGCAGGAAGGCGGTGACATGTCATCAGCGGCAGCATTCCAGGTTGTAGTATTCGAAGACTGGAAGGGTGGTGTGGTGATAGTTTGCGTTATGGTTCCTGATCAGGCTGCCGCTCTGAGGTCGAAATTCGCGTGGATCACGTCGTAGGGTACGTGAACCTTTCCGTCTTCGGTTTGTTCGAAGATACCCCAGTCCGACAACGCGGACACGTCCTCGTGCACACGCTTGACGTCACGTTCGACGGATCGGGCAAGTCCGCGTATGCTGGATGGGCCGATCTTCTGGAGATGTTCAATCAACTCCCACCTTTTGGGTGTGATGACAGAAAAAAGCTGTGCAGGCGACGAGAAGGTGAAGACTGCCACGGGCTCTGAGGGATTACCTGAGCGCATGGCGCTGGTTGCCCTGTCAAAGGCCTCATCGAGTGCAGCCTCACTGTCTGCTCTGATTTGTATCAAGGCTTCTCTCATGGTTTCTGCCTCCTCGTGATTATCTCCTTCCGAAAATCGGACAGGAGGGTATCGGTCGTTGTGAACATGTAGGGATGCTCTTCGCCGTCAAGATGACGATGATCGCCTTTGCCGCGTTCGTTGTCGAAACCGACGATACGCCTGCCGTCCTTGCCATAAAACAGTCGATACTTGAACAGGTGGGTGCTACCGGGAACGGGTTCCGGCACCTTCCACACAACGATCTCGACAATCGCACCGTCTGGCAAAACAGTTTTCGAACGTTCGACAAGGATCGCGGCAATCATGTTGTCATTTATGTCATCGCTGCGTCCCGTTGTCAAGGATGCCAACGGAGCTTTGAGGTTAATTGGCGGCGCGCTGCAGGGTATTTGTGTTTGGAATATTTTACTAACATAAGTCCGATAAATACATATATTATTATTTTTATACTTTGATGAAGGAATTAATTACCGCTTGTGGACTGGAGTGAACGGTTGACCGCGCCGCGCGCCGTTGAGTTGAGACAGGGGAGGGTCGGTCATTAAACATATAATTTATACTGGATCGATGGGAAAACATATAAAATATTGCAAGTGAACCATTGCTGACAGAGGGAAGGAGTTTAATTGGCGGATTTTGCTTGTTTTGCGGACATGCAATTCGAGCTGCTTGTAACTGGATGATTTTATATAGAT
>Ga0209371_1001375_pt1 | contig 16779 bp, 19 predicted proteins | sample AgamicAtAmrz_FD_187165 | JGI IMG/M metagenome (GOLD analysis project Ga0209371, IMG submission 187165) | Agave microbial communities from Guanajuato, Mexico - At.Am.rz (SPAdes) (version 2) | ecosystem: Host-associated > Plants > Roots > Rhizosphere | place: Guanajato, Mexico | collected 2012-06-07
CCGCTCTTTCGAAAAACTCGAAAGGTTTGTGGGCGAGGAATCGGGTGATTGCTTGTTCAGCACAACAAATGGCGTCAAGCCGATAAATGGATTCAGCCGCGCCAAGACCGCGCTGGACAAAGCGATGCTTGAGATACTCAAGAAGAAAGACCCAGAAGCAAAACTGCCCGACTGGGTGTTTCATGACGTTCGCCGGACGGTGCGGACTCGCCTTTCCGCTCTGCGTGTCAACTCGGATGTTGCCGAGATGGTGATCGGCCACGGCAAGACCGGGCTTCGAAGAGTTTACGATCAGCACGAATTTGAGCCAGAGATGCGGGAGGCACTCGAGCGCTGGGCCAATTCACTCTTGAAGATCGTAAAGCCGGCAAAGCGTGACAACGTGGTTGAATTTGGAAAAGAGACCGCTTGACGAATCGGGTTCTCCATCTGATATTTTCGGATAGGAACGAATTTCGTCGTTCTTTGTAATCTAAATTGGAGCCGCTTAGCGAAATTTCCCTCCGACTAACAGCATCGCCGTACGTTCCCGAAGAAGACAACCAGTAGGTATCCGCGCGACGCAGAGTTTTCGATGAGCATGACAATGGGTCGTGAACACGAAGCTTATGCGTTGTGAACAGGAGACATCTTCAGGGCGGCATGCAAGCAGAGGTGAAATATGCGTCTTCTTTCGCTCGAAGATATCCACGCGCGCGGTATATCGTTCTCACGCCCCCACATCTATGATCTGATCAGCAACGGTAAGTTTCCGAAGCCGGTGAAAATCGGCTCTCGCAAAAATGCCTGGCTGGAATCCGAGATCGACCAGTGGCTTCAGGATCGCGTGGCCGAGCGCGACGGCGTCATGCAATGACCAGATGCAATTTTGCAAAAATGAGTTCACGCGACTCGGTGCTGCGCGGTCATGAGCTTGTTGACGGCGCGGACCCATTCCCAAATGCACCAAAGGCTAAAATCTCGAAGTCATCGCGGCGAGAGATCGCTGCGGGCTTATTGTCACCGTCCTCCATGATTACCAAAATCATCGAGTGCAAATGCGGACACAAGGGCAAGGTGCGCATCCCTCTGGCCCGTGCCGGCGGGCCTTTCAGGTGTGTGAAATGTCAGAACAGGACACCGTGACGGCCGAGCACACACCTCGCAAGAGGCATGGCAGAGATTTCAACGATATCACAGCTAGGTTTTTCAAAGTTGATGTTGAGGCGTTCCGCGCCGCCGCATCGCTCGGAAATAGCCAAGCTACTGCGTACCTCGTCCTGGCGTGCGGGACCGGCCCGGATCATCGCACAACGGGTTGGTCAGCGAAAGCAATCGAGGACCGCACTTCTCTGCACGGCACAAAAGCAAAGGAAGCGATACGGCACCTCGCTGAAGTAGGGCTGCTGCGCGTCGTCAAAGACGGCACCCGGCCGCTGTACGAACTCAATGCTTTCAACCGTCAGCAGCTCACTGAGGCTTGGCTACCGCAATCGTTTGTCGGCACGAAAGAGAACAAGGGACCGCTGAAATACTTCCGATCACAGAAAGACACGACACAGCTTCAGGCTATGATCGACGTTTACAGCCGCACCAACATGGATATTTCCTGCGGCGTTGATTGGCGGGTATCTGAAAACCCTAATATCGTCTTCAAAAAGCGGGCGATCCGCGAACTTGATCGATACATCGTGCATGGATTCAGCTGTGCCAGATGGTCAGGCACTATGCCCACAGGACAACTGGATCAGTTGGTGCAATCAAAGCAAATTGCTATCATCCCTCACATCATAGAGCATGACGGTGCCGACGCTGAAGTATGTATGCCCGCGGGTTCATGGTGGAACGGTCTTGATTGGGAGCGGGCAATTGGCTTCGATCTGGAGCGTGCATCCGACGCCATGCTGCAGAACCATGATTATGAACCGATCAAGGGCGAAATCATCGTTCCATATTCGAAGTCTTTTCCCGACATCGAGCTTGTCGGTATCGTGCGCCCGTTTCTTCTGCCGATGACAGCTCCCACTCTCAAGTGGGCATCGAAACGCTCCGAGTGGATGAGCGCAGCGTCAGAAATTGGCCGCCTCGCAAACAGCTTCACCTTCTGACATTAAGAGCAGGTCCCGCCTTCTGACATTAAGGAGATATCAAGGAGACAATAACGGTTATTCTTATTCATCGCTCCGCTCTTCATAAGAATGAACCATGCGATGAGTTCCGTGCTTCGCACGGCGCGATCACGACGACGTTCAGAAGTCGCAAGCCCACAATCAGGCAAGTGTAAATTGGCAGGAATTGATGTGATTGTGGTGTCTCGTTCACTCCGGGTACCCTTCCCCAACATTCATTGATCACCATCGGAACAGAAGCACATGACCAAGCGGTTGATAACCGGATGTGCATATCGCTGAATTCCGTTGCAAATTCCTTTTAAATCAGTGATATATATGTTGTTCGGTACTGGACACACCGACCTGCTAGGCGTCTCTGGGCAACCCTTGGGCAACTGGAGACGCCAATTCAGCGACGTTTTTCGCGTCGTATCTCCTACAGCCGCGATGGAACACGGTCACAGGAGGCCAAGAATGCTTACGAAAGTGAAGATTTACCGCGTGAATGGTGAAGAGATCGAACTGCCGTCGCTGGACGCACGCGAGGCTGTCACGAACCATCCTGATGAATGGTCGTTGATGCCGTGGACGAAGATGCAGCGGCAGGCGGCGCTGGAAAGGGCATTGCAGGCGGATATTGACGCGATTGAAGCTTAGGCATCCATCACGCTGCGGACCGTCGGCATGTTGCTCGGTTTGCCCCTCCCCCCTTCATTTCTGCCAGGCCGTCGCAAGCCGGGGGGGTGGGGGGCAAAATTGGGCGTGAGTTTTCCAGTTCCACCCTCACACACAGCAGGCGCACCCCATGACATCGGGGTCTGATTTTTTTCACACTCGGAGAACATTTCCATGGCCACATTACTGATAGATCAAGGTCGCATCCGGAACGGCTCCCATCAGCGCCCGGGACTCGTTCGTCCGATCAAGGGCCAAGCCAACATCCTTTTGAAAGCGCGGTGATGACATGGCGGCACGGCACGACGCATCCCCTGACGCTCTAATCGCCGCTCGCCAGCGGGAGGCAGCGAAGCCGGGGCGGCAAAAACCGTCCGGCCGTGGCTCGGGGCTGACGCCGAAGGTGAGGAGGGCAATCGAAATCCTTATCTCTGCCGACGATCTCAATCCGAAGGACATGAACGATGACGCGGCGGAGCGCGCCGGCATTTCAGGTCGCGCTCTCAAGGCTGCGTTGCAAAAGCCTTCCGTGCGCCGGTTCATGAATGAGCAAATCGAGATTTATCGCGATGGCCTCAAAGCGGTGGCAGTGCGCACCATAGGGGAAGTGATGACCGATCCCCTGCTGAAAACTACCGCTGCCGGTGCGCGGGTCCGGCTCGATGCCGCGAAGACAGCCCTTATCGACAACCCCGGCTCATCTACCAATCTGCAAGTCAACACACAGATCAACGTCACCCCCGGTTACGTGATCGATCTCAGCCGGGACAGACTGGAGCGCGACCATGCGGAGCGCCTGGACGCGGAAGAAGGCCAATCATCAGGCATCATCATTGATGTCGATCATCATGAGGTGAAGTAGCCATGGACGAAGCCAGTGACGCAATCGATCTAGCGGGCCTAGCGGTTTGTCCAGGTGGCTTTTCGCTCACCTTGGACCTTGAGGACGGTCGCGGGCCGTTGCCGATCTCCCTAATCATCGAAGAAGCCGAGGCAGAGATCGCGGCGGCAAACGCTTTAATCAAGGCCTATGAGATGAACCAGAGCGCTGGCGAGACGATGGACCGCGCCAGTGACTTAAAAGCAGACGGACACAGCTCTTCTACTTCTCCGGCAACGAGAAACATACTCGATGATCTCGGAAACAAAAAGCGTGAGGACGACGAAGAGATCGGCGTAGCCAAGAATATTGAAGCCTGCGCAATCGGAAGGGACTCCTGAAAATGAGCATTGCAAATTGCTTGACGAGGCTCGTAGAGGCCAAGCGGATCAGCCAAAAGCAGGCCGACGATGCCCTTGCGCTGCACGAAGGCATTCAGGGCCGTCTCTATCCAGAGATGGGGCCAGCGTCTGCGGAAGCCGCCAGCGCGCTTGAAGCCGCCCGCGTCATAGCGCAGGCTGCACAGGAACGCAAACTGATGGCGGCGAAACAGGCGATCCGGCAGGCAGAAGTCATGCAGCGCATGGAGCGGCACCCCAAAGGAAAAACGTCCGGCCTGATGTCGGCGCTGGTGCGTGACAATTGGGAGGGCGGTTCCCAGACGGGCGATGCGATCAACATCGAGTCCCACGCTGAGGGCGTCACGAAAAGGCTGCTCAAGCTGGTTGATGGAGCATTTGAGCCATATCGCTCGACGATGGCCGGTCTTCGCCAGGATACGGAAACGATCTGGCATGTGGTCGACGAGATTTATGGCGTCGATACCGGCGATATCAATGCCAAGGCTGCGGCCAAGGGCTTCACCGACGCCACGAAATACGCCGTCGACCGCGTGAAGAAGGGCGGCAAGCCTTTGTCCGTCCTTGAAGACTGGCGGCTCCCTCAGATGTGGGATGCAAAGCAGGTCAAGAAGAGCGGCGAACGCGCGTTCCTTGACGATCTCTGGAAGGAATACGAGGCAGGAAACCTGAAGGTGATCGACAAGGCGGGGCAGGGCGAGGCACCGCGCGGCGCTGTTCCGGGCATCATCCAGAACGCGTTCAAGGATATCACGCTCGGCAAAGGGCAAGGCAGTGGTGCCGGAGGCTTCTCCAATCAGCTCCGCGTGTTCAGGTTCGAGAACCCGGAAACATATAAGCGGCTGATGAAGAAATACGGCGTCGGCGACGGCGGACTGTTCAACACGATGATGGGCCACATCCAAGGCATGGGCAAGGAAATCGCATTCGTTGAGGTGCTTGGGCCGAACTACGAACTCACCTTCCCCAAGCTTTTGAACCTCGCCCGCGATGATGACGTTGTTGCAACGAACGGCCAGAAGGTCGCCAACCGGCTGACAATGAACAGCCCAGCTCACGTTCAGCGAACGTTCGACGCGCTATCAGGGCGTCTCGGTGTGGCTCAGTCCGAACTGATCGCCGGTATCGGAGGCGGTATCCGCAATCTTCAGACCGCCTCGCGGCTCGGCTCCGCAGCTATCGCCGCGCTCCCCGGCGATTCAGTCACAACGATGCTAGCCTCGAATTACAATGCGATCCCGGCGGCGAATGTCCTTTCTCGCCTGATGCGCGACCTCACCACGAACCGGGAGGGCGCGGAAGAACTGGCGAAGCAGTTGAACCTGACAGCGGCAACCGTTCTCGACACGGCCATCGGCACCAAGCGTTTCGATGACGAGATAATCGGGCAGGGGATTACCGGCCGCGCGGCAGATGCTGTTATGCGCCTGTCCGGTATCAACGGCTGGACGGAAGGGCTGAAGCGCGCGTTCTCGATGGAGTTCATGGGGATGATCGCGCGGCAGGCAGACCTGAAGCATGGTGACCTCGATCCGATGTTCAGGGGTTTCCTTGATCGGTATGGCTTCACGCCGGACGATTGGGACAAGCTGCGCGCGGCTCCCCAGCTCGAAGCGGAAGGTTCTCGCTATTTCGATGTGAACGCCGTCGAGGATGAACGCCTCGCTGACCGGCTGATGTCGGCCGTCATCGACGAGCGGCATTTCGCTGTGGTCGAACCGGACTCCCGCATCCGTGGCGCAATGGCGGCGGGCTTGCAGCGTGGAACTATCATCGGTGAGGCCGTGCGCTCGGCCACGCAGTTCAAGTCCTTCCCGATGACATTCATGATGACGCACCTGATGCGCGCCATGACGCAAGGGGATATGTCGAACCGCGCCTATCGCACCACGCAGCTTTTCCTGCTGACCACGCTGGGCGGCGCGGCGCTTGTTCAGGCTCAATCTCTCATTGCTGGCCGTGACCCGAACGACATGAGCGATCCTCGTTTCTGGGGAGAAGCTGCATTGCGCGGTGGCGGACTTGGCATGGTAGGCGATCTTGCGTACTCGATGACGACACGCGGTGGAGACGGCATCACCGATATGCTGAAAGGCCCCGGCCCTACCGCCGCAATAGACTTGCTGGGCGACCTTGGCCAGGAAGCTTATTATCGCACACGCCAGTTGATGGGCATCAAGGAAGACAAATCCCCTCCCCTGAGCGGCAAAGACCTCGCAGCTCACATGAAGGCTTGGACTCCCGGCTCGTCGCTTTGGTATTCCAAGCTGGCCACGGATCGGCTCATCTTCGATAACATCCAGTCGATGATTGATCCTGATTACCGTTCATCGTTCGCTCGATACGAGCGCCGGATGAAGAAGGATTTTGGACAAACCTTCTGGTGGGGGCCCGGAGACACGCTGCCAGAAAGAGGTCCGAAGCTTTAGTAATAGATGTTGCAAGACTTCGCATCTTCGACGGTGGCGGCCCTGGAGATGCATGCTTTTAGACCATCGTATGTCTCTAGAAGAGCTTTAGCTTTTTTCACATAACTGTCGTGATCAGATTTGCACATGAACCCACTGAAGTCACAGGTATAGCTGTTGAAGCATTGAGCGCTGCTATCTACGACTTTGTCACCGTAGTCCAGGCACGCCGCTCGCTTTCCGATAGGGCAAGAGAACGATTGAGCGGAACCACTGCCAGCGGCCGACACGGAGATTGCAAAGGCTATCGTAATACGACGTAACACCCGAAACTTCATATCCAGTGCTCTCTGAGAGTTCAACTCAGGATAGATTAACTGATACTTCTTAACGTAAATTGATGTTCCGACACAGGTACACGCTATAACTTTGGCTTTAGGAGGCACGCTGCCAGAGCGCGGGCCAAACGTTCGTTAGGGCCGGCTGCTGACCTCGTCCCTACTAACCCACGGCCAAAACAAAAACGGCTTTTCCCAATCTATAAGAGGGATGTTCATTTTCTGAGCTTTAATATCGGCGTTCGCTATGAGGTAAATCTGGTTGCTGCCCCAGTAACGAACAGCTGATAGAGAACTGGTTGATCCAACGATTATTCCAGGGTGGCAGCGATCAACGCAAACCTCATATCCATCGGCTAGAATTTTTTTATCCGGGAATTCTCGGGCGCGTCGAGCGACTTCTAAACTAGTCAATGCAATTAGCACAAAGGTGCTCAGTATCGGCACGAGCACGAAAAAGGTCATTGGTGGCTTGTCGCGATGCCCCACGACAATTTTCGTAGCTGAAGCAAAAAACAGGAAAAGATAGCACAGAATCATTGTGAAAGGCGTTAGCAGCCTTATGCTAATCATTGGAGCCGCCGCTAATGCGACACCTAAAACAACCAATGATCCTAGGTATCCAATCCTGAAATAGCGTCTAAATGTTTCGTTTTGTGGTGATACATCCAAAACAAAGCCTACAAATCCGACTGTTCCGATCCAAAGGAAGAGAAAAGGAGGCGTTACGACGATGGCCTCGGATATAACGTCTGTTACCGACAACTGCCGAGCCAATCCGGGAATTGCAACTACTTTGCCAAGTAGCGCGGCCGTTCCGAAAAAGAAAGCGACACCAGCGATAGCTGCGGGTACTTGGAGCGCTGTACCCGCAAATGTTTGCCAGTGAACAGCTTCCCTCTGAGCGTCGACCTTAGTTTTTTCCTCTTCCATCCTTCATCTTCCCCGCCCGAATCGTGCAACTATAGCTACTTATATTGACTTCCTTACCGCGCCTTACCAGCCCGAATAAGTGTGGGAGCACACACAGCAAGCAACACCCTGACACATGTGAATAAGCGCCAATCATTCGTGTCATATTGCGCAGCAGCACCAATTTCCCTTGGTGAAAGGTCTCCCCAGGCTTTTCGAATTCTCACCGCCATCCGGCTACGTGCTGCGCATCAAGCTTTCTGTTGTGCTTTTCACGATTCTGTTTTCATTATTTCCCACGTAACTGAACAGATTCGAAAACGAGGCGACTGACCATGACGGACAATGAGGATCCGCAGGTGCTTGAGATGCGAACGAGGCTGTTCCCTGAACTCGCTGGACTGCGCCACAACGGACATCGGTGGGTCGATGCCGAACACCCGGGCCCCGCACTCGTCCCGGTCATCGCGCCTCCCAAGCTGGAAATGTTCGTGGGCACCGGCAACAGAAAGGCCCCTCGCCCACAGCCGAAGAACCGAAAAAAGCCCGCGTGCCGGGTTATGGGTCCTAGCTTCTAATCCGGCGTAACCAAGGGAGTGTGCCCCTCTTCCAAGGCTCGAAAGAAGCGTATTTTTTGCCTTCCGTGGTGATGGCTTCCAGTAGGCGCTTCCTCGCCGGCTCCCACAGGGCTAATTTAGCATCGTACTCGCGCGCGGTTCCCTGTCCCTTGTCGCATCTGATCATGGCGTTCACTATCGCTCCCCTCGTTTCATATAGATGTTTCCAAGCGGGAGAAACGTTCGGAAAATAAAAAGCTACCAGCATCTCAATCTCGCTTTGAGCGAGGCCCGTCTCTGGCCCCTTGAGCAGGTCGTTGCCGTCCCGGATTTTTCCACCGTCTATCAGAATAGGAAGCATACCAACAAAGTAGCTTCCGGCATCCCGGGTCCAACGATCAGCTGAGCGGTATAATTGTTCAGCCTTTTGCTGGCGCGAAAGATGCTGGTCTCTTTGGAGAGCGAGGAAAAACGATACAAGACCGGCCACCAAGCCGCTTGATAATACCGTGGCCACGTACGCTGAGACCAATTAATTACCCCCATATCTAAATGACGAAGAATAACGCGATTCGATGCCTCTGTAACGTGCTTGGACACGCTGAAGCCTTGATCAAATCGGTAAGCGTCAACCGTCGAAGAGCACGGTTTAAACAACAAAACCGGACTGGTCCCCCTGTGCTTTGCGGGCAATCCTTCGACGAGGGCAAATTGCCACCAGATCAACTAGATTTGGTGGCTTTTTTCATGTCAACGACCGCACCCGACACCCGTATCACCGTTTACAACCCCATTGTTCCGACGACGGTGTTTGAGGCGCAGTTTCCCGTTTTCGACAACGACGATCTGTCGGTGTTCCTCAATGGTGAGGAGCTTTCCGCTTTCGCGGTCTCAGCGATATATGTCGAAGGCGTTTCAAATGACGCCAAGGTCACTTTTGCTACCGGCCTCGTCGGTAAAGTCGAGGTGGTGGGAAACCGTGATCCTCATCGAACCAATCGCTTCGGATTCGGACCGATCCCCCCGCGCGACCTCAATCTTGCCTTCGACACATTGGAGTCGGAAATGCAGGAGGCGCGGCGGGATATCAGCCGTGCTCTCTTGGCTCCGTATGGTGAGACACCACCGAACACGGGGGAAATAATTGAAGCGGCTCAGACTGCGGTGGACGCGGCTGCGGCTGCGGAAGCTGCGGTTTCAAGCATCAACATAAAAAATGTCGTTGATAGAGCATCGCTCAAAACCCTCGATACCGCCGTCACCACGCTGGCATTTTTGCGGGAACCCGGCAGAGAAGGCCTCTTTAAGTGGACTTCCGGTAATCTCTCCGCACAGATTGCCGCAGATTCCTTGGAAGGCGTCTATATCAAGGCTGACGCTGTTTCATCGATTTCTGGGGCATGGGTACGTGTCCTCAAAGACACCCTGAACTTGAAGTGGTTCGGCGCGGTCGGCGACGGGACAACCAGTGATCAAGCGGCGGTGCAGGCTGCGTTTAGCCTAGCCTCTTATCTGGGGAAGGTGCTTTACGTTCCCGAAGCGACTGTCGCCTATAGGCTGACGGCACCTGTGGTGAATTCCAACAAGCTCGGCGTAAAGCTTAAGGGCGAAGGGACGGAAATCACCGAAAATAATAACTACAACAGCAACGGCGTCAACGCGCGCGGGCGCGGATCATGGTTTTTCATCGATCACGCCGGCAAGGGCTTCGAGTTCACCGGCCGGGACAACGGCACAAACCTCGTTGGCAATTCTCATATCGGCATCGACGGTATCGGCACCTTCAGAAACCAGCCGCTCCCAGGTGCTGGTTGGGTGCCTGGCGATTTCGATTACGATTTCGACTTCACGCAGTGCACAGCCGATATCGATGATCTAACCTTGCTGAATGCCACGAAAGGAATCAACTGGAAGCGTGCGCGCAGTGGGCAGCTCAACATCGGCAAGCTCCGAGGCCAGCCGCTACAGATCGGCCTGCATGTTCAGAACGCGTATGACGTGGTGCGGGTGGCTGATATCCACTTCTGGCCCTTCTGGTCGCTCGACGATGACGTGATGTCCTATATTCGCCAGAACGCGGAAGCTGTGCTGCTGCGCCGATGTGACGGCCCGATCTTCAACAACATCTTCACGTTCGGTTATTCTCGCTCGATCCTGTTCAGCCACTTCGCCGGCAATGGCACTGATGAACCCGGCGGCACCACCTATCACGGTTCTTTCGACACCATTTATGCGGACCTGGGCGGACAGGCCTTTGCCATCGGTGCAGAAGCGGACGGCTGCACCATCGACGTAAAGCGGATAATTGCCGAACAAACGACGGCGATCTCAACCAACACGCCGAACGCTTTTGTCGCCGGACCGAATGCAAAGGTTTCTATCGGACATCTCATGGGCAACAATGCGCGTGCGAACGTGCTCCTGAACGTGGGGGCAAACAGCAAGATTGCTATCAGCAGGTTCGAGCCTCGCATCTTCAATCGGAGCGCGGTTGGTTTCGCCGCATTGGACGCATCCGCAGCAGGAGCCGAAATCGAAGTCGGCCAGCTTATGAACGGATGGACACCAAACGGCGCAGCACTCGCATTCGAAAGTGCCGGCGGAAGAGTGAGCGGCATTGCTCGGCGCGGTGTCGCCACCATTCCAAGCGGTGCGCCTGGCGTGACGGTCACCCATGGTCTCGGTGTGACACCGCGTGGCATCCATTTCGATATGGATGGAGCCGGCGCGCAGGCTGCTGGTGCAAACCTACCACGTGTTTCTGCCAAGACCGGCACGACTTTCACCGTCGACATCGGTGTTACCGCGACGGCGAACCGGGATATCGCGTGGACCGCGTTCTACTAAACGGCTTCCACATGTGGGAACACTGACGCATGCTTTTAGGTGTTGAGATCGTTTAATAAATTCATCCGCCTAGCCAGTTTCGGGCCTGTGCTTTGCTAATGCCGATTTCACCGTGCTACGCCGATCACCAATAAAAAACCAGCGCGTGGAGATAAAAAATGTCCCAGAAGGTGGCACCGGTTTCGTCCGGCTCCGAAGCAAGACAGAGGAGCCGGCCGATGAGAAAGCGTGAAGGTCGCATGCTTCAGACTGCCGATGTCTGCCGGCGCTATGGTGTCAGCCGGTGGACGGTGGCAGCGTGGTGCGAGAGCGCGGAAGAGGAATTCCCCAAGCCTATCAAAATAGGCAGGCGTAACTATTACGACGAAACCGAAATCCTGAAATGGGAACTGCGGCGGGCGGGCCTGAACCCCGATCTACCGGAGTCCATCAAGGGGTATGAGGTGGTTTCCAACCTGATCACGGATTACGATGAGTTGGTGAAGGCTCTTCGGAAGCAGCGGGAACGTCAGAAGATGACCGTGATGGAAGTTGATGCCAGATCAGGCATGCAAGAGGGCTATACGTCCAAGCTTGAGAACTATCGCAAAGTGAATGGACGAGGAATGGGGCCAGAGACATTCCCTCTCTGGCTGGGCGCTCTTCGCGTAGCCGTGGTTCTGATAGAGCTGCCGAGAACCACGCGCAATTTTAAGACCAAGGCCACGCCAGCGATAGGTGAACTCATCGACATCGAGGATGTTGAAACGGCATGAATGATCCTCCTCGCCGCGATCTGCCGACGGCGTGAGATTGCTCATCTCCTGAAGGTCCGAGAAGCGATTACAGCGATAGCCACGGCCGTGAGAGCTATGATCGCATACGGACCAGACGCTTCGCCGTGGAGGCCAAACAGGGAAAGTTTGAGGAAGTCTGTGGCAGTCTGCATGAGGCGCACCTTTCACCAAAAAAAGAGGTGCTGCTGCCTGCTGCGCATTAGAACACAAAAATTGGTCGGGTCAATTCGTGGGAAATTTAAAAGCCGGACGCGACCCCGGAAAAAACGTCACCACCTGCAACCACATGCGTCTTCATGCGTCCAAATGCATCTCCCATGCACAATGGTGCATGATTCTGTAGGGCAATCACAAATTGTTACAAAAGATCCGGTAGCTAAGTGAATGACCAAACTGATCGATCTACAGCGAGTGTTCGTTAGGGAGTACTCGGTAGACCTCAATGCGATACTGCCGCCATAAGAATTCGCACCGCTGGTGAATACTAAGATTGCGAAGGGCGTAGAGAATGGCGGGTGTCGAGATGTCGAATGATTCTGAGCAAAAGCCGCAGTCTTGTACACCGCAGAAACGCAAGCTCTGGCCGTGGCTGCTGTTTGGTTCACTGACCGTGCTGATAATTGCCGGCATCTATGCATATCTAGAAATCACTGCGATGATCGAGGATATGGGCCGGCTCTGGGATGACCTGGTACAGTTGTTCTGGCTAATTGTTCCGGACAAGCAGTAGGCAAAAAGAAACCCGCCCCTGATCAGGATTTACGAGCCCGCAAGCCTCTCAAGTGGTTGTGAAAAAGGTGCTTGGCGGTCGCGATGCTGATGATGAACGCGATTATCCCGATACATCCAAGTATGCCGTCGAGAAGGGCAAAGCTGAAGGAGCCTGAGTGCGCCGTGACGTCACCGCCTATAACGCTGATGACATCGCGGCAAATCTGGATGACAACCAATATCGTGATGAGCGCGCCCGTTACCACAAGAGTCCACTCAGCAATTTTTCGCTGCAGCTTGTCCGCCGCTAATGCGCTGGGCGATTGGTCTTTCATATTTATAAAACTGCCCAAAAATCCAGAATGAGACAACCCGTAAGATTGACGGGTGGAACATCGCATCGAGAGGCTGACAGGAAACGCCGCATCAAACAAAAAAAAGCCTCGTCCAGGCGACGAGGCAAGTTTGAACACCCATTTCTTGGGCAGCGCCGTTATCGCAAATACACGGCGTCTTGGATAGGTCTGCTTCAAAACAAAACCCGCCGAGCGTGGCGGGCTAGTTGGAGAATGACGCGCGTACTGAATACGTTTCGCGCTTGGTTTTAGCGTGCCATAGCAGTGTAAACTGCTGGTAAAGGGCAGGCGAAAAGAAACCCGCCGGAGCGGGGGCGTCTTCATCGACCATAAAAGCATGCATAATTAACAACTACAAAAAATATGCTTGCTAAAAAATAGCAAGCATGGTCTCCTTAATTTAGCAAGCATAGGAGATTCGGCTATGTCGGATGAAACGAGTAAACAAAGCAAGGGCGGTAAGGCGAGAGCGGAAAATCTTACCCCAGAACAGCGCCAGGAAATCGCAAGCCAGGCGGCAAAACAACGGTGGGCAGAAGCTTCATCTTTGCCGAAAGCAACCCACGTAGGTTCTTTAAAAATTGGTGATGCAGAAATACCTTGCGCCGTGCTTTCTGACGGAACGCGGTTGTTGACGCAGGCGGGATTTCTTGGCGCTCTTGGAAGATCGACAAAGCCAAAGGGTCGATCCCAAGTCGCCACCGACGGTTTGCCGCCATTCCTAGCCACAAAAAGCCTTATACCATTGATTAATAAGGAGATATTTGATGCGACGGTTCCCGTCTCATTTATTACAGCGACGGGGGGGAAGGCTCATGGATATAGGGCTGACTTGTTGCCTATGGTTTGTGACATCTTTCTAGAAGCACGTTCGCGCAATCTACTCACTGCTCAACAAGCTCAATTAGCCGAAAATAGTGAAATGCTTATGCGCGCCTTGGCTAAGGTTGGAATTGTCGCTCTTGTTGATGAGGCGACAGGATTTCAACAGGAGCGTGATCGTGACGAATTGCACAAGCTTCTATCTGTTTATCTTTCCGAAGAACGACTTGCCTGGGCAAAAAGATTTCCAGACGAGTTTTATAAGCAGGTCTATCGCTTGAAGGGTTGGCATTGGCCAGTTGGGAAAGCCAAGACGCCTCTTCTTGGGCATATTACAAATGATGTCGTGTACGAGCGATTGCCTGAGGGCGTAATCGACAAACTTCGAGAACTTAACCCCACGCAAGAAGACACCAAGCGTCGTAAGCACAAGCACCATCAATTCTTATCTGCTGAGGTCGGACAGCCAGACCTGAGAGACCACATCTTGCAGATCATCCCAATCATGAAGATTTCAAAAGATTGGAATGCATTCAAGCGTCATCTTGATGTGGCATTCCCGAAGATGGGAACGCAATATGACATGCTTGCTGAGGAGTGACGCGGGGCTTCAGCCCCGCACTGCTTGTTCACCTCGTCCTGTTTCATCGAACCTCTGATGCAAGTATAAGCCAAGGCCGCATCTGCTACAAAAGTCGGTCATAACCCGTTTCCCGCACTGACTTTGGGAATCCCTCATCGACCTGTTCCCAAAGGCGAGTTCTCCGGCACTCATTAATATGAAACGCTTCTGATGCGATAACGACATCGTCTTTGATGTAGGCGCAGAATGCACTCCACTCCCAACCCATGGGGACACTGTAGAAGTAATCGATAACGGTTTGGGGCGGTCCACATTTAATGAATCGCAAGTCGTCGTCAGCTAATTTCTTGGTGGTAATGAGCCTGTTCAGATATGCGCGCTTTGCCGCATCAAAAACCTGGGTCTCATCGATACGGCTTATGCAGCCATAGGCCATTACTGCGCCAGTCGACATAACAGCGGCCACATAAATGGCGAAGCCCACCACGATGTTCCGGACCCATCTAGCGACAAATACCATCTTCGATTCCTGTAATATCTTGCCGCATTGCGACCGGGAGCAGGTAAGTGGCGTTCACTCGTTTAGCGCTTTCTAGGGCCGAAGTGCGCCTCGATCATTTTAAAATCGCTTCTGCCCTTGGCTACTTCACGGTCAAGGCATTTTGCATAGAGCTCAGTGCCCTTCTTGTCATGGCAGCGCCGCTTTGCACTATCGGAAATCATCTTTTCAACATCAAGCGGCGGTGACTTCACCAACGGCCCCTGCTGACAGGCAGTCAAGGTGACGGCTAAAACAGCGAGAAAATATTTCATGAAATCTCCGGCTGAAAGCTAACTAGCGCTTTTTGATGTTCAAATGGCGGGCTTGTATTTCGCCCCACCACTTGTTTGACGCCTTGACCCCGCGCTCAACACATTTCGAGTAAAGGTCGGTCCCCTTTTTGTCTTTGCATTCACGCTCAGCCGAGACTTTGAATGACCTTTGCAGTTGCCATTCCATTGGTGTTTCAGTTTGGCAGGCCGTCAGCGCAAAGGCTGAAATAGCAAGAAATAAGTACTTCATCATAACCCCGATATGAGATGCGCAGCGGCTTTATCTGCCCTGAATCACGCGAATGAAGTTGGGAGTTTTGTTCACGTAATCCCGGTACGTGATCCTCTTGCTCGCAACGCCGTTAATAGCCCTGGTGCAAAATGTTCTTTGCACATTCGCTTTCGGGCCGAGGTTCATGATTCTTCGCACGTTGGCTGTCTCGTGCGCCGGCGCCTTGATCGTTTTCGCGTAGCATTCGTTGATGACGTGCTGTCTTGCAGCAGGACTACCGTTCATAACCTCTTGCAATCTATTGTATTCCGTTTCGGAAACGCATCCCGACAGCATCAATACGGGAACGAGCACGGCGATTTTTTTAATTTTCATTTGGATGTTCCTTTTTTTCCCGGTTTGCTGGTCGCGGGCGTATTGCAGCCCTTCGCCTTCATGTTTGCCTCAATGGCATTGACCTTGCCCTTGGCAACGGCGACCTGGCCTTCTTTGTCACCACCAAACGTGCTCGACATCGGTACGCCGACAAGGAAAACACCGACCGCATCACCGGTAGCGGCGTCGTGCTGTTGTTTCGAAACGGCGGAGAGTGACGCTTGTTCTTTCAGATACTCGCGAGCCAGCGCCTGACAATCGAGATTGCTGTAGGCCGCCATTGGCATGTCCACCGGGACAATTGCGTCTGGTCTTTTCGCGCACGAAGAAACGGCCAGCCCGCAGGCCAGCAAAGGTAAAATATATCTCATGTAGTCCCCAAATCCCCTGACGACGTAATGCATCGCCAAGGTCAAGCTTCACTACAACCCGAAAAGAGAGTCAATAACTCCCGGCAACTTGTAATGAATATTTGTGCGTCTGGCTGGGCCGGGCTGCAAGGAGGAACGGACGATGTGGAATGGCCCGTCGTCCGGCGACCTGAAGCACCGCAGCGCGGCTCGGTTCCGAAAGCTCAATCTCCTACGTTCTTCCGGACACATACTTCGAAATCGGCAGTCTCAAGGGAATGCTGGCACTTTTCTCTAATCTGAAATGCCTTCAGCTGCGCTTCATCTATCGGCTTTCCTGAAATCGCCTGATGATAGAGGGGGTTCGCATTAACGAACAACGCCAGAGAGAAATGAAAGCCGAAAAGCCTTACGAAAGATTCGAGGAGGCATTCTCGTGAGTCGCCGCCCATGCTTGGGTCGATCAAAATTGATGCTTCATAATAAATGTCCTCGGAATTATTTTCATTTATTGCGCCGACATAACAATAGTCGTAACGACTATTTACAACATCAAAATTAGATCCAAAACCTGTTATTTTACCAGCTTTTGCCTCTTTCAAAACGTCTTTCCCAATGAGTATTGCAATATTTTTATTGTTTTCTTCCTGCGTGAAAGAGAGGAATTCTGCATAAAATTTGTACCACTTAGATAT
>Ga0209371_1001378_pt1 | contig 16753 bp, 22 predicted proteins | sample AgamicAtAmrz_FD_187165 | JGI IMG/M metagenome (GOLD analysis project Ga0209371, IMG submission 187165) | Agave microbial communities from Guanajuato, Mexico - At.Am.rz (SPAdes) (version 2) | ecosystem: Host-associated > Plants > Roots > Rhizosphere | place: Guanajato, Mexico | collected 2012-06-07
CCATCACCGGCGTCTCCAGCCCCACCTGACCGATACCGATAGGATAAACCTGCACCATGTCCTTACCCGGCGGGTAGTAATAGAGGCGCAGTTCGGCGAGGTTCACCACGATGCCTTCCCGCGGTGTATCCGGCAGGATCAGCTGGGTCGGGATCAGGAGTTGCGTGCCCGGCATCGGCTGCGGGGCGACGGTATTGTTCGCTTCCAGCAGCAGGAAAGCGCTGGAGTTAAAGCGGCGGGCAATCGACTGCAGGTTGCGGTCGCCCGCCTGCACGATATAGCTCTGGTTCTGACCAATCAGACGGCCCCCGTTGGCCGGCAGCGGGTAATCCACCGCCAGCGCAGCATGGGGAAACAGAGCAGCGGTAAACAGGCTTGCAGCAATAAGCGAGGCGCGTTTCATACTGAATTCCTTTATCACTGGCGAAGCGCCAGAACGCTGAAAGAGAGCGAGGCAGCAGGCCGCCTCGCGTTGACAGGATGAAAGCTGTATCTGAAGTTTAGCTAAGAATTGCTGCTCTGGCGCGGATTGCGCGGATCATGGCTTCCAGCCCCTGGGAGCGGGACGGGGTGAGGTGTTGCGTCAGCGCCATTTCTTCAAACCACGGGCGCACATCAAAGGCGACGATATCCTGAGCGCTCATCTCCTGATAGAGAATAAACACTACGGCAATCAGCCCCTTAACAATGGCGGCATCGCTGTCGCCCTGCAGCTCGATTTTTCCGGCGTCGTTCTGGTGCATCACAATCCACACCTGGCTCTGGCAGCCCTGGATGATGTTGTCCGGATTGTGCGCCTCATCGCTCAGCGCCGGCAGACGCTGGCCCAGTTCGATGATGTAGAGATACTTCTCTTCCCAGTTGGTGCAGCGGCTGAAATTCTTCAGCAGTTTCTCTTTGTCTGGCAGCGTGGCCATGCGGTTCTCCCTGTTAACCCAGCAGACGGTGGATACGGGTTAACCCCGCCACCAGCCGGTCCACCTCTTCTTCGGTGTTATACATCACAAACGACGCGCGGCACATCGCAGGCACGTTAAAGAAGCTCATCAGCGGCATCGCGCAGTGGTGCCCGGTGCGCACGGCAATCCCGTAGTTATCGAGGAAGCTGCCCACGTCATAGGCATGATGCTTGCCGAGATTAAAGGAGATCACCCCAAGGCGATCCGGCGGACCATAGATGGTGAGGTCCGGCACCTCGCGCAGGGCGTTAAGCGCATAGCGCATCAGCGTCTGCTCGTAGTCGGCGATGTTATCGAGGCCCAGATTCTGGACATACTCTATCGCTGCACCCAGACCGATAATCCCCGCCGTGTTCGGCGTACCGGCTTCAAAGCGCCACGGCGCGGCATTCCACGTCGTGCCTTCTGTCAGACTGACGGTGCCGATCATCGACCCGCCTCCTTCCCACGGCGGCATGGCGTTAAGAATGTCGCCCCGCACGTAGAGCACACCGATGCCGGTCGGCCCGTAGAGCTTGTGCGCCGAGAAAAGATAGAAGTCGCAGTCCAGCGCCTGCACGTCAACCGCGTGATGCATCACCGCCTGCGCGCCGTCCACCAGCACCTTCACCCCTGCCGCATGGGCGGTAGTGATGATGTCGCGCACCGGGTTCTCGACCCCCAGCACGTTGGAGACGTGAGACACCGCCAGCAGGCGGGTGCGCTCGTCAATCAGGGACGGCAGTACCTCAAGATTAAGCGTGCCGTCGTCGTTGAGCGGGATCACCCGCAGTTCGGCGCCGACGCGCTGGCACAGCATCTGCCACGGCACGATATTGGCGTGATGCTCCATGGTGGTGACGATAATGTTATCGCCCGCCCCGACGTTGCTCACGCCCCAGGTATTCGCTACCAGGTTGATGCCTTCCGTAGTACCGCGCACGAACACCAGCTCCTCATGGGAGCGGGCATTGAGGAACCGCGCCGCCAGCGTGCGCACGTTTTCCATCTGCGTCGTCGCGTCGGCGCTCAGGGTGTGAATGCCGCGATGTACTGCGGCATAGCCGGTGCGATACAGCCCCAGCTCGGCGTCAATCACCTGGTTGGGTTTCTGCGCGCTGGCCGCGCTGTCAAGGTACGCCAGCGGCTGGCCGTTCACTTCCCGGGCGAGGACCGGGAAATCGGCCCGCACCTGAGCTACGGAAAATGTCATGCTTCTCCCCCTGTCAGACGCTGACCAATACGGGCCAGCACCTGCTGTTTGAGCGTTTCGTCGTCAATGCTTTCGGTCAGCTCTGCGGCAAAGGCGTAAATAATCATCTGCTCCGCCGCCTGAGCCGTAATACCGCGCGAGCGCAGGTAGAACAGCTGCTCATCGTCGATACGGCCGATGGTGGCCCCGTGGCTGCACTTCACGTCGTCGGCATAAATTTCCAGCTGCGGCTTGGTGTCCACTTCTGACAGCTTGCCGAGCAGCAGGTTATTGTTGGTCATCTGCCCGTCGGTTTTAATCGCGTGCTGCGCCACTTTGATCATGCCGTTGAACACCGCACGTCCGCGGTCGCGCACGATCACTTTGTGCATCTGACGGCTGTTGCAGTAGCCCTTGTTGTGCTCAAGCCAGGTGCGGGTGTCGCACACTTCGCTGTTTACCGGCAGCGCAAGGCTGTTGAGGCGCAGGTTGACGTTCTCGCCGTTGAGCTGGGTGCTGGTATTATGGCGCAGCACCGCCCCGCCGAGCAGGAAACTGCTGCTGTAAGCATCTACATCCTGCTCCGCCAGCAGATCGTTATGGGCGAAGTGGTAGCTGTTGGCATTCTCAAACGCCAGCTTGTAATGACGCAGCTGGCTGTTGGCCCCGGCGCGGAAAGTGAAGCGCGCGCCGGTAAAGTGGCGGCGCTCGTCCTGGCTGACAAAGTGCTCAATCACCGTGGCCTGCGCCCCTTCGGCGAGGTCGAGGTGGTGACGATAGTGCACCGTGTTCAGCGTCTCGTCGTCGCTGCCGCAGGTGATATGCATCAGCAGCAGCGGTTTTGCCGGCTGGGTATTGCGTGCCACGCGAATACGCGTCACGCTCGGTGCCAGGCTCTCGGTCAGGTGCAGGAACACATCCGGCTGCACCGGCGCGGCCAGGCCCGCACGCTCGTCGTCGATGGTGACGTCAAAGCCGCTGCCGGTAAGATCGTCACTCAGCGCCGCACTGAACTGCCCGTCCACATACACCAGGCGCAGCGCGTCCAGCGGCAATGCCAGCGCGTCACGCTCGGCATGCGTCAGCTCGCGCGGCGTTGGCAGCGCAAAGGTGTTATTGAGCAGCCCGTCCAGCGGCGTGTATTTCCAGTTCTCATGCTTGCGCGTCGGCAGGCCGAGACGCAGCATCTGCTGGAGATGCTGCTGTGCTTCACCTGAGCGGTTAGCCCCCTGGGTTTCAAACAGGTGGTGCCACTGCTGCAGTGCGTTACTCTTGTTCTGTAAGCCAGCCATAGCCCTGCTCCTCCAGTTGTTTCACCAGCGAGAAGTCGCCTGATTTCACAATACGGCCCTGGTAAAGCACGTGCACGAAGTCCGGCTTAATGTAGTCAAGAATGCGCTGGTAGTGCGTGACGATAACGAACGAGCGGTTGCCGTCGCGCAGGGAGTTCACGCCGTCAGAGACGATTTTCAGGGCATCAATGTCAAGACCGGAGTCGGTTTCATCGAGGATGCACAGGTCCGGTTCCAGCACGGCCATCTGCAGAATGTCGTTACGCTTCTTCTCACCGCCGGAGAAACCAACGTTCACCGAGCGGCTGAGCAGATCTTCCGGCATCTTCAGCAGTTCGATCTTCTCTTCCATCAGATCCTGGAAGTCGAAGCGGTCAAGTTGCTCCTGGCCACGGTATTCACGCACGGCGTTCAGCGCGGTTTGCAGGAAGAACTGGTTGCTGACGCCCGGGATTTCAACCGGATACTGGAATGCCATGAAGATGCCTTCCCCGGCGCGATCTTCCGGTGCCAGCTCCTGCAGGTCTTTGCCCTTAAACAGGATTTCGCCGCCGGTGATCTCATAGTCTTCACGGCCAGCCAGCGTTGCCGAAAGGGTACTTTTCCCGGAGCCGTTCGGCCCCATGATGGCGTGTACTTCCCCCGGACGCACTTCGAGGTTCAAGCCGCGCAGGATGGCTTTGTCTTCAACGCTGACATGTAAATCTTTGATGCTTAACATGAAATATCCTTTATCGACATTACCCGACGCTGTGCTCGAGGCTGATGGCTAATAATTTTTGTGCTTCCACGGCAAATTCCAGTGGCAGTTCGGAGAAAACGTCTTTACAGAAGCCGTTAACGATCATAGAGATGGCGTCATCTTCGCTGATGCCGCGCTGCAGGCAGTAGAACAGCTGGTCTTCCCCGATGCGCGAGGTGGTGGCTTCGTGCTCAAGCTGGGCGCTGTTGTTGCGGCACTCGACGTACGGGAAGGTATGCGCCCCGCTGTCCGGGCCGATGAGCATGGAGTCGCACTGGGTGAAGTTACGCGCGTTAGTGGCGCTCGGCATGATTTTCACCAGCCCGCGGTAGCTGTTCTGGCTGTGCCCGGCGGAGATCCCTTTCGAAATAATGGTCGATTTGGTGTTCTTACCGATGTGGATCATCTTGGTGCCGGTATCAGCCTGCTGGTGCCCGGCGGTCAGCGCCACAGAGAAGAACTCACCGATGGAGTTGTCACCGCGCAGCACGCAGCTCGGGTACTTCCAGGTGATGGCCGAGCCGGTTTCCGACTGGGTCCAGGACATCTTGCTGTTTTCACCTTCGCACAGCGCGCGCTTGGTGACGAAGTTCAGGATGCCGCCGGTGTTGTTGTCGCCCGGGAACCAGTTCTGTACCGTCGAGTACTTCACTTCCGCGTCTTTATGAATGATGACTTCCACCACCGCGGCGTGCAGCTGGTAGCTGTCGCGCACCGGCGCGGAGCAGCCTTCGATATAGCTGACGTAGCTGCCTTCATCGGCAATCAGGATAGTGCGTTCAAACTGACCGGTTTTTTCCGCGTTAATGCGGAAATAGGTGGAGAGCTCCATCGGGCAGCGCACCCCTTTCGGGATGTAGATGAAGGTGCCGTCAGACGCCACCGCCGCGTTCAGGGCGGCAAAGAAGTTATCGTTCGACGGCACCACGGTGCCGAGATACTGCTTCACCAGCTCCGGATGATCGTGGATCGCCTCGCCAAAGGAGCAGAAGATAATGCCCTGCTCGCCCAGCTTCTCGCGGTAGGTCGTCGCCACCGAAACGGAGTCGAAAATCGCATCCACCGCAACTTCGCGCCCTTCACGTACCGGTACGCCGAGCTGGTTGAAGGCTTCTTCGACTTCCTGTGTCAGCCAGGCATTTTCCCCGGACTGCTGCACGGCACCCGGCTGGGAGGCGCAGGTATCGTCGCAGCTGCCGCATGACGGCGCGGAGTAATAGCTGTAGTCCTGATAGTCGAGCTTGTCGTAGTGGGCTTTCAGCCAGTGCGGCTCTTCCATCTGCAGCCACGCGTTGAAGGCGTTGAGACGGAACTCCAGCATCCACTCCGGCTCATTGCGGCGCGCAGAGATAGCGCGCACCACGTCTTCATTAATGCCTTTGGCAAACTCTTCGGTTCGCACCTGAGTGAAGAAGCCCTCTTTATAGTTCAGAGGCCCGGTCCAGGTCTGCACATCATCGGTCGTTTCAGTGTTACGAGACATATTACCGCCTATACCCCAAAGCTTTCGCCGCAGCCGCACTCGTGCTGCGCTTTCGGGTTATTGAATTTAAATATCTGGTTCAGCCCTTCGCGCACGTAATCGACTTCGGTTCCGTCGATAAACGGCATGGCGTCGGCTGGCACCCACAGGCGCGCGCCGTCGCGCTCGAACAGTAGATCGTCTTCGCGCGGCTCGGTGACCGTTTCCAGCACGTAGCCAAAGCCGGCACAGCCGGTCTGCTTAATACCCAGACGCACGCCGAGGAAACCTGACTGCTGCTCCGCCAGGTCTAGGATATGCGCTGCGGCTTCAGGGGTCAGATGTAGCCCCTGCCAGCCCGGTTGGTTGGGATCAAAAGTTCCTGCTGACGTTTCCATAGGTGCACCTCATGTTTTAAGCCAGAAAGCGATAACGCCATGTTAGTGATAATAATTATCACTTCAACCTCTGCGGATGAGGGTTATTAGCAAAAAATCGTTTTTCAGGCGCGTGTATTAAGCATAGACGCTGTTAAAAAGGCGATCGGCTATGCGTAAAACGGGATAACCTGCTGATGTGCAAGATAAATGTATTATACCTGAAGCCACAGCGGATTATGTTAATAAGTTGTATAGATAATACCTATTTATCAGATAGGGTTCAAAGAAATGTGTGCCCTGATGTGCTCGCGTTGTTGAAGTCCGGTTAGCGGATGGTGGCGGCCTGGCCTGCACATAACCTTACTTTTTGTAGCTCCGGCTTCGTTTACCCGCATTAAGACACATTCAGCACCCTTTTACCCCGGCACGCCTTTGAAGACGCGCATGCGCCGCAGTGCGTTATTAATTATACCCCGCCCTGGAAAAATAACCTTTATCCCTCCCTGCGGTTCTCACCGGTCTGAGTCAGCGTTTAATCATTAGCCCGATTTGAGTATTGCCGCCGCGCGCCAGGGTTTCATAGCGCGATTAATGGCAATGCAGAGTTGACGTCCGGGAAAAATTGTACGAAAAATCTAATGGATTACACATCACTAAGGGAATCTCTCTATGTCCGTTGAAGACAGGATCAAGCAGCTGGAACTGACCGTACACCGCTTAACCATCGAAACCAGAGTGCTGCGTGAACTTATGCAGGTACAGGTGGGTATCAACAACATCAATCTCAAGGGGCATTTTGATGATGTGATTATCAAACTGGCTACGGAATACCAGAACCGTGGGCTTGATAAAGACGATAATCAGGCGCTCCACGATACGCTTCGCGACTACCTGCGGGACAGCGAAAGCCAGCATTAATGCCGGCATTGCAGCGCGTGACGGACGTGCTGCAATGCCATTGCTGCGTGTGGAGCGGATGAAACGCTTCAGATCTTCAGGGTGTCAATCACCACGCGCAGCGCAGGCGACACGTTACGATGCGGATAGTAAATGAATGACCCATCGAGGCGCAGGCTGTAACGCTGCAGGATTCTGATCAGCGTCCCGCGCTCCAGATCGTCGGCAATCAACTCCTGAGGCACGTACGCCAGTCCCAGACCGCGTCGGGCGGCATTAGCTTCCATATAGCTGTCAGAAAACACCCACTGCCCCTGTGGCGGGTGCGTTATTTTTTTCCCCTCGTGCTCAAGCTCCCACGCATACAGGCTGCCATCGGCAAACTTATAGGCGATGCAGGGGTGCGTCGCTAACTCATCCGGGGTCTGCGGGAAACCGTAGCGGCGAAAATGGTCGGGCGTACCCACTATCGCCATTTCCATATCGGGGGTGATCCGCACCGCCACCATACCACTCGCGACCTCCGCGCCGAGGCGCACCCCCGCATCAAAACGCTCGGCAATAATATCGACGAAACGATTTTCACTGATCAGCTCCAGCCTGATATCAGGATAACGCTGTTTAAATACCACCAGTCTGGGCAGCAGTACTTTATCGATAAGGTGCTGGCTGGCGTTGATGCGCACCGTGCCGGACGGCGTATTTCGAAAATGGGCCAGGGTAGCGAGCCCGGTATCTACCGCATCGAAGCCGGATTCAAGCGTCTGGTAAAGGCGTTCGCCCGCCTGGGTCAGGGAGAGTTTACGCGTGGTGCGCACCAGCAGTTGCAGCCCCAGCCGCGCTTCCAGTTCGCGCACCGCCCGGCTTACCCCTGACTGCGCCAGCCCGAGCCGCTGCGCGGCGGCAGTAAAACTTCCCTCGCGCACCACGCGCATGAACAGGTAGAGATCGTTATAGTTTTCCCGTTTCGCCACGCTTACCTCTTCCCCACGTCAACTCATAACAAAATGATATTAATGCTAGCACTTTTCACCCGCTAATCAGCAACCTTACTGCTAATTACAATGATTGCATTGCAACAAAGCACCGCAGCGTTGTCGGTACGAAACCTGCCTCTCAATTATGTTTTCAGGAGAATTATTGATGAAGGTTTTCACCCGTAAGCTGGCAGCCGCGCTACCGTCCATGCTGCTATGCGCATCACTAAGTGGAGTAACGACGATGAGTTATGCTGAGACGACCAATCCGAACCTTCCGGTTTCCGTGACCGATAAGTGGGATAAAACCTTTGCCGAAAGCAACAAGGTTACCCATCGCAAGGTGACCTTCCAGACACGCTATGGGATCACCCTGGTGGGCGATCTGTACGTTCCCAACGATCGCGGCGACCGCAAGCTGGCGGCGATCGCCATCAGTGGACCGTTTGGCGCGGTAAAAGAGCAGTCCAGCGGCCTCTATGCCCAGACGCTGGCTGAGCAGGGCTTCGTCACCCTTGCCTTCGACCCTTCTTATACCGGGGAAAGCGGCGGCTCGCCGCGCAATCAGGCATCACCCGATATCAATACCGAGGACTTCAGCGCGGCGGTTGATTTCCTGGGCTTACAGCAAGAAGTGGATCGCAACCGCATCGGCCTGCTGGGTATCTGCGGCTGGGGCGGTATGGCGCTGAATGCGGCGGCGATGGATACGCGAGTGAAAGCCGTTGCCACCAGCGTGATGTACGACATGAGCCGGGCGATGGGCCACGGCGTGGGTGACGGTAAAGACCGCTACTCTATCGCCGATCGTCGGGCGGTATTGCAGTACCTGAATGAGCAGCGCTGGAAAGATGCGGAAAGCAAAACCTTTGCGCCTGGCGCTCACGACCTGTATGTCGATGAGCAGGGCAAGGTAACGGCGTCGACGCGCATTCTGCCGGAAACCCTGCCGGCGAACCCTCACCCGGTATTAAAAGAGTTCTTCGATTACTACCGCATGCCGCGCGGTTTCCATGCGCGTTCCGTTAACTCCACGGGTGCGTGGAACGCGACAATGCCGCTGTCGTTTATGAATATGCCGCTGCTCAGCTATGCCAGTGAGATTACTATCCCGACGCTGGTTGTGACGGGTGAAAAAGCGCACTCGCGCTATTTTGCGGAAGATGCCTTTAACGCCGTCGGCAGTAAACAGAAAGAGCTGGTGATTGTTCCGGGTGCCAACCACGTTGATCTGTACGATAACGTCGCCGGTAAAATTCCGTTTGCCCGCTTCGGGCAGTTCTTTAAAACCAGCCTGAAATAACATCGGGTTCTGAGACAATAAAAGCCACCATAAGGTGGCTTTTTTGCGTTGGCTGCTGGTTCAGGCGGTGGTATTGATGTTCCGGCCGATGGCCGGGTTGGCGGGCAGCTGAGGAATGGCATCGAGGATACCGGATGCCACACTCTGCTGATTATCCAGTGCTTTCTTCAGTACTAACGTGCTCACCTGATTATTGAGCTGCATGCTGTCGAGGCTGGTTGCAAGGGAAGCGATGTTCGCTGCGTCCATAATGTTCTCCTGTGTGATACGAGGTTAGCGGGAACGGATGCCGGCGCGTGATAACGCCTCAGGATAGTATCGGCAGCATCGGGCAAATCATAAGCGATCCCCTGCCGCCGCCCGGCGGGCAGCTTCAATTCCGGGTTTAACCCAGCTGATAAGCTCATCCTGTTCTTCAACCACCACTTCCGGCAGCTGCGAAAACGACAGCGCCACCTCTCTGACGCCGGACGGCCCGCGCCGGGTATAAGTAAACGGCTGACAGCCCGCCTCAGCAAAGCGATGCTGACTGACAGCATCAGTCTTTACGTAGATCTCACCCTGCCGGGTAACCAGCAGCACCATCAGGCCATCAAGAAACAGCGCGGTACAGCCAAACATTGCCCGGGCGCTGAAGCGACCTGTCGGGCTGAGCTGATCGATAAGATAGTGGGCCAGTTCATGGGAAACTTTCATCGGCTGCGCTCCTGAATGTATTCAGACTCATGATGCCTCCACATCACCGCGCATGAAAGAATGACGCTATAAGTTTCAAGGCCAGATTACCCACTTAAATAACATAAAAAATTAAGTATTAGTGATGATTATAAATTTAAATTCATATACTTAATCATAAACCTTCATCCCATAAAGCTAAATTTCTGCCTTTTTTTGGCCCTGATTTTCAACTTCAGGAATATATGACTTCATACCCCAGGGGCAGAGCGCAAACAGGCACCGTTTTCCGCGCGGGCATTCACTGTGGATCTCACCTTTGTTACCCGGGCAATCCGTCATGGCCAGCAGGTTTTGCCACATCCGGGCGTTAAACGGCGAAGCATGTATCACGTTCAGTTCCTGAGGTTTACCATCCACATATAAACCGCTGTCATGGGTAGTGATGGTCTGCCCCTGCCGTAAAAAGTAATCGCCGCGAAACCACAAAACATATTTGAATGCCTTTGCAGTCTGGGCCACGGTAAAGATGGTGCCGGTGTCCGGGCTTGCCAGCGAATCTACGATCTTCCAGTCCATATTGCTCCACGATGTTATGTCATGCAGGCGGGTGGCATGTCCCCATGTCCCTCGCCCTTGATGCGTTTTTACTCTAAATAGTTGTGAGCAAAAGCGGTAAACTACGCCCACAAAATTCGCGATGTAAAAAAAGGTTAGAACAAAATGAGATTTCTACAAAAAAACTTACAATTCTTATGGGATACACGAGCGAGAGATATTTGCCCGCAGCGCGCTACCGCGCCACAGGTGGCGAACAGGCGCGTATTAAGGGGACTGGAATGGCGGAAATAGCAGTGAAGTGGCGCTGCCGGGAACCGACAGCGCGGGAGAAATTACTGTTGCGAGGCGGCGGTGGGAACGATCTTGTCGAACAGCCAGGTAAATACAAAGGTGTACACCAGAAAGAAAACCAGGATCCCCAGTTCCATCATAAATGCTGTAACGAACGTGACATGGTACCACCACATAAACAAGGGCACGGCGAGCACGATAAAACCGGCCTCGAACAGGACAGTGTGAGCCACTCTCAGCGTCACGCTCCTGCTCGTAATGCCGTTTTTCCGCTCCCATGATTCAAACAGCGTGTTGTAAGCATAGTTCCAGACGACGGCAATCAGCGAAACGCCCACGGCGACAGGAAGCGAATCGGTTACCTGCCGATCGCTCATCCCTGACAGGATCATCGATGACAGCACGATGGCAATCAGTTCAAAAATAATAACGTAGGTGATCCTGCGCGTAACGGGTTGTAAACTGAACATAAATATCCTCATTCGCGATAACCAGGCCAGTTAATCGCGATAACATGTATTCTACCGGGCCGGTGCAGAGGCAAGTTAACATACGGCCGTATCTAAATCAATTAGCGGAGAAGTCATGGCGCGTCCACGTAAAAATCATCGCGAAGATCTGCTTGATGCCGCTGAGGCAGTGCTGACCAAAGAAGGCGCTAAAGCCCTTTCGTTCGGCAGCATTGCGGTCGAATCTGGCCTCTCAAAGGCCAGCGTCCAGTCAGTCTTTGGTTCGCGGGAAAATATTCTTGATGCACTGCTGGCGCGCTGGATGCAGCGCGAGCAGGTAAAATATGAGCAGCTGGCAGGGGAACATCCTGATGCCCGTTCACGCCTGCTGGCTCACATCAAGGCAACAAAAGAGGTGAATGATGAGGCGGGTAGCCGTATTTCGACGCTGCTGGCCGCGCAGGTTGGCTCCGGTTCACAAAGCGAGTATATGAAGCAGTGGTATCAGGAGAGAATCGGCGATTTCAGCGTTGACGATGAGCAGGCGCGTAAACGCCGGATCGCCTATTTAGCGGTTGAAGGTGCCATCCTGATTCGCAATCTGGTGGGTTACGACATCAGCGACGAGGTGTGGGAAGACATCTTTTCCGACCTGGAAAAATACGCGCAATAGTATGGCCCTGGTATCGCACCCGGGGCCGATTACCTGCCTGCCTGGCTGTGTACCCTACTCCCTTTTTTTAACCCTGAATCGTAAGATGGAATAACGCTCTGCCCGCCCGGCACCCGATCGCTACAAAGCAGAATATTCTGGAGATTTTTACAGAAATAGCCGAAACAAATCACTATGCCCTGAAAAGTGCACCATTTTTTTATATACTCAACGTGCAGTATGTTTTTTACCAACCAATCGGAGGCATACGTGTTTATTTCTGACGAAGAACAGAGCAACATGCTAATAGGCCAGGCGGCAATGCAGCTCCTTCTCAGAAGCCAGGACGTAAACGTCCAGACCCTGCAGAAAGAGATGCTGACGATGGCGGAAACCGAGCACGATGAACAACGGCTGATGCTGATGCATGAAACACGCCGCTGGCTCGCAGGCTACTGCTCACTCAGCAGCCGCACCCCGGAACGGGCTGGCTGGCTGGAAGGGAAATTGCCCGGTGAGTTTCATTTTGCTGTGACACCCGAGCCCCGCGCCAAAAAGTAGCGCATCGCCACCACCGACACGCCACACGGTGGTGGTTTTCCATCAATATCAATACATTAACCTGAAAAACACCCTTTCAAAAACGCCCTTACGTTGACAAATGCTGACCAAAAAGATCCTGTACAACGCAGACTAGCCTGTACAAGATGAGCAAAATTGTATAGCTTGGTAGTTATCAGCAGGTCAATTTCAACTCAACGTGAAGGATATGCCAATGCGTCAGGACGGATACAGCACACTACCCACAGCTGACATTGCACGTTACTTCAGCGAAGCATCACTCCCTTCTCAGCAGGAGACGCTGGGCAGAATCGTGGTGGAAATTTTGCAAGCTGGCCGTACGCTGAATCGCAAAGCAATTTGCACTAAGCTGCTGTCTCGTCTTGAGCACGCTGACAGCCGTGAGGAAAAAACGCATTTCCAGGAACTCATTCGTCTGCTTTTCGTTCGGGATGCATAATGCTGGCTGGTCTCGTCTGCCCGTTTATTACCCGGGCGCGACGTGCCAGCCTTCATGTCTGAGCCTCTTCATCTGAAGCCAGCCCGGAATACGCAGCATGCATTCCACCCTGCCCCGAGTAACGAACAGCAGGGCAAACTGACTTCCAGAGAATCAGATATGAACAGAGATACAGTACAAAAATTGACGGACATCATGATGGGTGAAGCCGTCCTTTCGCTGTTACATGATGGCAGCGCCGTTTCCGCCAGCGTGCTGATTACGCGCTTACATATGCTGGCAGCAAATGAGCAGAGCGAAGCACGCCGACAGGCTTGCGAGTGGGCGATTGCTGAGATCCGCAATAGCCACAATGCCGCATCGAACAGTGACACACAGCAGGTGCATAACGCCGAAAACGTGCACTATCTTTTTAACCACGACGACACGCCGGAAGACGAAAAGCATTAACCTGCCGCCGTTTACCGCCTTACAGGACTTCACACATGCAGCAGCAAACCGCAGGCCACGCTATTCTTCAGCACTTCATGAACGCGGGCGATCTATATACCAGTGAAACCGAGGTTCTCGGTGCCACTATCCGCCATCTTGCTGCGCATCAGGGTCAGGTTACTAATAAGGCCATCATTATCCATCTGATCAAACAGCTGGAGTGCATGGATGACGTGGTACAGCAGGATATTTTACGTCAGACGCTGGAGCTGGTCGTTAGCCACACGCCGGACGATCTTTATATCTAATCCCCTACTGACCTGGGCCGTCGCCCCCTACGGCTCTGGTCGCATCGGCTCGCCCGGCTAGTTCATTTTTCCGGCAATTACCCGGACCGCATGCAACAGCGAACGTTTCAGGGGCTCGTCGGTTGTCTGTTCTACCAGCTCATGTAACCGCGCCGTGATGTCATGCATATGTACCGGTTTACCGGCTTTGATAAGCTGGGATACGGCGTAACCTACTGCAGCAAGGGCTTCTTCGGGAATGTTGGGTTTCTCATGATCCAAACGTTCTCCTCCGTTTATAACTGGACGGACATACAAGCTATCATCTCACCGTCCAAAGTGACACCCGTCTTCAGGCACCGCATTATCCTACAGGCTCTGTGGCATAACTGATACAGCTCAGAAATGAGTTGTCTTAATTCATTGATATGAACAGGACATTGCTGGACATCCCCCGCGGGGTATCTGCTACAGTACCGGCCACACTCGCCTAACCGGAACCTCGTTATGCTGACTACCCTTCTCTACCGCAGTCACATTTCCGATGACGTCACGCTGAAAACGCTGGAAAACATGGTCAATAAAGCCAGCGAACGCAACGCGTCCTATGACGTCACCGGCATTTTGTTGTTCAACGGCACCCACTTTTTTCAGCTGCTGGAAGGGCCGGAAGACGGGGTTAATGCCGTTTATAACCGCATCTGTGCCGATGCAAAGCACCATAATGTGGTGGAACTGATGCGCGATCACGCTCCGGCGCGCCGGTTTGGCAATGCCGGTATGGAATTGTTCGATCTGCGGGCGCATGAGGAGTTTTCCGTGTTGCAGTCGGTGCTCGATCGCGGCACCTCCCGCTATCAGCTGACCTACGATGACCGCGCGCTACAGTTCTTACGCACCTTCGTCGAAGCCACCGAAAAGAAAAACTATTTCGAAGTACTGCCCGCCGATCACTGGGTTTTCCTGCCCGATGAGCAGTCCGCTCCGCAGCCTGTTTCTGCCCTGCCACACGCCGACGAGTACGATTTTGCGTTTCAGCCCATTGTTGACCCAATGGCCCGTGAAGTGGTGTCGGTGGAAGCAAAAATGCGTGGCCCGAATGGCAGCAGTCTGAAGGAGTTCTTCGCTACCCTGCCCCCTCAGGCGAGGTATGAAACCGATCTTAGCGCCAAAGCGCTGGCGTTCGCCCAGGCCAGCAGCCTCGGCATCGACGGCCTGACGCTGTCGATTAACCTGCTGCCGATGTCGCTGGTAAAAGTACCTGATGCCATCGATTTTCTGCTGCGCGCGATTGATGAAAACGGTCTGGTGCCACAGCAGGTGGTAGTGGAAGTAATGGAAAGCGATGTGGTTTCCCGGGGTGATGACTTCGAGCAGGCGGTCCGCCAGCTTAAGGCGGCGGGAATTGGTCTGGCGATTGATAATTTCGGCGCCGGATCGGCGGGGCTGCTGATGCTCACGCGGGTGCAGCCGGACCGGATTAAAATCGATCGCAACATTATTCGCGATGTGCATAAAAGCGGCCCGAAGCAGGCCATCGTACTGGCGATCATTAAGTGCTGTACCGCGCTGGAGATCGCCGTGACGGCAGAGGGCGTTGAACAACCCGAAGAGTGGATGTGGCTGGAAGTGGCGGGTATTTCCAGCTTCCAGGGCGCGCTTTTCGCGGCACCTGCTTTAGGTATCTTGCCCCCGGTTGCCTGGCCTGAACTTCGGTAATCGTATTGTGTGGCCGGCGCGTTCCGGCCATGCTATTTCTCTGGTCCGGCGTTTTTACGCTGCGTTTATTTCCTGTGCCGCGCCTCGTTTAATAACCCCCCCGCGTCGAATGATGCGCCATTACGTTATGCCGCTACGCTGAAATCATTCCCAGGAAATATATTGTAAAACATAATTTCATCTTTTAATTTATAGCCAAATCAGCATGTTAAAGAAAGATGGTTTAATATTTTCATTTCCGTATTTCATGAGCATTGTACAAAGCGTATTAATGAGAAATTATAGATCCTGCTCATGGGTAAATTATTACAGGAGGATGCTTGTATTTTAATAATGATGAGAAAACCAGGGTTATTATTGGTGAAGCGGCCATGCACCTGGCGCTTAATGAACAGGAAATTGACGTAGCCGCACTGGTCAGGCAGCTGGGTTTGATGGCGCGTCGTACTGCCTCCGCCGAACGCCAGGCAGCGATACATGAAGCCTGCGACTGGCTGAACACCTTTCGCGAGTTGGGCAGCCAGCATATCGCTGCGCTTAACTGGGACATAATGGGCCATGATGAACCCGAACATCATGCCGATCGGGATAACGTTGTCACTCTGGAACAACGCCCACGGACTAAAAGCTAACGCTAACGCTAACGCCGTTATCTGGTGTTTTCCTCGATGTCATGGATGACATTCAGATAATGCTGTCAGGGCATCTGGTTTCTCCTCTTTTCTGTTGCCTGTCACACTTAGCACGAATTGCTAAAAAAAACCCACCTGTACGCTATGATTAATCCTGTACAACTTTTCTGAATTTCGTTAATTTTTACCCCTTAAATGTAATCCTGACTTAATCATTTAAGGGTGAAATCATGCATCGGTACGGTTCGAAGCCGGACTCTGCCAGCGATATCTCACGTTATTTCAGTAAAGCCGTTCACCTGTCGCAGCAGGAGACGCTTGGGGAAGTGGTGGTTGAGCTGTTACGTGAAGGTAAAAGGCTCAGCCGCAGGTCGATTTGTGCAAAGCTCATGTATCGACTTGAGATGGCCCCGACCCCGGAACAGGATGCCCATTACAGAGAGCTCGTCGGAATGATGTTCCAGCGCTAATACCCGAGGGTATGGCGCCCATGATTGCACCTGATTCGTTGATGCGCGACATTCAGGATGGGCTTACCGGGAGTGATGTCCTCACGCTACGCGATTAAGTCCCACTGTGCCCTTGCGGGTGCGTGCCCGGCGTCTTTCACCCGACCTGCCGGGCAAATGTAATCAGAGAAGTTGTTATGTACGAAAGTGATAAAGAGAAATTAGCAGACCATATTATCGGCGAGGCCGTGCTGGCGTTACTCAATGACAATGCGCCCATCAGCAGCGCGTCACTCATCGCCCGGCTCGAAGTGATGGCCGCGGGTGAAAATGACGCCCTGCGTCAGGAGGTCATTAAGAGTGCCATTGCGGAAGTGCGCCGTGGGGTCCCTGCGAAACGCG
>Ga0209371_1001383_pt1 | contig 16668 bp, 14 predicted proteins | sample AgamicAtAmrz_FD_187165 | JGI IMG/M metagenome (GOLD analysis project Ga0209371, IMG submission 187165) | Agave microbial communities from Guanajuato, Mexico - At.Am.rz (SPAdes) (version 2) | ecosystem: Host-associated > Plants > Roots > Rhizosphere | place: Guanajato, Mexico | collected 2012-06-07
GAGATCGGCGGTTTCCGCCGTGGCGAGCCTGCTGCCGGCATCATGGACGATCGACATTGCAATGGGGCGCACCGCCAGCTGGGTCGCCATATCCTCAAGCACCTCATCATAGCGTGCGCCGAGGCGGTCGACCTTGTTGATGAAGAATATGAAGGGTATGCCGAGGCGTCGCAATGCTTTGACGAGTACGCGCGTCTGTGGCTGCACGCCCTCGACTGCCGAGACGACGACCACGGCCGCATCGAGCAACTGCAGCACCCGTTCTATCTCGGCGATGAAGTCCGGATGGCCCGGCGTGTCGATGAGGTTCACCATCACATCACCGATGGTAAAGGAAACCACCGCCGCGGCGATGGTGATGCCGCGTTGTCTTTCGAGTTCGAGACTATCAGTCTGCGTGCTGCCGGCGTCGACGCTGCCGAGTTTGTCGATTATGCCGGTGTCAAAAAGGAGCCGTTCCGTGAGGCTGGTCTTGCCCGCGTCTACATGGGCGAGGATGCCCAGATTCAATGTGCGCATGGTTCATCATCTTCTCAGAATTTCGGATTTGATTTTCGTGAGAAGTGAGTCGGCGCATTGGGTCCTCCACGCACATTCGATATCGGCTTGCTGCTCCCTTGAGAGAAGCAGGCACTCTTTTTACAGACGTTTCACGGAATCCGTCAAGTTTGGCCCGGCTTCAACTTCAGACCTAATTCTGCGCATGGCTTTTCGGAGGGCTGGATGATTGCTCAAAACAAAACCGGCCACGTCAGGCGCGGCCGGTTTGAATTCATTGCCGATTGTCTGAAGCTCAGTTGCCGCCAAATGCGGTCTGCAGCAGGGTCAGCTGTGCCTTGACGCTGTTCTGGTTGTCCGGAACGATGGCAGTTTCCGTCGGGCGATAGATCTCGCGATCGAGGATGGCGACGCGGTTTTGCAGGCGCAGCGAACGCTCGACGAGATCGCGGAAGGATTCCGGCAAGTCGTTCCAGCCCGGAGCAGTGCGATCGACATTGAAGCCGTCGAGGCGAACCTTGTTCTTTTCGGCCAATACCTGATCGCGCGACATTTCGCCATTGTTGACGGCGCGCTGCAGCAGCAGCCAGGAGGCCATCTGCATGAGGCGGGTCGTCAGGCGCATGGATTCGGCGGCATAGAGCACCGAAGCCATGCGCGGCAGAACCTTGGAAGCGGCGCGGCCCTGGCCGTCGAGATAACCGGCGGTTTCCTCGACCAGCGACATGCCTTCAGAATAAAGCGCCCTGAACTGCGCCGACGATGCGGCGTGGCCAGCAAAGCTGATCGTGTTCAACCCAAGTTCCGACATCGAATAAATCCCTGCTTCACGCAACACTTTTGTTCAGGAAAAGCCGGTCAAGTCCCTAAGAGCTTTCGGCATCCGCTTTTATGACTTTAAGATGGTTGTTTTAACTGAAATTCGCAAGGCGATTCTTAAGAAAGGGTTAATCTCCACAGTTTCGGCGAGGTCCGCGATACAGGACAAAAAAGAAGAGCCGCAAAAGCGGCTCTCAAGGTAAAACAGGGAGAAAAATCAGACCAATTCGCCAAGTGGAGGAACTGTCTGAGTCCAGAGCGAATCTGGATGGTCGTAGTAATATGTCGTAAAGCTTAATATTGAGTTGACCATGCCTTGATCCTGGACTGCCCCGCACGGATTTCGTGCCATGGCAAGCCGCCTTGGAACGGTGCGTCAGAAGCGGAAAAGACTATCCGCCGCCTTTCGGCCGGAGGTCTTGGTGGCGATTTCCTCTTCCAGTCGAGCTATCTCGCCCCGGAGCAATGCTACGCGGCTTTTCAGCTCGTCCACCGACAGCAACGACAGGTCGCTGCCGATCTCGTGGGCGGACGGCTGCTTGGGACGATCATCATCGAATAGGCTCATTTCGGCTCCTCCTTTCCCTTGTCGAGGGATCAGGTGCCGTAATTTACAGTTATATCGTCCTTTTTTGAAGTCTCGCTGCGCGCGAGCGCCATGCTCTCCGGTGTGATCATCTGCGCGTTGGCCGACGGCATGGTCGTGTAGGCGTCGCGATCACCCGCCGGTTTTGCGGCGCGCATGCGGCTGCGGAAGATCGAATAGGAGGTAATCAGCACATGGGCGACAGCGGTGACGAAGAATAGCGAGTATGGGCCGATGGAGGACATGACCGGGCCGCTCAGCGTCGGGCCGATGATCGTGCCGATACCGTAGAGCAGCAGCAGGCCGCCCGAAACCTTGACGAAATCCTCCGGCGCGGCGAAGTCGTTGGCGTGGGCGACGGCGATCGGATAGAGCGTATTGGCGACGGCGCCATAAATGACGACCATGCCGATGAGGAAGAAGGGGCTGCCGGGCTTCAGCAGAAACAGCAGCAGACCGTCGAGAGCGGCGATCGCCGCCATGCCCGCAAGTACATAGCGGCGGTCGATGCGATCGGACAGGCGGCCGGCCGGCAGCTGCATGACGGCGCCAGCGAAGATGGTCGAGCTCATCATCAGCGCGATATCGCCTTGGGAAAGGCCGGCCTTCGCACCGAAGACGGCGCCGAGCGTGCCGTATGCGCCATTGGCGATGCCGACGAGCAGGATGCCGATCGAGGCGACCGGTGAATTGCGGTAGAGCGCCTTCAGGTCGAGGCTGACGGCCTTCAGCGGCTGCGGCGAGGCGGCGGTCGACAGCGTCGTCGGCAGCATGGCGATACAATAGCAGATGCCGCACACCATGAAGAGGATAGGCGTATGGACGTCGGCGAAGGGCACCATCATCTGGCCGGCGACGGCGCCGATCAGCGTAATGCCGATATAGAGCGAGAAGATCGCGCCGCGGCTTTCATTGGTAGCGCGTTCGTTGAGCCAGCTTTCGATGATCATTGAGGTGCCGGCCGTGCAGAAGCCGGTCACGGCACGCAACGCCACCCACCAGGTGGGGTCGACGATGATGCCGGTCAGAAGCGCGATGATGGCGATGACGGAGATGAAACCAGAAAAGGCGCGCACATGACCTATGCGCCGGACCAGTTTTGGGGCGGTCAGGCAGCCGAGGACGAAGCCCGTTGCCCACGTGGTGCCCAGCAGGCCGAGCGTCGTCGTTGCATAGCCTTCCGCCGTGCCGCGCACAGGCAGCAGCAGGCTGTGCAGGCCATTGCCCGTAAACAGGAATAGCGTGCCGAACAGCAGAGCGAGTACCGGCAATATGTTTCTTTTCATGCTCCCCACCTTCACGCGGCTCCGTTCGAGAGCCGAAAAACAGGATCGTGCCCTGCCTGCATTCGCTATTGATTGTGTCCCGGATTGCCGCTATCGGCCTGTAGAAACAGTCTGTTGGCGCGGAAAAATGTCCGTCCTATGACGATTAGAGCATGATCGCGAAAGGCGTGCAGCGGTTTTTGGTCGCGGCTGCCCTCACTCTTGCATAAACGGGGAAAAATAGCGTGACAAAAGCCATAGCGGTGCTGCTTCTGCTCGCCATGGCGGTGCACATCATCAAGCCTTTGGGGTTGCCGGGCCTGAGGCGCAGGGCCGATTTCTGGAAGATCGCTATCTTCGCCTTTGCCGTCTGGACAGTGGCGCTTGTCATCAACGAGTTGTTCTAGCGCATTTCAGCCCGGATTCAGGGCTTCAGCGCCGCTACATGCGGCTGCCTAAAGTTGGATCTCTCCGCGCATGACGGAGACGCTGCTGCCCGACAGCAAGACTTCGTTTACCGTGCCGGCAGATTTCCTGACATCAACGCCGATAAGGCTGCGTCTTCCCATCTCCACGCCCTGTTCGATGATAATTTTTACCTCCACATCCTGTGCGGGCAGCAGGGACGTCAGATAGGCGCTGATCGCGGCAGAGGCGCTGCCGGTCGCCGGGTCTTCCGTAACGTTGTCGAGCGGGGCGAACATGCGGGCGCGAATAGTCCACGGATTTTCCGTCGAGCGCACATAGAGAAAGAGCGAAAAGCCGGTTTTGTCTTCCTTGTGCCGTGCGGCCGCTTCAGCAAAAACGGCGGCGTTCGGCCATGCCTTGGCGAGCGTTTCGAGGCTGTCCAATTCGGCGAAGGCGAAAGGCAGACCGACGGATGCGAAGATCGGGGCATGGGTCGTATGGCGGATCGACTGTGGGTCGATCTGCACACAGCGGGCAATCAGTTCGTCGGCAACCGACTCGCCGATCGTAAGTTGGCCAGGCGCGCGAATGCTTGCGCCGACGACCGCGCTATCGTTGCGCAACAAGGCGACCTCCACAAGACCGGCATCCTCTTCGAAAATCAGTCTGTCGCCCGTAGGCCTTCCGAAGATCGCCCGCTGCTGGCCGAGAACGAAGGCGGTGCCGACATTCGGGTGGCCGGCAAAGGGAATTTCAGCTGTCGGCGTGAAGATGCGAACGCGCGCGGTGTGATCGGGATTTTCAGGCGGCAGCACGAAGGTCGTTTCCGAATAACCGAACTCGGCTGCGATCTTCTGCATGGCGTTGCTGCCGAGGCCTCGCGCATCGGGGATGACCGCCAGTGGATTGCCAACGAAGCGTTCGGATGTGAAGACATCGACGGTGACATAAGCGACAGTGTTCATGGCGGCCCCCACAGCTTTTATAGATCTGCGAGGATTTAGCCGGTGGTCGGCTGGTGCTGGAAGCGGGAACTTGTGCCGGTGACAACTTCACCAGCGGTCACCGTTGGAGGTCTGGCTTCCGTATCAGCATTAAGGCCCATCACGCGATGACGATCACGTCAATTGTTCTGAAACTGCTTGAGCACGCTGGACCAGAGCTCGACCAGCTCGGCACTGCCCGTATCGCCGGGCTTCGCACGTACGGCAGTGTGAACGAGAACCAGATGGGTTGTCGGATCGACGAGGATGCGCTGGCCGGCTCGGCCATCCAGAAAGAATGTTCGGCGCGGACCGGGCATCAGCCAGGTTTGATAGCCGTAGCCCCAGGGGTTCGTTTCGTGATTGACCGCTAGGAACGAGCCTTGCTTGACCGGCTCCGTGGCATCCAACAGCCATTGGCGGGGTATGATCTGCCGGCCGTTCAAGGCGCCGTCATGCGCGAGCAGCAGGCCGAAGCGGGCATAATCGCGCAGTGTCGCGCTGAAGCAGCAGTAGCCGACCTCCTGGCCGGTGCTGTCGACCTGCCAGTTCGCGCTGGCTTCCGCACCCATCGGCTGCCAGATGCGGGTCTGGAGATAATCCGCCATGCTCATATGGGTGGCGTGCGTCAGGACCAGGCTCAGCCCTTCGGTGTCAAGATTGCTGTAGTGCCACACGGTATCGGGAGGAGCGACCCGCTTGTTGAACCGCGATATGGCCGTAATGGGGTCGAGTTTTTCCGGGCCGAGCAATGAATTGCTGAGGCGAACATTGTCGTCAGGATTGCCGAAGTTTTCGGTGAAGGCAATGCCGGAGGCCATATGCAGCAAGGCGCGGATCGGCGTGGCGCCCATCTCCGTGCCTTTCAGCTCCGGCACATAGGTCTTGACCGTATCGTCGATCGAATGGATGGCGCCCTCGGAAATCGCGATCCCGATCATCATGGCGGTCAAAGTTTTCGCCATGGATTGCGAGACAAGGCGGTCGCGGTCGGTGCGGCCATATTGGTAATGTTCGAACAGGATCGTGTCGTTGTGGGCAATCAGCAGGCCAGTGGTGGGATTGGTGTCGAGATATTTCGACAAAGAGCCGGTTTCAGTGCCGAACGTGAACTTGACCGAAATCTCGGACGGGGCGCGTAAGAGGGATAGCGGATGCTCGGCGGCGGCGATCGTATGCGTTGGCGCAAGCTTATCGGCGTGACTGAAATTGCCGATCATGTTCCGTTGTTCGCTCAGCGGCAGGCCGACGGGGTAGCCGAGTTTCTCACCGTAAGCCTCCGCGTCCGGCCCGGTCGCGGAAAAAACGGGAACGGCGGTCTGCAACTGTTGGGCGCAAGCATTGTCTATTTGAGCAACTAGTACTACAGAAAGAACGGCAACAAAACTGCGCCAAGCAAGCATATGGCAACCCCTCTATTTGGCCCCTTTTATTATAAATGGGACAAGCTAGTGCCGCGTTTTCGTAACACCCATTTGACATGGTCTGTTTTCCGATATCACAGCAAACCTATTCTTACCATTGTGTCAGATGTAACATGCTCTATTCTGAACGCCCGATTGGCTATTGCCCGAAAGCAAAAAAGCCCCGATCGCATCGCGACCGAGGCTTTTCGTTCATTCGAATACTCAAGTGGCTCAGCTTTTCACAGCCATCGAACCACTCTATCCCTTTGTTTCCGCGCAATTCCGAGAAAATTGTAGTGCACTTTTCCTGGAATTGCTCCAGCTGGCATCAGGCAGCCTGTTCGCGATCCTTCGTCCAGCTGCCCTTGGCGGCGAGATAGTTCATCTCGGCGCGATGGGTGAAGGCGCGCTGGCCGGCGGCGACGTTTTCCGGCTTGCCGCCCCATGCCTTCAGCGCGCTGTCCTGCAGGGCGCGGCCATAGGAGAAGGTCACCTTCCAGGGCAGTTCATAGCCGGAATTGATGGCGGAGAGGTGGGCGGTCGCCTCTTCGGTGGACTGGCCGCCGGAGAGGAAGGCGATACCGGGAACGGCTGACGGAACGGTTTCCTTCAAAACCTTGACGGTGCGTTCGGCGACCTGCTCGACCGAGGCCTTGCGGACCTTCTTGCCGTCGATGACCATGCTCGGCTTCAGGATCATGCCTTCGAGCTTGATGCGGGCTTCTGCGAGTTCCTGGAAGACGATCTGCAGCGTCCAGCGGGTGACTTCCTCGCTGCGGTCGAGGCTCTGCGTGCCGGGCTCGCCATCCATCAGCACTTCCGGCTCGACGATCGGAACGATCTTGGCCTGCTGGCAGAGGGCGGCGTAACGGGCAAGCGCGTGGGCATTGGCCTTGATGGCGCCATAGGTCGGCAGCGTATCGGAAATGGCGATCACGCCGCGCCACTTGGCGAAGCGGGCGCCGGCGTCATAATATTTCGCCAGGCGGTCGGCTAGGCCGTCGAGGCCTTCGGTGACGGTTTCACCAGGGAAGCCGGCGAGTGGCTTGGCGCCGACATCGACCTTGATGCCGGGAATGCTGTCTGCAGCCCTGATGATATCGACGAAGGGGGTGCCGTCGGCGGCCTTCTGGAAGAGGGTTTCCTCATAGAGGATGACGCCGGAGATGTATTTCTTCATTGCGTCGTCGGAGCGGAAGAGCATTTCGCGATAGTCGCGGCGGCTCTCTTCCGTTGATACGAGAGAGATGGCGTCGAAGCGCTTCTTGATCGTGGCGGTGGATTCGTCCGCCGCCAGGAGGCCCTTGCCACCAGCAACCATCTTTACGGCAATGTCTTCAATTCGTTCGCTCATTTTGTTTCTCCAAGGCGATTTCATTCGGCGACAAGAACAATATAGATCGGCGATAACAGAAGTGTAGAAGGAGGGAAATGGCAGGCTAACTAATTGAAACGATTGAAATGATTTCAACCGTTTGAAAGTCTTTCACGTAATCCTAGCACTCATGGAAAAGCCGCGAAAGCTTTAGCTTTCGCGGCCCGTATCATTCACGGCGATAAGGCTTGTTTACTTGCTAGCCTGCAGAACTGCGACACCCGGCAGGACCTTGCCTTCCATCCATTCGAGGAACGCGCCGCCCGCCGTCGAGACATAGGTGAAGTCGTCGGCAACGCCGGCATGGTTGAGCGCCGAAACCGTATCGCCGCCGCCGGCGACCGAGGTCAGCTTGCCGGTCTTGGTGCATTCAGCGGCATATTTGGCGACTGCGACGGTCGCCGCGTCAAAAGGCGTGATTTCGAAGGCGCCGAGCGGACCGTTCCAGACCAGCGTCGTAGCGCGGCCGATCCAGCTCTTGACCGCTTCAATCGACTTCGGGCCGACATCGAGCACCATGGCATCGGCGGGGATCGCTTCGATCGCGACGACTTCGTTGTCGGCACCAGCCTTGAATTCACGAGCGACAACGCCGTCTTCCGGCAGCACGATCGCGCAGCCGGAGGCAGCGGCTTCGATCATGATCTGCTTTGCGGTATCGGCAAGGTCATGTTCGCAGAGCGACTTGCCGACATTGGTACCGCGGGCAGCAAGGAAGGTGTTGGCCATGCCGCCGCCGATGACAAGCGCATCGACCTTCTTCACCAGATTCATCAGGAGGTCGATCTTGGTGGAGACCTTGGCACCGCCGACAATAGCGACGACAGGGCGGACCGGATTGCCGAGGCCCTTTTCCAGGGCTTCAAGCTCTGCCTGCATCGTGCGGCCCGCATAGGCCGGCAGCAGGTGGGCGAGACCCTCGGTCGAGGAATGGGCGCGATGGGCAGCGGAGAAGGCATCGTTGACGTAGATATCGCCATTGGCGGCAAGTGCCTTTGTGAAGGCCGCGTCGTTCTTTTCCTCTTCCTTGTGGAAGCGGGTGTTTTCCAGCAGCAGGATGTCGCCGTTGTTCATCTTGGCAACGGCGTCGGCAGCCGGAGCATCGATGCAGTCGGAGGCGAAGAGAACGGCGTGATCCAGAACTTCTTCGACTGCCGGTATGATGAGGCCGAGGGAGAGGTCCGGGGAGGGGCCATCCTTCGGCCGGCCGAAATGGGCAAGCAGGATGACCTTGGCACCCTTTTCGGACAATTCGAGAATCGTCGGGGCGACACGTTCGATGCGGGTCGCATCGGTGACCTTGCCATCCTTGACCGGCACGTTGAGGTCGACGCGTACCAGTACGCGCTTGCCGGAGATGTCGGTGAGATCGTCGAGAGTTTTGAAGGCTGCCATGGGAGGATCCAATATTGTTGGTGGCGAAAAGCGCGCCGACCATACTACGGATGATCGCAGACGCAAGGCGTTCAGACGTCGTTTTTGCCCGTCGACGAATCGCTTGAAACAGCTTCATGCGCACGCTCGCGGCGCTTCTGCAGATAGGCGCGGGCGCTCTTCAAAATATCATGGAGATTGATGAAGATCGGCATGATGACGGGCGGTTCCACCGCCTCGAGCGACATGCCGACGGATTGGATATGATCGTTCTCGTCGAGATCCCTGACGATAAGGATGATCTCGCCGAGACGAACGCGATCCGCATAGTCGGCCTTGCCACCGAGACGATGGCGCATGAGCTCCGCTATGGTGAGCCCTTTCTCCTGTTCGCTCAGCAATCCCGGTCCATAGGCAGCGTCGAGATCGGCGGCGGGGCGCAGCGGCGAGATCGAGAAGGCACCGAAGAATTCGGCATCCTCGGGATCGACCGGCGCGCGGCTGGCGAAGATGCGGTCGAGAAGGCGCGAATAATTGGGGGAGACGAAAAGATAGACGATATCGTTTTCGCGCAGGCGGCCGGCATATTGATAGCGCATGGACTTGCCGTCGCGGACGATGAGCGATGGTGTTGCCCAGCGCGGAATGCGTTCGCCGCGCAGGACCGGGCTGTCCTTCACGACACGATAGGAGAGGAGTTCGTGGTTGACCGTGCCCGGCAGGTCGACCTCGACCTTGTCGATCGCCCCCATGCGCGGGGGAACGATGAGACCGAGGCGGCGCGCCATCGGTTTGATGGTCCAGCCCTGGACGAGCAGCGACACCAGCACGACGATGAAGGCAACGTTGAAATAGGTTTGCCCCGCCTGCAGGCCGCCGAGGATCGGCATGATCGCCAGAAGAATGGAGACGGCGCCGCGCAGACCGACCCAGGCGACGAAACCGGTTTCCCGCTGCGTATAGTCGAAGGGCAGCACGCAGAGCCAGACGGCGATCGGCCGAGCAACGAAGATCAGGAACAGTGCCAGCGCGATGGCGGGGATGGCGATCGCCGGAAATTCCGATGGCGTGGCGAGCAGACCGAGTACGAGAAACATGATGATCTGCGCCAGCCAGGTCATGCCGTCCTGGAAACGCTTGATCGAGGCGGATGCGGGCAGCTTGCGATTGCCGGCATAGATGCCTGCGACATAGACGGCCAGGAAGCCGCTGCCGCCGACGGCGCCGGTAAACGAGAAGACGAGGAGTGCCAGCGCCAGCACGAAGATAGGGGTCAGGCCGCGATCCGTCTCCAGGCGGCCGACGATGAGGACGATCATCATGCCGCCGAGCAGGCCGAGTATGACGCCTAGCCCCATCTGCTGGACGAAGGTGGCGAGCATGGCGAGGTTGATGCCGGCATAGCCTTCGCCGCTTGCGAGCAGCTCGACCAAGGCGAGTGTTAGAAAGATTGCCATCGGATCGTTGGTGCCGGATTCGACTTCCAGCGTCGAGCGTACCTTGTCACGGATATTGATGCCGCCGATGCGCAGCAGGAAGAAGACGGCGGCTGCGTCCGTTGAGGCGACGATGGAGCCGAGCAGCAGCCCCTGAAGCCAGGTGAAGCCAAGCAGCCAGGTGGCGGCAAGGCCGAACAATGCGGCCGTTACGATAACGCCGACGGAGGCGATGGTCAGCGCGGGCGCCGCAGCAAGCTTGAAGGCCTGGATCGGCGTGCCATAGCCGGAATCGAAGAGAATGATGGCTAGCGCCAGAGAGCCGAGAATATAGGCGAGGTAATTGTTGGAGAATTCGATGCCGAGCCCGTCGGTGCCGGCTGCAAGCCCGATCATCAGGAAAAGCAGCAGCAAGGGTGCGCCGAAGCGGAAAGCAAGAAGGCTGGAGAAGGCTGCAATGAGTATGAGAACCGTGCTGATCAGCACGATGACGTAAAATGCCTCCACCTTTTCTTCCCCTTTCCCTGCGCCGCTGGGCCAAAAGCCCGGAATGCGGAAGTCCCTTCGTCATCCCATCATGCAGTCTTGCCGGTCATATTGGCAAATATGGCCTTATTCAGAGGAGAGCTTTTCGACTGAAGCCCACTCTGACGGTTGCGACGGCATGGTGTGATGCGCTTTTGCCAGAACGGCGAAGCGGCTTGGAATGCCCTGGGAGATGTCCTGTCCAAAATTTATTGGTAAATCTGGACCATAGCAGGGCAGGGAGAACAAAGATTGAGGCGTTTTGAAGGGCAATTGCGATTGGGCCAAAAGGCTTGTGCGTGGATCCTCGGGTCAAGCCCGAGGATGACGGTGCTTGAGAATAGGCCAAAGACACATAGCGACTTGGGAGATGCATCTCAAAAAACTATCGTTTGTCCGCGGTGCACCCCGAAAACACGTCATCCTCGGGCTTGACCCGAGGATCCAAGCACAAGCTCATTGCTTGCCGAATGAGCAAGGGTAACGATACCGCAGCTCAAACATCTACACGCCTGAAATAGATCGGATAGTCGACCACCAGCCCATCCTCGTCGACCGGAAGATCGACGGTGAAATCACGGTCTTCGGCCGCATAGCGGTAGAGCTTCTCCGGCACGATGCAGGTATAATGCTGGCCGTCCCGCACCGGTTCGAAGGTGTCGAACGGGATATAGAGCATGGAGAGCTTGGCGGTTCCATCTTGCGGCATCATTTCCAGTCGGCGGATCGGCAGGCTGTTGGTGAAGGGCGAGCCATAGAGATCGATATCGACGCAGCCATCGAATTGCGGCAGGGACTCGCCCTCCTCGGTACGCCAATGTCCCTTGCCGTCCGACAGCAGCGCGAGACGGCGTCCGTCGGTGGTTTCGACCGAGAAGGAAAGAACGGCCCAGCCGGCGGAGCAATCGATTCGATAAGAGACACCATAGGGCGTGCCGCCGCGGGCACCAATGATAATGCCGGCAGCGCGGATGGCCGCGCTGCCGGCATGATCGAGAGGGGTGACCGTCAGGTGCTCCAGCCCATCTCCTTCCAAGGGACGCCAGCGGACTGTCGTCGGAAGGAGCGGGCGGAAGGCCATGATCAGATCGTCTTGGCGAAGGCGACGGCCGTGTCGGACATGCGGCTCGAGAAGCCCCATTCGTTGTCGTACCAGGACAGGACGCGCACGAAGTTGCCTTCCATGACCTTGGTCTGGTCGGTCGCGAAGATCGACGAGTGGCTGTCATGGTTGAAGTCGCGGGAAACCAGCGGCTCGTCGGTGTAGCCGAGGATGCCCTTCAGCTTGCCGTTCGATGCAGCCTTGATGGCTTCGTTGATTTCGCTGACCGACGTTGCCTTCTTGGCCACGAACTTGAAGTCGACGACCGAGACGTTCGGCGTGGGAACGCGGATCGACGTGCCGTCGAGCTTGCCCTTGAGGTGCGGCAGAACGAGACCGACAGCCTTTGCGGCACCCGTCGACGTCGGGATCATGGACAGGGCTGCGGCGCGGGCGCGGTACAGGTCCTTGTGCATGGTGTCCAGCGTCGGCTGGTCGCCGGTGTAGGAGTGGATGGTCGTCATGAAGCCGTGATCGATGCCGACGGCGTCGTCGAGAACCTTAACGACCGGCACCAGGCAGTTCGTGGTGCAGGATGCGTTGGAGATGACCAGGTGCTCTTTGGTGAGCTGGTCATGGTTGACGCCGAAAACGACGGTCAGGTCAGCACCATCGGCAGGAGCCGAAACGATGACGCGCTTGGCGCCGGCCGTCAGGTGAGCGGCGGCCTTGTCGCGGGCCGTGAAGATGCCCGTGCATTCCATGGCGATATCGACACCGAGATCACGGTGCGGCAGGGTTGCCGGGTCCTTGATCGCCGTGACCTTGATCGGCTTGCCGCCGCCAACGATGATCGTGTCGCCTTCGACCTTCACTTCGGCGGGGAACTTGCCGTGGATGGAATCGTAACGCAGCAGGTGGGCGTTGGTCTCGACCGGCCCAAGGTCGTTGATGGCAACGATCTCGATATCGGTGCGGCCGGATTCGACGATTGCGCGCAGAACGTTACGGCCGATACGGCCAAAGCCGTTGATAGCAACTTTTACAGTCATTGAATGTCACTCCCGTTCACTCAGGGTGTTTATCTATTGGATTTGAGGGCGCTTGTCAGCGCCCTCAGGAAAGCTTTGCCTCAGCGGCGGCGACAACGGCCTCCGTCGTGATGCCGAAGTGCTTGTAGACGTCCTTGTAAGGAGCGGAAGCGCCGAAGCCCTTCATGCCGATAAATGCGCCTTCCGGTCCGATGAAGGCATCCCAGCCTTCGCGAACGCCGGCTTCGACGGCAACCTTGACCGGCGAGTTGCCGATGACTTCCTTGCGGTAAGCATCCGGCTGCTCGAAGAAGAGTTCGGTGCAGGGAACGGAAACGACGCGCGTGGAGACGCCCTTGCCTTCCAGGACCGCGCGGGCAGCAACGGCGAGTTCAACTTCGGAGCCCGAAGCGAAGATCGTGACCTTGGCGTCGGCATTGCCGGCCAGCGTGTAAGCGCCGAGTTCGCAGAGGTTCTTCTCGCTATATTCCGTACGGGCGGCCTGCAGGTTCTGGCGCGTCAGGGCAAGGCCGGACGGGCGGTTCGTCGTCTTGATGGCGATCTGCCAGCATTCGGCCGTTTCCGTTGCGTCGGCCGGGCGGAAGAGCTGGAAGTTCGGGATGGCGCGCAGGCTGGCGACCTGCTCGACCGGCTGGTGGGTCGGGCCGTCTTCGCCGACGCCGATGGAATCATGCGTCAGGACGTGGATGGCGCGGATGCCCATCAGGGCGGCCAGGCGCAGCGGCGGGCGGCAATAATCCGAGAAGATCAGGAAGCCGCCGCTATAGGGGATCAGGCCGCCGTGCAACGCGATGCCGTTCATGGCAGCAGCCATGCCGTGTTCGCGGATACCCCAGTGCATATAACGGCCGGAGAAATCGGTCGGGGTGATCGACTTCATCTGGCTGGTCTTGGTGTTGTTCGACGGCGTCAGGTCGGCCGAGCCGCCGAGCGTTTCCGGAATGAAGCCGTTGATGACTTCGAGCGCATCTTCCGATGCCTTGCGGGTTGCGACCGTCGGCTTGGTTTCCGCGAGCTTCTTCTTGTAGTCGCTGATGGCGGCGTCGAATCCGGCCGGCAGCTTGTGATCGAAGCGGCGGGTGAACTCGGCCTTCTTGGCAGCGTCGGCTGCGGCAAGGCGGCCTTCCCACGCTTCACGGGTGCCGATGGAGCGTTCGCCAGCAGCGCGCCATTCCCCGAGGACGTCGTTCGGGATGACGAAGGGCTCGTAGGGCCAGTTGAGCGCGACGCGGGTAGCGGCAATTTCCTCGGCGCCGAGCGGCGAGCCATGGACCTTGTGCGTACCCTGCTTGTTGGGGGCGCCGAAGCCGATGATCGTCTTGCAGGCGATCAACGTCGGGCGGTCGGACTTGTGTGCGGCTTCGATGGCCGCGGCGATGGCGGCCTGGTCGTGACCGTCGATTTCGATCGTGTTCCAGTGAACGGCCTTGAAGCGCATGATCTGGTCGGTCGAATCCGACAACGAGACGGCGCCGTCGATGGTGATGGAGTTGTTGTCCCAGAACAGGATCAGCTTGTTGAGCTTGAGGTGGCCGGCCAGCGCGATCGCCTCATGGCTGATGCCTTCCATCAGGCAGCCGTCGCCGCACATGGCGTAGGTATAGTGATCCTGAAGTTCCGAGCCGAACTCCTCGCGCAGCTTGCGCTCGGCGATCGCCATGCCGACGGCATTGGCAATGCCCTGGCCGAGCGGGCCGGTAGTGGTTTCGATGCCGGTGGCGTGACCGTATTCCGGATGGCCGGCGGTCTTGGAGCCGAGCTGGCGGAAGCGTGTGAGCTCTTCGACCGTCATGTCGGGATAGCCGGTCAGATAGAGGACCGAATAAAGCAGCATCGAGCCGTGGCCAGCCGACAGGACGAAGCGGTCGCGGTCCGGCCAAAGCGGGTTCTTCGGATCAAAGCGCAGATATTTGCTAAAGAGAACGGTGGCAACATCAGCCATCCCCATCGGCAAACCGGGGTGACCGGAATTGGCCTTCTCGACAGCATCCATGGCAAGGAAACGGATCGCATTCGCCATCCGGTCGTGTTGTTCGCGAGAGTTCATGGGGTTTTTCCGCAGTGTTCCGGGTTCGGGGGGATGGCCACACGCTTGGGAGGGAGGGCCATCGGTTGAAAGGCGGGTGAAGGGGAGACGCTCTTCCGAACGCCACTTTCAACGTCGCCTCAGGCGGTCGAGACATAGCAGTTAGGGCGAGCAAGTCAATAAATCGAGGGCCCAATACGGGCCTCTCGGGGCAATTTTTTGACATTTGCCCGTTCACTTTTACAAAAGACGACAATCATGCGACAAGGCCTGTGCAGGCGGCAAAGGCGGCATTCATCCACAGAATAGGGGGGCTGCCACATGACAGCCTTTATTGACGTGCTGTTGCCGAGTTGAATATTGTTGCGAAATCAGACAAGTGGCCGGATGTTTTGATTCGGGCCTTGCGCGGAGATGCGAAGGGTATGACACCTTCAGGCAAAACGGTGGACGCGGCGCTCGCCCAATTGCGCCAGGCGCTTTCGACTTTGGAGAGCGCGGTTGACGGACGGTTCGAGCGGGAACGGGCGCAGAGCGATATAGAAGGCGAGGTCCGTAGGGTTCACGCCGATCGATCCCGCCTTGCCCAGGAACTGGACCAGGCCGAGTTCCGCGCGAACCGGCTGGAAGAGGTCAATCGGGAAGTGTCGCGCCGGCTCGTGACGGCGATGGAAACCATAAGAGCCGTGCTGGACCGCTGATCCCTCGGGAGGCAGCCGTCGCAGTGCGGCAGTGATCGGAAAGTCGAATGGCACAAGTAACGGTAACGATCGACGGCAAAGCCTACCGGATGGCCTGCGAAGAGGGGCAGGAAGACCATCTGACGGATCTTGCCAATCGCTTCGATCGTTATGTCCTGCATTTGAAAAGCCAGTTCGGCGAAATCGGCGATCTCAGGCTGACTGTCATGGCCGGGATCATGATCATGGATGAGGTGAGCGAATTGACCCGGCGCGTGTCTTCGCTGGAGGCCGAGCTGGAAACCCTGACCAGCACCCGTGATACGACAGTGGCAGCCAATGCGCGGGCCGAGGAGACGCTGGCGAGCGTCATCGACGAGGTGACGACGCGCATTCACGGCATCACCGAGAAGCTTTTAGAGCGGCCGGGCGTCGAGCAGGCTTGAGTTATTTCTGGGGCTGCCCGTCGCAGCCCTCTGGTAGAATGCTTCAAAGCTCTTTATATAGTTCAGGCGGTCTGCGCTTCCCGACAGGAACCACAATCCCTGGGGCCATACTCGATCCAAAGGGAGCTGTCCCTGACCAGGCCCGTGGGCCTGGACACACGGTGCCCACCTACGTTTGTAGGCACCCAGGATCGTAAACATCCATCGGTCGTCGTGGATCGCTCTTAAATTTTCCGGCAGATGGCCAAGGAAGGCGCCGCGCAGTTCTTTTGCCGCGCTGACGCCACTCCTCCCCCTTAGCCTTTGGATCGCAGGTAAGCGCCGCGCTCGAGTTCGGCGCGATTGGTCGCACTGCGCAGCCGCAGCAGGTCTTTGCGGGCGATGAGGCCGACGAGGCGGCCGGTCTGTGGCTCCACGACCGGAACACGTCCCATATCCGCCTGGATCATGATATCGGCGACGCGTCCCACCGTATCTTCGGCATGGGCAACCGGAAGAGACGTATCCGAGATCACGTCATAGAGCGATTGATCCATGAGCTCCGGTTCGCTCTGCCAGCGCAAGGCATCAGCGCGCGAGATCATGCCGACGAGGCGGTTATTCTCCCCGACGACGGGATAGAAGCGATGCGCATCCGGCTGCTCCGTCATCTGCGCTAGCGCTTCCGACAGGCGCATGGAGGCTGGCAGGGTGTCCACCTTGGCGATCATGATGTCGCGAGCACGGGTCAGCTCGAACGGATCGATG
>Ga0209371_1001393_pt1 | contig 16594 bp, 15 predicted proteins | sample AgamicAtAmrz_FD_187165 | JGI IMG/M metagenome (GOLD analysis project Ga0209371, IMG submission 187165) | Agave microbial communities from Guanajuato, Mexico - At.Am.rz (SPAdes) (version 2) | ecosystem: Host-associated > Plants > Roots > Rhizosphere | place: Guanajato, Mexico | collected 2012-06-07
CGCTGATTGCCGCCCTGGGTCGCGTCGGCGTGCAGACAGCGTCCGTGATCGCCGTGCTGGGTGCCGCCGGTCTGGCCATCGGTCTTGCGCTGCAGGGCTCGCTCTCAAACCTTGCTGCCGGCGTGCTGCTGGTCACCTTCCGCCCGTTCCGCGCCGGTGAGTATGTCGATCTTGGCGGCGTAGCCGGTACGGTGCTTAATGTGCAGATCTTCTCCACCACTTTACGCACCGTAGACGCACGTATCGTGGTGATCCCGAACGGGAAAATTATCGCCAATAACATCATCAACTTTTCGCGCGAGCAGGTGCGCCGTAACGAGTTTATTATCGGGGTGTCTTACGAAGCGGATATCGATCAGGTGAAGCAGATCCTGACCGAAATTATCGAGTCTGACGAACGCATTCTTAAAGATCGTGAAATGACGGTGCGTCTGAACGAACTGGGCGCCTCCTCGGTAAACTTTGTGATTCGCGTCTGGAGCAACAGTAGCGATTTACAGACAGTTTACTGGGACGTACTGGAGCGTATCAAAAAGGCATTCGACGCCAACGGTATCAGCATCCCGTATCCGCAGATGGACGTTAATTTTAAACGCGTTAAGGCACCGCAGGACAACGCCGAGCAGACGCCGGTTAACCATTAATTATTTAGAGCCGACTTCATGTCGGCTTTTTTATGCGCTTTATTATTAGCAATACTGATGAATGATTAAAATTATCAATTTCCGCTAATAACTTTACGGCGTTATAGTCTGCTCCAGTTTTCCTTATTCTGAGTGTTCGCTGTGATTGCATATTATTTTCAAGGGCTTGCGTTAGGGGCCGCCATGATCCTTCCACTGGGGCCGCAAAATGCTTTTGTTTTAAACCAGGGGATTCGTCGCCAGTATCATCTGATGATCGCGGCGCTGTGCGCGTTCAGCGATATCCTGCTCATCAGCGCCGGTATTTTTGGCGGCAGCGCGCTGCTGATGCAGTCGCCACTGCTGTTAACGGCGGTCACCTGGGGTGGGGTGGCGTTTCTGCTGTGGTATGGCTGGGGCGCACTGCGTACCGCGTTCAGTCAGAATATCGAAATGGAGAATGCCGAAACCCTGAAGCAGGGGCGGCTGCGGCTGATTGCTACCATGCTGGCGGTGACCTGGCTCAACCCGCACGTCTATCTGGACACCTTCGTGGTGCTGGGCAGTCTGGGCGGACAGATGGCGGAGGAGCCAAAGCGCTGGTTTGCCCTCGGCACCATCAGCGCGTCGGTGTTGTGGTTCTTCGGTCTGGCGCTGCTCGCCGCCTGGCTTGCCCCGCGTTTGCGCACCGTCACGGCGCAGCGCATCATCAACGGTCTGGTCGGCATCGTAATGTGGGTCATCGCCATTAAGCTGGCGCAGGACGGTTTCTCACACCTTTCGGCGTTAATTAACTAATCTTAATCCGATAGACTTAACCTGCGCAGGATTTACTCTCTGCGCAGAGGCTCGTCTGTTGCGACGAGCTGCATTTCCCGGCACACAGCAAGGAGAAATAACAGTGAAGTTTAAGATGATGGCCCTCGCGGCCGTGATTGGATTGAGCACCTTCCCGGCGCTGGCAAACGAGCTGCCAAACGGCCCGCATATTGTTACTACCGGCACAGCAAGCGTTGATGCCGTACCGGATATCGCGACCCTGACCATCGAAGTGAACGTGGCGGCGAAAGATGCCGCGTCCGCGAAAAAGCAGGCGGATGACCGCGTTGCGCAATACCTGACCTTCCTGCAGAAAAATAACGTCGAGAAGAAAGACATCGCCTCGGCCAACCTGCGTACCCAGCCTGACTACGACTATCAGGACGGGAAAAGCATTCTCAAAGGTTACCGCGCGGTGCGCACCGTTGAAGTTACCCTGCGTGAGCTGGATAAGCTGAATGCGTTGCTGGATGGCGCGCTGAAAGCAGGCCTGAACGAAATCCGCTCCGTCTCGCTGGGCGTAGCGAAGCCGGAAACCTACAAGGATGAGGCGCGTAAAGCGGCGATTAAGGATGCGATGCATCAGGCTGAGCAGCTGGCTTCCGGCTTCAACAGCAAGCTGGGTAGCGTCTACAGCGTGCGCTATCACGTCTCCAACTATCAGCCACAGCCGATGGTGCGCATGATGAAGGCCGACGCCGCACCGGCTTCTGCCCAGGAGAGCTACGAGCAGCCGACGATTCAGTTTGACGATCAGGTGGATGTCGTGTTTGAGCTGCAGCCAGGCCAGAGCGGCGACACTGCCGCGACCCCGGCCACGCCTGCAACCACGCCGGCGCAGTAATTGCCGGATAAAAAAAGCCCCGCGCAGTCTGGCGGGGCTTTTTTGTTATTAGTCCTGACGCAAAACCCGATGGCCGTGGCTGAGCAGGGCATCGGTGACGTTGCGCATCATGCGGCTTTCCGGCGCAAACCGATGCCAGTAAAGCATCCGGCGCTGGAACAGGCCGGGCGTCAGGTCGATAAGCTCGCCGCTGGCCAGCTCTTTTTCGATCTGCAGATGCGGGATCATACAGCAGGTAGTGCCCTGGCGGGCGAGCTGCACAAAGGCTTCAGACGAGTTAACGATGTGGCAGGGTACGCTGCCCGGCGACAGGTCAAAGTTCTGCTGTAAAAACGCCTGGTGCATGTCGTCTAAGTGGTCGAAGGCGACGGCTGGCGCTTTCAGCAGGGCCGAGCGGGTAACGCCGTTCGGGAAGTAGCGATCGGCAAAGGCTTTAGAGCCAACAAACAGGTAGTCGAGCGCGCCGAGCTGGTCCACGAGGCAGCTTGGCAGCGCCTGGGACTGAATACTCACCGCACCCACCACTTCACCGCGACGCAGCCGCTCCTGAGTGCGGGTTTCGTCTTCAACCTGCAGATTGAGGCGAATAGGGGAGTCGGCCAGCACCGGGGCCAGCGCCGGCAGCAGCCAGGTCGCCAGACTGTCGGCGTTGACCGCCAGCGACAGCAGCAGCGGCGTGGAACCCGTCTGTTCATCGCCCAGCCACTCCTCTTCCAGCAGCTCGACCTGACGCAGCAGCGCCAGCAGTTTCTGACCCTGCTCGGTCGGACGTGGCGGCACGGTACGCACCAGCAGCGGCTGACCAAACATGTTTTCCAGCTGTTTGATGCGCTGAGAGACCGCGGACTGCGTAATACACAGCTTCTGGGCCGCGCGTTCAAATCCACGCTCGCGGATAACCGCATCCAGCGCCTGTAATGTTCTGTAATCCGGGCGTTTCATTGCTCTGCGCACTCCTGATTTTATTATGCCCCGCACTATGACATAAATTTGCCTTTGATACAGACCCTTTCGGTCAAATCACACTGCGGCGATTCCAGGCGGGAATGTCCCTGCAGATGGGGGTATAATCCGCGGCAGTTTTCTCACCACAGGCATAACAAACCATGACCCAGGATGAATTGAAAAAAGCCGTTGGCTGGGCGGCGCTCCAGTACGTGCAGCCAGGTACTATCGTTGGTGTCGGCACCGGCTCCACCGCAGCACATTTTATTGATGCGCTGGGTACCGTGCGTCACCAGATTGAGGGCGCGGTTTCCAGTTCGGATGCCTCTACCGAAAAACTCAAAAGCCTCGGTATTCCGGTGTTCGATCTGAACAACGTTGATTCGCTGGGCATTTATGTCGATGGTGCCGACGAAATCAACGAGCAGATGCAGATGATCAAAGGCGGCGGCGCGGCGCTGACCCGTGAGAAAATCATTGCCTCCGTCGCCGATAAGTTTATCTGCATCGCGGATGCCTCCAAGCAGGTGGCAATCCTCGGCAGTTTCCCGCTACCGGTTGAAGTTATCCCGATGGCGCGCAGCGCGGTAGCACGCGAGCTGGTGAAGCTGGGCGGTCGTCCGGAGTACCGTCAGGGCGTGGTCACCGACAACGGCAATATCATTCTTGATGTGCACGGCCTGGAAATCCTCGACCCGATCGCGCTGGAGAATGCGATCAACGGTCTGCCGGGCGTGGTAACCGTCGGGCTGTTCGCCAACCGTGGTGCAGACATTGCGCTTATCGGCAGCGCAGACGGTGTAAAAACCATCGTAAAATGATCTGAAGGGAGCGCAGCGGCGCTCCCACAGTAAAAAAAATCGCGATAGCCTAATTTGGTGACATCTGTCACACCTTGCCTCCCTTTCTCAAATTCATTCCGTTTAGTTTCTTCGGGCCAGTGTTTTGTGCTGCTGAGCTGCGCTGCATGACGTTTCCTCACGCGGCCCGCGCAAACGTTCATATTGCTGCAATAGTTTTTTTTGATATGTTGAAACAAAGCTGGTTACAAGCTCAGCACATTATCAGTACAGACAAACAGGGTCGGGAAATGGCAAAAGTATCGCTGGATAAAAGCAAAATTAAGTTCCTGCTGGTGGAAGGCGTGCACCAGAAAGCAATCGATAACCTGCGCGCCGCGGGTTACACCAACATCGAGTTTCATAAAGGCGCGCTGGACAGCGAGGCGCTGAAAGCGTCGGTCCGCGATGCGCATTTCATCGGTATCCGATCCCGTACCCATCTGACTGAAGAGATTTTCGCCGCGGCTGAAAAGCTGGTGGCGGTGGGCTGCTTCTGCATCGGCACGAATCAGGTCGATCTTACCGCCGCCGCGATCCGTGGTATTCCGGTATTTAATGCCCCGTTCTCCAACACCCGCTCGGTCGCGGAACTGGTGATCGGTGAACTGCTGCTGCTGCTGCGCGGCATTCCGGAAGCGAACGCCAAAGCGCACCGCGGCATCTGGAATAAGCTGGCCGCCGGTTCTTTTGAGGCGCGCGGGAAGAAGCTTGGCATCATCGGCTACGGGCATATCGGCACCCAGCTGGGTATTCTGGCGGAATCCCTCGGTATGCATGTCTTCTTCTACGATATCGAAAGCAAGCTGCCGCTCGGGAACGCGACCCAGGTGCAGCATCTTTCCGACCTGCTGAACATGAGCGACGTGGTGAGTCTCCACGTGCCGGAAAATGCCTCTACCAAAGATATGATCGGTGCCGAAGAGCTGGCGCTGATGAAGCCGGGATCGCTGCTGATTAACGCCGCGCGCGGTACCGTGGTGGATATTCCTGCGCTGTGCGATGCGCTGCGCACCAGGCACCTTGCGGGCGCAGCCATTGACGTCTTCCCGGAAGAGCCGGCCACCAACAGCGATCCGTTCACCTCGCCGCTGATTGAGTTCGATAACGTGATCCTGACGCCGCATATCGGCGGTTCGACTCAGGAAGCGCAGGAGAACATCGGTATTGAAGTATCCGGCAAGCTGGCGAAGTACTCCGACAACGGTTCTACGCTCTCAGCAGTGAATTTCCCGGAAGTATCCCTTCCGCTGCACGGTGGGACCGTGAGCCGACTGCTGCACATCCACGAAAACCGTCCGGGCGTGCTGACGGCCATCAACCAGATTTTCGCCGAGCAGGGCGTTAACATCGCAGCCCAGTTCCTGCAGACCACGCCCCAGATGGGTTATGTGGTCATTGATATTGATGCCGAAGAGGACGTAGCGCAAAAAGCGCTGCAGAGCATGAAGGCCATTCCGGGCACCATTCGCGCTCGCCTGCTGTATTGATTAGTTTTGTTTCACATTTATACGCGCTGAAAACAGAAAAGCCCTCGCGATGTGGGGGCTTTTTTTGATTACCACACCCAGAGGCGCGAAGGCGTAACCACCGCCGGAAGCGGTATATCCCACTCTTCGCTTGGCAGGGCATCAACCTGCTGACAATCATGCGCATAACCTACCGGCTGCAAACCATGCTGCTGCCAGTTCTGCAGCGTGCGATCGTAAAAGCCGCCGCCCATGCCCAGCCGCTGCCCCTGCGTATCGAATGCCACCAGCGGCGTCACCAGCACGTCCAGGCGCTCCAGCGGCAGTACATCGCGCACGTCGAGCTTTGGCTCGCTGATGTTAAGACGATTGACCACCAGCTCGCTTTCGGGATGGTAATGCAGAAACAGCAGATTGCCGGGGCTGAACGGGTGCAGCACCGGAAGATAAACCCGTTTTCCGGCGCGCCACAGGCGATCGATCAGCGGGCGGGTATCCAGTTCGCCGTCAAACGAGAGAAATACCGCCACGGTATGCGCGAGCAACATCGGGGCGTAAGCCATCATGCGGTCGGCGGCCTGTTCGGCAAAATGGGTTTGCTGTTCAGCAGTCAGAGTACGGCGTAATTGCCTGATATGTTTGCGTATTTCTTGTCGGGATGAAGCTGGGAGAGGATGTTGCGTCATGTCATACGCTTATCTGAAAGGTCGCGCGAAGCGCAATAACAAACGTGTGGTGAAAAGAGAAGGAATCTCCGAGATGCCGCCGCAGGCTGTAACCCTTGAACCCGTGGTTCAAGGTGAATGCGTCGTCACGGTTTTAAGGCTTCTCGGACGAACCGAGCATGCTCACCAACCGTGGAGCAACACATTCTGTTTTTTTGAAATATCGGCTCAGGGGACTGGCCCGCTTGCGAACATCTCAGAGAAATTTTGTACTTCACGGTCACTCTAACATAAAGAACCCTGAAGTGTTATCCGTTATTCGAACTTTGGACCCGTTCTTTCGCTAATGCGACCCTGGTCAAGCAATGCCTGCTCAATGGTCTGCTGAAGCATCCGAATACGCTGTTCCATGCTGGAGGCGTAATCGCGGGTTTTAGTCTTTTCTTGTGCCAGCTCATAACAAACGTTAAGTGCGGCGATGAAGACCAGTTGTTCTGTATTTGTGACTCTAGTGCGAACTTTCAGATCTTGCAACCGCTGATTCAGGTCTTCTGCTGCCTGATTTAACGCATCTCTCTGTTCAGGAGGACAATTCACCCGCAGAGAACGGCCAAAAATTTGGATATCGACTGGTTGTGCAGACATGACACCTTCCTGCTGTTTGACTGCGCGTCGCTCGCCGCCGGGCTGGGCTGCGAAGGGGCGACACTATAGCTACCCTGATTTGATGGCACAAGCCCTTTCTGGTTCACCAGGGTCCAAAGTGGTAGCATATCACGATCTTATCCTCCCAACGACGACGAATGCTATGTCTACAAATACCGATTTACCTGGCTACGCGGAACTTGGCCAGTTACTTAACCAGCAGGATGTCGGCTTAACACCTGCGGAAATGCATGGACTGATCAGCGGTATGTTGTGCGGTGGAAACAACGACAGCACCTGGCAGCCGCTGCTGCACGATCTTACCAACGAAGGGCTGGCTTTCGGGCAAAACCTGGCACAGATGCTGCGCCAGATGCACGCCGCCACGGATATTGCGCTGGAAGATGATGGCTTCCAGTTCCAGCTTTACCTGCCGGATGGCGACGAGGTGACCGTATTTGACCGTGCTGATGCGCTGGCAGGCTGGGTGAATCACTTCCTGCTGGGGCTGGGCGTCACGCAGCCGAAACTCGATAAGGTTACCGGTGAAGCGGGTGAAGCCATCGACGATCTGCGTAACATTGCTCAGCTTGGTTATGACGAGGACGAAGATCAGGAAGAGCTGGAGATGTCGCTCGAAGAGATCGTGGAGTACGTTCGCGTAGCAGCCCTGCTGTGCCATGACCGCTTTAACCGCCAGCCGCCAACGGCGCCGGAAGTGCAGAAACCCACGCTACACTAATTGTTTCATCGCTTTTGAGGAGATGTCATGACACCCCAGGAATATCGTCGACGTCGCCAGGCGTTACTGGCAAAGATGGCTCCGGCAAGCGCCGCACTGATTTTCGCCGCGCCAGAAGCGCCGCGCAGCGCGGACAGCGAGTACCCGTATCGTCAGAGCAGTGATTTCTGGTACTTCACCGGCTTTAATGAGCCGGAAGCCGTGCTGCTGCTGATCAAAAGCGATGACAACCATAACCACAGCGTGCTGTTTAACCGCGTGCGCGATAAAAATGTAGAAATCTGGTTCGGACGTCGTCTCGGCCAGGACGCTGCGCCTGAAAAACTGGGCGTTGACCGCGCGCTGGCATTCGATGAGATCGACGAGCAGCTCTATCAGCTGTTGAACGGGCTGGACGTGGTGTATCACGCCCAGGGTGAATACCCGTATGCCGACACCATCGTGTTCACCGCGCTGGACAAGCTGCGTAAAGGCTCACGACAGAACCTGGCGGCACCGGCAACCCTCACCGACTGGCGGCCGTGGGTGCATGAGATGCGCCTGTTCAAATCCGAAGAGGAGCTGGCGGTAATGCGCCGCGCCGGGAAAATCAGCGCCCTTGCACATACGCGCGCGATGGAAAAATGCCGCGCCGGCATGTACGAATACCATCTCGAAGGCGAAATCCACCACGAGTTTAACCGTCACGGCGCGCGTTACCCGGCTTACAACACCATCGTTGGCAGCGGGGAAAACGGCTGCATCCTGCATTACACCGAAAATGAAAGCGTGCTGCGCGACGGCGACCTGGTGCTGATCGATGCCGGCTGCGAATATCAGGGCTACGCCGGCGACATTACCCGCACCTTCCCGGTGAGCGGTAAATTCTCCCCGGCGCAGCGCGCGGTCTACGACATCGTGCTTGAATCGCTGGAAACCTCCCTGACCCTGTTCCGCCCCGGCACCTCTATTCAGGACGTCACCGGCGAGGTGGTGCGCATTATGGTGTGTGGCCTGGTGAAGCTTGGCGTTCTGCAAGGCGAGGTTGAACAGCTCATCGCGGATAACGCGCATTGCCAGTTCTTTATGCATGGTCTGGGGCACTGGCTGGGGCTGGATGTGCATGATGTCGGTGCTTATGGCGCGGATCGTTCACGTCCGCTGGAGCCGGGTATGGTGATCACCGTGGAGCCGGGCCTGTATATCGCGCCGGATGCCGACGTACCGGCGGAGTACCGCGGGATCGGCATTCGCATTGAAGACAACATCCTTATTACTGAAACGGGTAATGAGAACCTGACCGCCAGCGTCGTGAAAAATGCGGATGAGATTGAAGCCTTAATGGCGGCGGCGCGGCAGTCATGAGCGTGATTATCGCCGGCGGCGGCATGGCGGGCGCGACCCTGGCTCTTACTCTGTCGCATCTCACCAACGGCACGTTGCCGGTGCATCTGGTGGAAGCCCGGGATCCTGCCGCGGCAAGCCACCCCGGATTTGATGCCCGCGCCATCGCGCTGGCACACGGTACCACGCAGCAGCTGGCGCGTACCGGTATCTGGCAGGCCATCGCCGACCGGGCGACGCCTATCCATAGCGTGCACGTCAGCGATCGCGGCCATGCCGGCTTCGTTACCCTTGAAGCCAAAGATTACCGTATCGACGCCTTAGGGCAGGTGGTTGAGCTGCACGACATCGGCCAGCGCCTGTTTACGCTGCTGCGCAAAGCACCCGGCGTCACGCTGCACTGCCCGGCCCGGGTGGCGGCGTTTGACCGCGACCCGCAGCACGTCAGCGTCACGCTGGATAACGGCGAAACCCTCAGCGCGCAGCTGCTGGTTGCCGCTGACGGCGCCCGCTCGGCGCTGGGTTCCCAGAGCGGCATTGTGCATGAAGCGCACGAGTACGATCAGGTGGCGGTGATCGCCAATGTGACAACCGCCATTCCGCATGGGGGACGGGCGTTTGAGCGTTTCACCGAGCACGGCCCGCTGGCGCTGCTGCCGATGTCGGGCAACCGCTGCTCGCTGGTGTGGTGCCATCCGCGCGCTAAACAGCAGGCAATCCTCGACTGGAGTGACGAACAATTTTGCCTTGAGTTGCAGCGTGCCTTCGGCTGGCGGCTGGGGCGCATCGTCCATGCGGGCGCCCGGAGCGTGTATCCGCTGACGCTCACCCGCGCACGCCGTTCCATTTCGCATCGCGTGGCGCTGGTGGGGAACGCAGCCCAGAGCCTGCATCCGATTGCCGGACAGGGATTTAACCTGGGCCTGCGCGACGTGATTTCACTGGCGGAGTGTCTGGCCGCTGCGCTACACGACGACCCGGACTGCGGTCGCTACACTGTATTAAGCGCCTGGCAGCAGCAGCGTCAGGCGGACAAAGCCGCGACCATCGGCATGACGGACGGTCTGGTGCACCTTTTTGCCAACCGCTGGGCACCGCTGGTGGCAGGCCGCAATATCGGTCTGACGGCGATGGAACTGTTTACTCCGGCGCGAAACGCGCTGGCAAAGCGAACCCTTGGCTGGGTCGCACGTTAAGGAGACGAATGTGCAAAGCGTAGATGTGGCAATTGTTGGCGGGGGTATGGTCGGCCTCGCCGTTGCCTGCGGGTTGCAGGGCAGTGGCCTTCGCGTTGCGGTGCTGGAGCAGCATGAGCCCGAGCCGTTAGCCGCGAACGCGCCGCCCGCGCTGCGCGTCTCGGCAATCAATGCCGCCAGCGAAACGCTGCTGGCGAAGCTCGGGGTGTGGAACGACCTGCAACAGGGGCGTGTCAGTCCCTATCACGGCATGGAAGTATGGGATCAGGACAGCTTCGGTCATATTGCTTTTAATGATAAATCCCTCGGCTACAGCCATCTCGGGCATATCATTGAAAATGCTGTGATCCACCAGGCGCTGTGGGATAAAGCCCGGCGCTGTTCAGACGTTACGCTCATTGCCCCGGCGCAGATGCAGCAGGTTGCCTTCGGCGAGAACGACGCGTTTCTCACCCTGACCGACGGCACAATGCTGACGTCGCGGCTGGTGATTGGTGCGGACGGGGCGAACTCCTGGCTGCGCGAGCGCGCCGATATTCCGCTGACATACTGGGATTACCGCCATCACGCCCTGGTGGCAACCATTCGCACCGATGAGCCTCACGGTCAGGTGGCGCGCCAGATGTTTCACGGTGACGGCATTCTCGCCTTCCTGCCGCTGGCCGATCCGCACCTGTGCTCGATCGTCTGGTCGCTGTCTCCTGATGAAGCGCAGCAGATGCAGCAGGCCAGCGATGAAGTCTTCAATCAGGCGCTGTGCGTAGCGTTTGATAACCGCCTTGGGCTGTGCCACGTCGAAAGTGAGCGCCAGGTCTATCCGCTGGTCGGCCGTTACGCGCGGCAGTTCGCGTCTCATCGTCTGGCGCTGGTCGGCGATGCCGCCCACACCATTCATCCACTGGCGGGCCAGGGCGTGAACCTCGGGTTTATGGATGCGGCTGAACTGATTGACGAACTCCGTCGTCTGCAGCGTCAGGGTAAAGATATTGGTCAGCACCTCTATCTGCGCCGCTACGAGCGCAGCCGCAAGCACAGCGCCGCGCTGATGCTGGCGGGCATGCAGGGGTTCCGCGAACTGTTTGCCGGCAGCAATCCGGCGAAAAAGCTGCTGCGCGATGTTGGACTGAAACTTGCTGATACTCTCCCGGGTGTTAAACCGCAGCTGATCCGCCAGGCGATGGGCCTGAACGATCTGCCTGATTGGTTACGTTAACTGCGTCACACTTTCCCTTTCCCGCCAGCGGAAAGGGAAATCCTCCTCGTTTGAAATATTCTAATTTCACCCATTTTTTCGGATTAGATTTACTCATCTGACGTTTTTGGCGATGTAGTGAATTTTTTCCGCTTTCAACGATAAATGCTGCGTTATGCGGTGTCAGGCCGGTTCATTAATTGTTTATCAGCTTTTTATTGCGCTAATGGCAACCGAAAACTCTGTCACGCTTTTCTGGGTTTACGGCCATAAGCTAATGTGATGACCCATTTTTACTTATGGTTAATCTCAGGCTTCGGTGATAAGTTCAGGCAAAAGGTAACGTTTGCGTCGCGGTCGGGAGTGACCGTGACGGTGGGGTTTAACCTGGGCTTTTTTCAGGGCTGCATCCCCGTTCGTACCCGCTGACAACCCGAGGAAAAGATGGCTCAACAAACCCCTTTGTATGAACAGCACACCCTCTGCGGTGCGCGCATGGTCGATTTCCACGGCTGGATGATGCCGCTGCACTACGGCTCCCAGTTGGATGAGCATCACGCGGTGCGCCGCGATGCCGGTATGTTTGACGTCTCCCATATGACTATCGTCGACCTGCGCGGCACCCGTACCCGCGAATTCCTGCGTTTTCTGCTGGCTAACGACGTCGCTAAACTTACTGTCCCTGGCAAAGCCCTCTATACCGGTATGCTTAACGCTTCCGCCGGCGTCATCGATGACCTGATCGTCTATTTCCTTACCGAAGACTATTTCCGCCTGGTGGTGAACTCCGCCACCCGGGAAAAAGATCTCGCCTGGATCGAGGAACATGCTGCCGGATATGGGGTTGAAATTACCGTGCGCGACGATCTGGCGCTGATTGCCGTTCAGGGGCCGCAGGCGAAAGAGAAAGCGGGCACGCTGTTCAGCGAGGCCCAGCGCCAGGCGGTTGACGGCATGAAACCCTTCTTTGGCGTCCAGGCCGACGATCTGTTCATCGCCACCACCGGATATACCGGTGAAGCCGGCTATGAAATCGCGTTGCCGAATGAAAAAGCCGCCGACTTCTGGCAGGCGCTGGTTAAGGCTGGCGTACAGCCGTGCGGACTCGGGGCGCGCGACACGCTGCGCCTGGAAGCGGGTATGAACCTGTATGGGCAGGAGATGGATGAAGGCGTATCGCCGCTCGCCGCCAATATGGGCTGGACCATCGCTTTCGAGCCTGCCGACCGTCAGTTCATCGGGCGTGAGGCGCTGGAATCTCAGCGCGAACACGGCACCGAGCAGCTGGTCGGCCTGGTGATGACGGAAAAAGGCGTGCTGCGCGGTGGTTTACCGGTGCGCTTTACCGATGCTCAGGGCAACCCGCAGGAAGGGATCATCACCAGCGGCACCTTCTCGCCCACGCTGGGTTACAGTATTGCGCTCGCCCGCGTACCCCAGGGCATTGGTGAGACCGCGATTGTCCAGATCCGCAACCGTGAAATGCCGGTGCGCGTGACCAAACCCGTTTTCGTTCGCGCCGGAAAAGCCGTCGCGCAGTGATGTCGATATCAGGAGAAAAAAATGAGCAATGTTCCAGCAGAACTGAAATACAGCAAAGAACACGAGTGGCTGCGTAAAGAAGCCGACGGCACGTACACCGTGGGGATCACCGAGCATGCGCAGGAGCTGCTGGGTGACATGGTATTTGTCGATCTGCCTGGCGTTGGCACTACCGTTAGCGCGGGCGACGACTGCGCGGTGGCGGAGTCCGTGAAAGCGGCTTCCGACATCTATGCGCCGGTCAGCGGTGAGATTGTGGCGGTCAACGACGCCCTTGGCGATGCGCCGGAGCTGGTTAACAGCGCGCCCTATGGCGAAGGCTGGATCTTCAAAATTAAAGCCAGCGACGAGTCGCAGATTGCTGCGCTGCTGGATGCCGCTGCGTACGAAGCACTGCTGGACGAGTAACTGTTTTCTCCCTCTTCGTCGGAAGAGGGCTGGGTGGGGGCGAAACAGCATCCGCCCTTAACCTCTCCGGCTGCGAGAGGCGACCACTATTCACCGCACGTTTCAGGAACCATCGCTCATGACACAGACTTTAAGCCAGCTTGAAAACCGTGGCGCGTTTATCGACCGTCACATCGGGCCGGATGCTCAGCAACAGCAGGAGATGCTGAACACGGTTGGCGCGGATTCATTAAACGCCCTGATTGCACAGATCGTGCCGAAGGACATCCAGCTCGCCACGCCGCCGCAGGTTGGCGACGCCACCACCGAGTTTGCCGCGCTGGCGGAACTGAAAGCCATCGCCGGGCTCAACAAGCGCTTTACGTCTTACATTGGCATGGGCTACACCCCGGTTCATCTCCCGCCGGTGATCCTGCGCAACATGCTGGAAAATCCGGGCTGGTACACCGCCTATACGCCGTATCAGCCGGAAGTGTCTCAGGGCCGCCTCGAAGCGCTGCTCAACTTCCAGCAGGTCACGCTGGATCTGACCGGCATGGATATTGCCTCCGCCTCGCTGCTTGATGAAGCAACCGCAGCGGCGGAAGCGATGGCGATGGCTAAACGCGTCAGCAAACTGAAAAACGCCAACCGCTTCTTCGTGGCGGCAGACGTGCATCCGCAGACGCTGGATGTCGTGCGTACCCGTGCGGAAACCTTCGGCTTTGACATCATTGTCGATGACGCTGAGAAGGTACTCGATCATCAGGACGTGTTCGGCGTGCTGCTCCAGCAGGTTGGCACCACCGGCGAGGTCCACGATTACAGTACGCTGATCGGCGAGCTGAAAGCGCGCAACGTGATCGTCAGCGTGGCTGCCGACTTTATGGCGCTGGTGATGTTAACTGCGCCGGGCAAACAGGGCGCGGATATTGTCTTTGGCTCCGCGCAGCGCTTTGGCGTCCCGATGGGCTACGGCGGCCCGCATGCGGCGTTCTTCGGCGCGAAAGATGAATTCAAGCGCTCGATGCCGGGACGCATTATCGGCGTTTCCCGCGACGCGGCGGGCAACACCGCGCTGCGTATGGCGATGCAGACCCGCGAACAGCACATTCGCCGCGAGAAAGCCAACTCCAACATCTGTACCTCCCAGGTGCTGCTGGCTAACATTGCCAGCCTCTATGCGGTATTCCACGGCCCGGAAGGACTGAAACGTATCGCCAGCCGTATTCATCGCTTTACCGATATTCTGGCGGCAGGCCTGCAAAAAGGCGGCCTGAAGCTGCGTCACGCGCACTGGTTCGATACCCTGTGTGTGGAAGCAACGGACAAAGCCGCAGTGCTGGCGCGCGCCGAAGCCGCGCAGATCAACCTGCGCAGCGACGTGCTTAACGCGATTGGCATCACCCTGAATGAAACCACCACCCGCGACGATATCGCGACGCTGTTCAACGTGCTGCTGGGCGACGATCACGGCCTGGACATCGACGGCCTGGATAAAGAGGTGGCGCTCGACAGCCGCTCTGTTCCGCAGGCGATGCTGCGCGATGACGCGATCCTGACGCATCCGGTATTCAATCGCTACCACAGCGAAACCGAAATGATGCGCTACATGCACAGCCTGGAGCGTAAGGATCTGGCGCTGAATCAGGCGATGATCCCGCTCGGCTCCTGCACCATGAAACTGAATGCCGCCGCGGAAATGATCCCGATCACCTGGCCGGAATTTGCTGAACTGCACCCGTTCTGCCCGGCGGATCAGGCGGAAGGGTATCATCAGATGATCGGTCAGCTCTCTGACTGGCTGGTGAAGCTCACCGGGTACGATGCCCTGTGCATGCAGCCGAACTCCGGCGCTCAGGGCGAGTACGCCGGTCTGCTGGCTATTCGCCGCTATCATGAAAGCCGCAATGAAGGCCACCGTGACATCTGCCTGATCCCGAGTTCCGCACACGGCACCAACCCAGCCTCGGCCCAGATGGCGAGCATGCAGGTCGTGGTAGTGGCCTGTGATAAGCAGGGCAACATCGACCTGACCGATCTGCGCGCGAAGGCCGAACAGGCCGGGGATAAGCTGTCGTGCATCATGGTGACCTATCCGTCTACCCACGGCGTGTATGAAGAAACCATCCGAGAAGTGTGCGATATCGTGCATCAGTACGGCGGCCAGGTTTACCTGGATGGCGCCAACATGAATGCTCAGGTCGGCATCACCACGCCGGGTTACATCGGCGCAGACGTGTCGCACCTCAACCTGCACAAAACCTTCTGCATTCCGCACGGCGGCGGCGGTCCGGGCATGGGGCCGATTGGCGTCAAAGCGCATCTGGCGCCGTTCGTACCAGGTCACAGCGTGGTGCAAATTGAAGGGATGCTCACCCGTCAGGGCGCGGTATCTGCCGCGCCGTTTGGCAGCGCTTCTATCCTGCCGATCAGCTGGATGTATATCCGCATGATGGGCGCGGAAGGGCTGAAAAAGGCCAGCCAGGTAGCCATCCTCAACGCCAACTATATTGCCAGCCGCCTGCAGTCGGCTTATCCGGTCCTCTATACCGGCCGCGATGGTCGTGTGGCGCACGAGTGCATCCTCGATATTCGCCCGCTCAAGGAAACGACCGGTATCAGCGAGCTGGATATCGCCAAGCGCCTGATCGATTACGGCTTCCACGCCCCGACCATGTCGTTCCCGGTGGCGGGTACACTGATGGTGGAGCCGACGGAATCCGAAAGTAAGGTTGAGCTGGATCGCTTTATCGATGCGATGCTGGCGATCCGTACCGAGATCGATCGCGTAGCAAAAGGCGAATGGCCGGCGGAAGACAACCCGCTGGTGAACGCGCCGCACACGCAGAAAGAGCTGGTCGGCGAGTGGGATCACAGCTATACCCGCGAACTGGCTGCCTTCCCGGCAGGCTTCGATAACAAATACTGGCCGACCGTAAAACGCCTTGACGACGTATACGGGGATCGCAATCTGTTCTGCTCCTGTGTGCCGATGAGCGAATACCAGTAATCACTATCCTGTTGTAATCTGAGGGCACTTCGGTGCCCTTTTTGTTTATGGAGAAAATGATGGCTGTTGCACTGGTAACCGGTGGAAGCCGGGGAATTGGACGCGCAACTTCGCTGCTGCTGGCGCAGGAAGGATACAGCGTGGTGGTGAACTACCACACTAACGCAGAGGCTGCGCAGGCGGTGGTTAATGAAATTCGCCTCGCGGGTGGCACGGCAGAGGCTATCAGGGCTGATGTATCGGACGAGGCGCAGGTAGTGACGATGTTCGAACAGATCGATCGCTTTCTCGGCCCGGTAGATGCTCTGGTGAACAATGCCGGAATTCTGTTTCAGCAGGCCCGTCTGGAA
>Ga0209371_1001399_pt1 | contig 16549 bp, 15 predicted proteins | sample AgamicAtAmrz_FD_187165 | JGI IMG/M metagenome (GOLD analysis project Ga0209371, IMG submission 187165) | Agave microbial communities from Guanajuato, Mexico - At.Am.rz (SPAdes) (version 2) | ecosystem: Host-associated > Plants > Roots > Rhizosphere | place: Guanajato, Mexico | collected 2012-06-07
CAACATTCCAGGCATCATCCGCTCGCTGACGACGCTGACCTTCCGAGCGTTCTGAGAGGTCTGGACTCGGGTCGCCGACTATGGCGATTGGAGCTGCGTTCTCCGGATTGCCCCTCACCCCAATCCTCTCCCCGCACGCGGCGACAGGGCTAGCGTGAGGGGCAAGTCACGACAGCAACAGCCAACACATCGGCCCACCATCACCACATCCACCAGACAAGCTCACTCCACCCCGCAAATCGCCCCGACATTAACCCTCTTGTCCGAAACCGCTTGGCTTTCCGGCCGCGGTTAAACCCTTTTTAACCGACCTGATGATCTGCTTCGCCGACTGATCAACGGGCGGCGCGCTGCAGCGCCGGATTGCCGGTGCATGGCGCGGCATAGGGGTCGAGGGTGGATCGATGACATCGGCTGTTGCGGATACTCAGGCAAACAAGCAGGCCGGGCCGCTGATCGTGCATGTCGTGCGCCAGTTCCTGCCGAACAAGGGCGGTCTTGAAGACGTCGTTGCCAATCTGTGCCGCCAGCTGGTTTCTCGCGGCTATCGCGTGCGCGTTGTCACCTGCAACAGCCTGTTTTCCGATCCCGGCCGGGAACTTGCCGAAAGCGAGACAATCGACGGCATCGAAATCGTCCGCATTCCCTGGTCCGGCTCCAGCCGCTATCCGCTGGCGCCCAAGGTCTTTCGCCATCTGGCCGATGCCGACCTCGTTCATGTCCACGCCGTCGATTTCTTCTTCGATGCGCTGGCCTGGGGCAAGCTGATGCACGGACGGCCCATGGTCGCCACCACCCATGGCGGCTTCTTCCACACGCAGAAATATGCGGTCATCAAGAAGGTCTGGTTCAACACGGCAACGCGGCTGTCCGCACTCGGCTATGCCTCTCTCATCTGCTGCAGCCAATCCGACGCGCGGCTCTTTGCGCAGATTGCCGAAAGTCGCGTCCACCTGATCGAAAACGGCGCCGATGTCGGCAAGTTTTCCAATTGCGCTGCCCTGGAAGCGCGCCGCCGCATCGTCACCATAGGCCGTTTCTCGGTCAATAAGCGGCTCGATCACCTGCTCGACGTCATGAAGGTGCTGGCAGGCCGCCATGAGGACTGGCATCTCGACATTATCGGCGCCGAATCGGATCTCGACCAGGCAACGCTGGAAAAGGAAATTGCCGTTCGCAATCTGGAACGCAATGTCGCGCTGCATGTCTCGATCGACGAAGGCTCCATCCGCAACATCATCGCCCGCGCATCGCTCTTCGCCTCGGCCTCCGAGTACGAAGGCTTCGGTCTGGTGGCGATCGAAGCGATGAGCGCCGGCCTGCTGCCGGTGCTGAACGCCAACGAAGCCTATAAGGCGATGGCCGAAACCCACCCGGCCCTCATGCTCTCGGATTTCTCCGATCCCGAAGCCGCCGCCGATGCGCTGACCGCCGCGTTCGAGCGCCTGCAGGGCGACGACCTAAGCCTGCGACAGGAGCTGTTGCGCGATGCCCGCGCCTATGCCTGGGACGAGGTCGCCCAGCGCTACATGGACATCTATGCCGAAACCCTGACCCCGAAGGGCAAGTCGCCTCAGTTCCTGCGCCACCGTGGCCAGGTGGCATAACCTTCCAGAATGCCGATGAGCCAGGCCCGCTTGTAGCGGGCGGCATCGCCATTGAAGCGCGCCAGCGCCGCCAGCCAGCCGGCGGCCGGGCGAAACAGCCGGTAGCCGACATAATACAAGGGAAACGCCTGCTTGCGCATCAGCGCGCCGAAGCCGCGTCCGTATTTGCGTGCACGCTCCACCTGCCGTGGGCCATATTCGCTGGTGACCTGATCGTGATGGACGATCAATTCCGGGAAGAACATCGCTTGTCTGCCGGCGCCAAGCGCGCGCAGCAGGAAATCCGCCTCTTCGCCACTCTGGAACGGCGATTCCGAACCGACGCCGAGATCCTCGTCGAAACCGCCGATATCGGCCAATGCGGCACGGCGCACGAAGATGCCATTGGAATTGCCGCACTTCAGATAGTTCCACCGGGTCAGCGCAAGCCGCGTCTCGCCCGTCGGGCTGACGGAGGCAAGACCTTCGGCATCGAGCGTTCGGCCGGTGACGATCGCGAGGTCGGGGTGCTCGGCAAACAAAGTCGCGGCCGTCGAAAGCGTATCGGCCTCGTACCAGCAATCATCGTCGGGAAAACAGACGTAATCGCCTGCCGCGACGGCCATGCCGTTGTTGCGCGCCCGCGAAAGTCCCTTCGGCGAACGCACATGGCGAATGAGGAAGGAGGGAGAAAAGCGTCCGATAAGCTCGTGCAGCCGGTCGTCGAGATTCTGATCGACGACGATGACCTCGAAATCCTTATGACTCTGCCCCACCAGCGAACGGAATAGCCGTTCCAGCTGATCGAACCGATCGATCGTGCAGACGATGAGGCTGAACAATGAGACCCTCCGCACAAGCCTTGGGAGCGGCCAATATCAGAGAGAAAGAATATTAGCCGAAGTAAAAAATGAACTTAGCGCAGCATTAAACCCTAAATATTAAGGCATATGAAATAGAGCTGACGCTATCTCCACGAAAAGCCGGACATGTGCGGTAGGTTCCGGCAATTTGAGGAACGGTCTATCTTCATGACGAAGAGCATAATGACAAATTCGGTTTTGAACGCGGCGGCGGGATTGACCCTGCTTGCGACCGGCTTTGCATGTTCGATCATAGCGGCGCGCCTGCTAGGTCCTGAGGCAAACGGCATCATCGCCTTTTCCCTTTGGCTGACGACGACGGGAGCGCTGATCGCGGAGCTCGGCGCCGGCGTTACCCTGCTGCGCATTCTGCCCCAACTGAAGGGGAACGGCTATTCGACCGAAGAACGGCTTGGTTTTGCCGCGTATCTTCTGCAGCCGACGATTCTCGCAACCGTGATCCTGCTTGCAGGCTACGCCGCCTATTATTGGGACACGGAGCGGCTGCATTGGGCGGGCGATGCATCTGAAGTCATTGCCATAACGGGCGTATTCTTCGTTCTTCAGTCTCTCGGCGCCTACAGCAAGAACTATCTGATCGGCGAGCAGCAAGTCGGCGCTTTCCTGCGCATCACCATAATAAGTTCGGCGCTGCAGCTCGTTACCGTCCTTGCGGGAGCGATCTTCTTCGGCGTCAGCGGCGCGCTCGCCGGCTATGCGATTGGGCAGCTGCCGATGTTCATCGCGACGCTTCGGATTGCGATCGCGCGCAAGAACAGTTGCGGCGTCGGCCTTTCCGCTCTCATCGGCTCGTCGCTTATCCTCTCGATCGAACTCATCAACAGCTCGATCTTCCTCAATCGCATCGAACTCGTCTTCCTGCAGCGCTATTGGGGCATCGAAGCGGTCGGCTTTTATGCCGTCGGCCTGTCGCTCGCCAATCTGGCACTGCAGCTGCCGGTGCAGTTGAGCGGCAGCCTTCTGCCCTATTATTCCGAACAGATGCATGCCCGGGCATCGGACAAGCTGCCGGTCGAGGTCTTTGCCGGCGTGGCGCGCAGCATAGCCTATATCACCCTGCCGATGAGCTTCGGACTTGCCGCCATTTCGCCAGAGCTTGTCGTGACGATCTTCGGCCCGGCCTTTGCGCCAAGCGGCGGCATGGTGGCGCTGCTGTCCTTGACCGCGGTGCCCTATGTCTTCATGCAGATTTGCACGCAATATCTTTATTCGCTGGATCGCGTGCGCGAACGCACCGTCCTCGGCGTCATCGCCAGCGTCATCATGGTCATCGGCTGCGTCATCGCCGTACCCTTTTTCGGAGGCGAGGGTGCGGCACTCGTCCGTCTGCTCGCCTTTGTCGCCCTGTGCCTGATGACGGTACGCCGCATGGAATTCGAAGGATCGACGCACGGTATGCTCATCAACCTTGCAAAAGTCACGGTTGCTGCCATTCTGTGTGCGGTTGCAGCCTATGGTTTCGTTCAGGCGCTGACCGGTGTCGCAGGTCTCGTAGGCGCCATCATCGCCGGCGCTCTAGCCTATGGCATTGCGCTCAGAATGCTGAAAGCCGTTCCAGCCGAAGATATCGAGGTCATGCAGAAGATCGCGACGCGGTTGCCTGCACGTATCAATCCGATTGCCACTCAGGCTCTGGCCCTATTGGCCCCACGCCGAATGTGAGGAGACTAGCATGGCTGGTTGGGGAGCCGCCGAGGAAAAAGACAAAGGAAGGCCGTCAAGATCGGCAGCGGCCCCGGTAACCTTCGCCGGAACGGTCGGCCTGTTCACATCGGCCATGGCACCTTCACGCAACACCGCCGTCCTGTTTCTCAGCCCCTGGGGCTTCGAGGAAATGTGCGTACGCAAGTTCTGGCGGATTCTGGCTGAGGATCTTGCCGATATCGGCATTGCCAGTCTTCGCTTCGATTATGCCGGTACGGGTGATGCGCTTGACGTGGCCGATGAAGGCGAGGGTCTGGAGCCGTGGCATGAAACCGCCCTCGCGGCAGCGGCAAAACTGAAAGCGCTTTCCGGCTGCGAGCGGTTGGTTCTCGTCAGCCAGGGGCTTGGCGGAACCATTGCCGCCACGCTCGCCGAACGGCTTGACGGCATTGACGGCGTCGCCTTTCTTGCACCCGTCGTTTCAGGCCGCGCCTATCTTCGCGAACTGAACGTCTGGTCGAAGATGATCGATGAGAGCATGGGCCTTTCCGAAGCGCAGCGTCAGACCGAGGGCGTCACGGTCGCCAGCCTGCGCATGCCCGATAGTGCCGCCGATGCGGTGAAAAAGCTGAACCTCATGACGCTGGATCGGCTCGCGACACCGAATTGCCAGGTACTGACGCGCCCGGGCCGCCCCGGAGACTCCGACTTTGCGCACCATCTGAAAACGCTCGGCCCCGAGGTTACGCAGACTTCCTACGACGGTTACGACGATCTCGTCTCGAACCCGACCATCGCCACCATGCCAGCCGAAACCGGCCGGAAAATAGTCGAATGGGTACAGTCGGTCGCCGCCAAAACCGGTGAGGCCACATCGACCGATCTTACACCGCCGGTCGCGGAACCTCTGATCGGCGGAGGCTTTCGCGAAAGGCCGCTGCGTTTCGGCGCGGACAACCGCCTGTTCGGCATTCTCTGCGAGCCCGAAGGTGCCCGAAAGGGCGCGACCGCACTGCTCCTGACGACAGCCTATGACAGACATGCCGGCTGGGGCCGGATGTCGGTCACCATGGCGCGTGCGCTCGCTCGCGACGGCATTGCATCCCTGCGTTTCGATACGGCCAATGTCGGCGACAGCCCGCCGCTTTCCGGGGCACCCGAGCAGGTGCTCTATTCCCGTGACCAGCATCGGGATGTCGCCGAAGCGCTGGACATGCTGGAGAAGCGGGGCCTGCTGCCGGCCTATGTGGTAGGACGCTGCAGCGGCGGCTATCTCGCCTTTCAGGCAGCGTTACGCGATGCGCGCTGCCGCGGCCTCATCACGGTCAATCCCTACAGCTTCCATTGGGACGAGAGCCGATCGGTCGATGAAGCGCTGCGCTTCGCTCCCCGATCGCTCGAAACCTACGGGCGCAAGCTTCTGCAGATGGAAACGCTGAAGCGGCTCTTCGGCGGCCAGATCGATGCAAGGAGCGCCATATGCAACATGGCGACCGGGTTCGGTCGGCGGGCGATACGAACGGTTCGCCAGCTGCTCGGCACGTTCCCCATCTTCGCTGCGGCTCAAGGGCCTGTGCTGGGTGGTTTCCGCACGCTTGCCACACGCGGCGTCGACATGTCTCTGATCTACAGCGCCCATGATATCGGCCTCGATCATCTGCATGACCAGTTCGGCGAGAACGGCGCGGGCCTGAAGCATTTTCCGGACATACGCCTCACCATCATTCCCGAGACCGACCACAATCTGACGCCGCCCTATGCGCGCAAGGTCTATCTGAGAGAGGTCAGGGAGATGGGCCTGAGGCTCGCCAACCGATGATCCACTGGCTGGAAAATCGCCGGAAATGTTCGCCATATCCGACACTTGCTGTATAGTCGCCCCATGAGGCTCCTGATCGTCGAAGACAACCGCGAACTGGCATCCTGGCTCGGCAAGGCGCTGCGTCAGGCACAGTATGTCGTCGACATCGCTTATGATGGCGAAGATGCCGAGCACATGCTGAAAGTGGCGGCCTATGCCATCGTCATCCTCGATCTGTCGCTGCCGAAAATGGACGGGCTGACGCTGCTGAAGCGGCTGCGCCAGAGCGGCAACAAGGTGCCGGTCATCATCCTGACGGCCAATGCCAGTCTCGATGGCCGTGTTGCCGGCCTCGACAGCGGCGCTGACGATTACCTCGCCAAGCCTTTCGAGATTGCCGAGCTGGAAGCCCGCATACGTGCGGCCGTCCGCCGCGGTCACGACCGCGCCGCCCCGGAGATCGCCGTCGGTGACCTGGTATTCGATGGCGGCACGCGGCAATTCTATCTGGCCGGCGAATCTCTGGCGTTGACGCCGCGCGAACATGCCGTGCTCGAACATCTCGTCATGAAAGCCGGTACGACGGTCACCAAGGCGACGCTCTCGGAAAGCGTCTTCGGCTTCGACGATCTCGCCGACACCAGCGCCATCGAGATCTATGTGCATCGCGTCCGCAAGAAGCTCGAAGGCAGCTCCGTACAGATCGCGACGCTGCGCGGCCTAGGTTACCTCCTCCGCCATGCGCAATGACGAGACGTCTCCATCCAAAGGCCTCGTAAGCCGCGCCTTGGGCGGGGTAGCCAGTAGTCTTCGCGCGCAGCTGTTTGCCTGGGTCGTGTTGACCTTGATCGGCGCGATCTGCATCAACCTTTATCTAAGCTTCCGTTCGGCCGATGCGACCGCCGATCTTGTCACCGACCGCACGCTGCTCGCCTCCGCTCGCGTCATCGCGGAAGCGACGCATGTCGACGCAAGCGGCACCGTGCAGATCGACATTCCGCCGGCTGCGCTGGAAATGTTCGATACCGGCTATGGCGACCGCGTCTTCTATCAGGTGGTCACGGCGTGGGGGAACCTCATCGCCGGTTTTCCCGATCTGCCACGACCGAAACGGGATTTGAACGGCGAGGACATGACGTTTCGGACCGACGGCGTCCGGGTACTCATGCTGAGCCACCCGGTTGTTGGCCTCGATCAGGACAGCACGATTTCCGTCACCGTTGCCGTTACCCATAACAGCCAGTATGCCATGCGCCGCAGGCTTTGGCTGTCCGATTTCACCAAGCAGCTTGCTCTCGTCCTGCTCGCCGGCCTGGTAACCATCATCGGCCTGCAACGCGGCCTTGCCCCTGTACTGCGCCTGCGCGACGCCGTGCGCGAGCGCGGCCGCCAGCGCCTCGATCCGCTGGACCCTCACATGGTGCAGAACGAGCTTCGGCCGCTCGTCCACGCCCTGAACGATCATATGGAGCGGGTGCAGAACCAGATGGCGGCGCAGCGTCGCTTCGTCTCGAACGCCGCCCATCAACTACGCACGCCGCTCGCCCTGATCTCGACGCAAGCAAGCTTTGCTGCGCGCGAAACCGACAATATCAAGCGCGACGAGGCGCTGACGGCATTGCGGTCCAGCACGCGGCAAGTGACGCGGCTCGCCAGCCAGCTCCTGACGCTTTCACGCGCCGAGCCCGGCAGCCGCCGGCCACGAAGCGATACGATCGATCTGGCGGAAACTGCCCGGCGCGTGCTGGAAACGCTCGCCGAGGAAGCCCTGCGGCGCAATATCGACCTTGGGCTGGAACCCGGCGAGGCGCCGGTGCATATCGAAGGCGACGGCACCATGCTGCGCGAAATGCTAGTCAATCTCGTCGACAATGCGCTGCGCTACACGCAGCCTAGCGGCCGCGTAACGGTCGGTGTTGGCCGAGAGGACGATACGGCTCTGCTATGGGTCGAGGACAACGGACCGGGCATCCCGGAAGCCGAACGCATGCAGGTTTTCGAACGCTTCTATCGCATCATGGGCACCGAGCCGGAAGGCAGCGGCCTGGGGCTCGCCATCGTCCGCGAAGTCGTCGATGGCGCCGGCGGCTCGGTCACGCTTGGCGAAGCGACGGGTGGCGGCCTGCTGGTCCGCGTGCGGCTACCGGCTGTTTGAGGCACGAGGCCCGGTTGCCCACCACCCGCCCTCATGGTTCAAGAAGGCCCTTGCAGGCCTCCTCACCATAAGGGCTAACTTTCTGCGCAAGACCGCATGCTAAACTAGCTATACGATGCGGCGCGCACTCCATCCTCGCCCTGAGGAGCGAAGCCTCGAAGGGCGAGGATGGCCCTGTCTTCCGACCAACAAAAAGGCCGGGCGAAACGCCCGGCCCCTGGCCTTGGGAGATGCCAGAAAATCGACCCTTAATGCGTGTCGAGGCTCTGCTGCGGACGCCAGCGGGTGATGCGGTTCTCGATGAGGGTCATGACGTATTCGGCGCCGAGCGTCACCACCATCACCAGGATGATCGCGGCATAGAGGCCGGCAGCATCATAGGTGCCCTTGGCGATCGAGATCAGGTAGCCGATGCCGGCCAACGAACCGACGAACTCGCCGACGATGGCGCCGATGATGGCGAAGGAGAAGGAAATGTGCAGGCTTGCAAAAATCCAGCTCATCGCCGAGGGCAGGATGACGTTGCGGGTGACCCGCCAGTTCGAAGCGCCGAGAATGCGGGCATTGGCGATCATGTTGCGGTCGGCTTCACGAACACCCTGAAAGGCATTGGCGAACACCACGAAGAACACCATGATGAAAGCGAGCGCCACCTTCGACGCCAGGCCGAGACCCATGATCATCACGAAGATCGGCGCGAGAACGACGCGCGGGATCGAATTGATCGCCTTGATGTAGATCGAGAGGATGTCGGAGGCGAGCTTGTTGCGACCGAGGGCGACGCCGACGAGAACACCAGTCACCGAGCCGATGATAAAGCCGATCAGCGCTTCTTCCATGGTGACGCCGAGGTGATACCAGAGCGAACCGCTTTCGGTCCCGTCGACGACCCACTCCCAGAGGCGCAGTGCGATGCCGTAAGGGCTCGAATAGAAGAACGGATCGATCCAGTGCAGGTCGGAGGCGAGCTGCCAGAGGCCGAGGATGGCAAGCAGAATGCCGATCTGCCATGCCTTGACGACATACTTGCGACGAGCGAGCGCCTTCAGCGCTGCGGCTTCGATTTCCGCGTCCGAGGTGCCGGCGCGGAAGATCGGGGCATTGCCTGCTTCGAGAGCTGTGTTTGCCATGATCAATCCTCCCTTATGCCGCTTCCGCGGCACGGCGATAGCTGGTTTCGACCTCTTCGCGCAGGTCGTCCCAGATCGTCTTGCAATAATCGATGAAGTTCTGCTCGTAACGGATTTCCGAGACGACGCGCGGGCGCGGCAGGTCGATCGTGTAGACCGATTTGACCGTCGCCGGACCGGCCGTCAGCACATAGACCTTGTCGGCCAGAGCAACGGCTTCTTCGAGATCGTGCGTCACGAAGACGACCGAAGCTTGGCGCTCCGCCCAGAGCTTCAGCAGCTCCTCATGCATGACCGTGCGGGTCTGCACGTCTAGCGCCGAGAAGGGCTCGTCCATCAGCAGGATTTCCGGCTCGTTGATGAAGGTCTGCGCCAACGAGACGCGCTTGCGCATGCCGCCCGAGAGCTGATGCGGATAGTGATGCAGGAACTTGGAAAGGCCGACGCGGGCAAGCCAGTCCTTGGCCATCTTTTCAGCCTCAGCCTTCGACTTGCCGCGAAACAACGGGCCGGCCATGACGTTTTCGATGACATTCTGCCAAGGGAAGAGCGCATCCGTCTGGAAGGCGAAGCCGACGCGCCGGTCGATGCCGCTAACCGGGCCACCCATCAGGCGGACTTCGCCGGCGCTCGGCTTGGCAAGGCCAGTGACGAGGTTGAGCGTCGTCGACTTGCCGCAGCCCGTCGGGCCGACAACGGCGACGAATTCGCCGCGCTCGACGGTCATGTTGAAATCGCGCAGTGCGGTCAGCGACTTGCCGGTCGGCGATACGAAACGGCGGCTGACATTGATGAGCTCGATCGCCGGGGTGCGGCGTTCATCCTGTTGCATGGTGCTGATCCTGACGCGTGCCTTCAGGGCGTGCACGCAAAGCCCAGTGAACTGCGAAGTCTCTAGAACCGCCGCTTCCGGAACCTGTCTGAAAACTGGCCGGAAGCGGCGTTCTGACTGCTTACTTGACGTTCTTCACGAATTCCGTCGTGTAGGTCTTCGATAGGTCGATCGTCTTGCCCTTGACGTTCTTGGAGAACTGCGAGAGCACGGCAAGAACCGTCTTCGGACCATCTTCAGGCATCACGCCGTCGGCCGTGAACATTTCCTTGCCGGCATCGAGAGCCTTGATGTAGCCGTCCTTGTCGCCGACGTAGAAGTCCTTCGGCATCTTGTCGGCGATCTCGGCGCCGGAGTGGGTGTTGATGAAGCGCAGCGTTTTGACGAAAGCATTCGCCAGCTTCTGCACTTCTTCCTTATGCGTATCGACCCATGCGGCATCCATATAGAGCGATGCGGCCGGATAGGTACCGCCGAGCGCTTCCTCGGTGCCCTTCAGCGTGCGCAGATCGACGAGGATCTTGGCTTCGCCGGTCTTCAGCAGGCGCGAGATCGTCGGCTCGGTGGTCATGCCCACCTGGATGGCATCCTGCTGCATGGCGGCGATGAAGGTCTGGCCGGCGCCGACCGGAACGGGGGTGATGTCAGCCGGCGAGAGGCCCGCCTTCGACGCCATGTAGAGCGTCAGGAAGTTGGTCGATGAGCCGAGGCCGGTGACGCCGGCGCGCTTGCCCTTCAGGTCGGCGAAGGACTTGATATCGGGATATTTTGCCGAAACCAGCTCGACTTCCCCCGGTGCCTGGCTGAACTGCACGACGGACTTGATGAACTTGCCCTTGGCCTGCAGGTCGACGCAGTGATCGTAGAAACCGACGACGCCCTGAACGGCGCCAGCCAGCAGCTGGTTTTCGGCGTCGACGCCGGCGGATTCGTTGAGAAGCTCGACCTCGAGGCCTTCATCCTTGAAGTAGCCGAGGGATTCGGCGAGCTTGGCCGGCAGGTAGATCTGCTTTTCGTAGCCGCCCACCATGATGGAAATCTTGTCGGCAGCATTGGCGGCCGTGGCCGCAAGCGAAGCAGCTGTCATGACGAGGGAAAGGGCTACGGTATGAAAAAAGGTGCGCGATGGACGCATCAATGTCTCCTCCTGTTTTATTCTTGCGCCATACGACGCTCTGGAAAGGCGCTTCCTCCACGAAGCTCCGCCAGATTAGCGCGGGCAACCTTTCAGTCAGCTTTCAGTGCGCAATCCTGCAAGAGAACATTGCAATTTTATGAACGCGGACGCCGACGGCTCGACTATGCCGCAGGCGCCCGAAACGCTACTGCGCACTATTTGACGTTCTTGACGAACTCGGTCGTATAGGTCTTCGACGGATCGATCGACTTGCCCTGCACATTCTTCGAGAACTTCGAAACCACGGCAAGGGATCTCCGCACAACGGGAAGCGTCATTGCATCTTGGCATTTCCCGTATCGCGACTATTTTAGATTGAGCGCTTTCGCTGGGAGGAACCATTGATGAGGATCATTGCCGCAGCCCTTATTCTGACGGTTATGGCGATAGCCGGGCCGGCATCGGCAATTTCCCGCTACGAGTCCCTCGGCAAGACTTGCGCATCGGTGCAGCAACTGATTGCCGCCGAACGCGCGGTGATATTGCGCTATCCATCGTCCCGTGGCGGCCCCGTTCTCTACGACCGCTATGTGGCCGGCCGCGGGCAATGCGACATCTCCGACTATGCCAGCCGCAGCTACGTGCCGACCAAGGATAACCCGGCCTGCCCTGTCTATAATTGCAAGTCGTCCTCGATCTTCAATCCGCATTGACGCGAATCAGCTTTTCTGCGGTTTATGCGTGTACGGAGCTACAAAACTTAATATAAAAAGACTTTTAGTTGAGCTTCACCCACATTTAACGCACATTTCGCGGGCAGATAGGGCACGCGCCCTTTGTCGTGAAGGGTCAAAGTATGGTGTAATTCACCAGCCCTATTTGAATAAGGAGATTGCGCAGTGAGTGCAAAAGTACCGAACCCGATCGATGCCTATGTAGGCTCTCGCGTCCGCACGCGCCGTCTTATGCTTGGCATGAGCCAGGAGCGGCTTGCCGAACAGATCGGCGTGACGTTTCAGCAGGTGCAAAAATACGAAAAAGGCACCAATCGCATCGGCGCCAGCCGGCTGCAGGCCATTGCCGGCGTGCTCGCCGTGCCGGTTGCCTTCTTCTTCCAGCAGGATAATTCGCAGCCGCTGAACACCGACGGCCTCGGCGCAATCAACGGGCTGGAGGATCTGTCGGATTTCCTGACGTCCAAAGAAGGCTTGAGCCTCAACAAGGCGTTCATGAAAATCAACGATCCAAGCATTCGCCAGTCCGTGCTGACGCTGATCAAATCGCTGGCAAGTACTTCCGATGCGCTGCCGGACCACCTTCCGCGCGCAACGAACGTATCGGTCGGCCTGCGCAACTAAATCATTTTCGCAAAAGTGGGCAGCGGTTTTGCGACGGCGACATGCGCGCGATCAAGGACCTGAAGCACAAGGAGCGAATCCGAAGGATCGCGACTCTCTTTGGGTCCCGAACTCCCCCCGAAAATTCCAGTTCGTCTACCCTGACATCGGCGCGGGCCGCCAAGATTGACATCCAGGCGGCACCAAAATCACGCTGATGGTGGAAGCACAGGCGGATTTTGCGCGCAAATGGTCGATGCGAGGCACCCTCCTACTCCTTGCATGCCGTATTTCACGCCTTGGAATTGCAAAAGCAAAATTTTGCAGCAATCACGCATCGTGTCACGCTGCATGTCACGCGCCAAGCTGCAAAACATGCGTTACGGTTTGCTCATGTTCCCGGCCTGACACGATTCGTCTGCCGGGAACGGGGGCAATAGAGGGCACGAAATGACAGCAGCACTTCCGATCGACACAGCATACCAGGATCCGGACTCGCTCAAGGAACTGGCATCAATCGCTCGGCTCATCACCTATGCACGGCAGAGCGCTAAAAACCTGAATGCGGAATTCCCGGTCTGGTGCCTGGATTTGGCGCTCGGGGCCGTGCTGCAGGAAATGTATGAAAATGGCTTGCCCAATCCCTTGTTCGAAGAGGGAACGGACACGGCAAACGTGGTGGCACACTGAATTAGAGTAATTCCGGCCTCTGCCGGATACGGAACGATGCCGGTATGGCTCAGCAGGCCATGTCGGCATTTTTCTTGGTGAGCCGAGAGCGTCGGAACAGTCGGCCGAAAGCATGTCGCGCAGAAGCCTGCAGCGGTTTTGCGACAATGACCTCCATAAAATCAAACTCCACGCGCAAGAAACGAATTCAAAAGATCGCGGCGCTTTAACAGCCACCTTTGCGCGGCTGGACGCCGGCGGTAAAAATCGCGATGCAATGGCGCAGATGGCGCAACCGCGTTTCGCGATCCGGCCAATCCTTCGGACGCCCCGGCCTCGAAATCATCGCATCGAAGATCATGCTCATCAACATGCGCGCTCCGCTTGCCGCATCGGCAATTTCGATCAAGCCGCGCCGCTGCTGCTCGACAAGCCAATCCGTCAACAACTGCTGTGATGGTCTAGCGCCATAAGTGTGCAACAGCGTGGCGATTTCCGGAGATTGCTGCGACTCACTGATGGCAAGGTGAATGAAGGCGTCCCGTTCGCGCTCCTGATCCTCATCGATGTCGATCATGAATATCAGCTCGAGCGCCTTGTCGAACGGCAAATTCTCCTCCGTGGGCCGCGGCAAGGCCAGCATCGATGCACGATGCTCAGCGATGATGGCCTTGAAGAGATCGGTCTTGCTCGGAAACAACCTGTAGAGGGTCTGCTTCGAAATCCGGCACCGGGTAGCAACCAAATCCATGGTTGTGCCGCCGTACCCCAACTCGTAAAAGGTCGCGCGCGCCTCCGCGACGACCTCCGCGCGGCGCGCATCGTCGTTCACGGTTTTCGGACGGCCGCGCGGACGGCGCTTGGCCTCCTGGTCGGCCTTGGCTGCTCTTTCCTTTGTCAGCACACCGTCTTGACCCCAACAGTCGAATACGATTGACATTTGAAGCAGTACAAATATTTTCTGTACGACTTGGTACTATAAATAAGGCAACAGGAAATAGCAACGTGCGAAAGCTCGCCCCTCCCACTTCTGCAATCGCATATCCGGCGATACCAGCCCGCCTTCCGGTTGGCCGCGGCTTGCTGACCACCGTCGGAATTGTCGCCACGATGTTGCTGGTGGGCTGCAACCAGCAGAACTCCGCCCAGAACACCGCTCCCGCCGTCAAGACGGAAGTGAGCGCGATGTCGCTGCATCCGCAATCCGTCGCCATCACCGCCGAACTGCCTGGCCGCACCAGCGCCTACCTCGTCGCCGAAGTGCGGCCGCAGGTTGGCGGCATCATCCGCAGCCGCAACTTCAAGGAGGGCAGCGAGGTCCGGGAAGGCGATGTGCTCTATGAGATCGATCCGTCCTCCTATCAGGCATCGTATGACAGCGCCGCAGCCTCGTTGCAGAAGGCGGAGGGTGCTGTGCCCAGCGCCCAGGCCAAGCTCGACCGCTACAAGGGCCTGAGCGCCCAGAACGCGGTCAGCAAGCAGGATTTCGATGACGCGCAGTCCACGCTCGTCCAGGCTCAGGCCGATGTCGCCTCTGCCAAGGCGGCGCTGGAGACAGCTCGCATCAATCTCGATTATACCAAGATGAGAGCGCCGATCTCCGGCCGCGTCGATGCGTCCACCGTCACCGTCGGTGCGCTCGTCACTGCCGACCAGACGACGGCGCTGACCACCATTCGCCAGCTCGATCCGATCAATGTCGATGTCACGCAATCGAGCACCAACCTGCTCGAATTCCGCCGCGCCGTCGCCGACGGCCGGCTGAAAACGAGCGGCGACAACGTTTCCGTACATCTGACGCTTGAGGACGGCAGCCAATACAAGGAAACCGGCAAACTGGAATTTGCCGAATCCTCCGTTGCGGAAACGGTCGGCACCATCACCGTGCGCGCCGTCTTCCCCAATCCGGATCGCATCCTGCTGCCGGGCATGTATGTGCGCGCCACCATTCAGGAAGGCATTGCCGAAAACAGCTTCCTCGTGCCGCAGCGTGCCGTGACCCGCAACACGAAGGGCGAACCGATCGCCATGTTCGTGACCGCCGAGGGCAAGGTGCAGCAGCGGGTGTTGAAGGTGGAACGCAGCATCGGCAACAGCTGGCTTGTCAACCAGGGCGTTGCCGATGGCGATCGCGTCATCGTCGAAGGCGTCCAGCGTGTTCGCGACGGTCAGGAAGTCACCGTTTCTCCGGTAACGATTGACGATGCGACCGGCGAAGTGAAGCAGGCTGCCGCCGATAGCAAGCCGTCTGCGGAGCAGGCCGGCCTGGAAAAGACCGATATGAAAGCCGCCTCCGGCGTCCAGAAGTGAGGTTAGACGATGTCTCGTTTTTTCATCGACAGGCCGATCTTCGCCTGGGTGATCGCCATCGTCATCATGCTGGCGGGCACACTTTCGATCTTCACGCTGTCGATTTCGCAATATCCGCAGATTGCCCCGACGACAGTCAGCATCAGCGCCACCTATTCCGGGGCTGACGCCGCAACCGTCGAAAACTCGGTGACCAAGGTCATCGAGCAGGGCATGACCGGCATCGACAATCTCGACTACATGACATCGACTTCGACCTCGACGGGTCAGGCGTCGATCTCATTGACCTTCACCAACAAGGCCGATCCCGACGTCGCGCAGATGCAGGTGCAGAACAAGCTGCAGCTCGTCACCGCCCAGCTGCCGCAGACCGTTCAAAATACCGGCATCACCGTTTCGAAATCGACCTCGAACTTTTTGATGGTCGTCGGCTTCGTGTCGACGGATGGCAAGCTCAACTCGAACGATCTTGCCGATTACGTCTCCAGCACCCTGAACGACACGCTGAAGCGTATCGAAGGCGTCGGCAATACGCAGATCTTCGGTGCCGGCTATGCCATGCGCATCTGGGTGGATCCGGACAAGCTTGCCAAATATCAGCTGATGGTGAGCGACGTAACGAGCGCAATCCAGGCCCAGAACTCGCAGGTCTCGGCCGGCCAGTTGGGTGCCCTGCCGCAGCGCAAGGGCCAGCAACTCAATGCGACAGTCACGGCAAAGAGCCGCCTGCAGACGCCGCAGCAGTTCGAAAACATCATCCTGAAAAGCCAGTCCGACGGCTCGCTGGTGCGCATCAACGATGTCGCCACCGTGGAACTCGGAGCAGACAGCTATACGACGTCGACCACTTATAACGGTCATCCCTCCGCCGGTCTTGCGGTGATGCTCGCTTCCGGCGCCAACGCCATCAATACGGCCGAGGCGGTGCGGACAGCCATCGGCAATATGAGCGAGACCCTGCCGCCGAACGTGGAGATCGTCTATCCCTATGATACGACGCCCTTCGTGAAGCTGTCGATCGAGGACGTGGTCAAGACGCTGTTCGAAGCCATCGTGCTCGTCTTCATCGTCATGTTCGTCTTCC
>Ga0209371_1001401_pt1 | contig 16543 bp, 13 predicted proteins | sample AgamicAtAmrz_FD_187165 | JGI IMG/M metagenome (GOLD analysis project Ga0209371, IMG submission 187165) | Agave microbial communities from Guanajuato, Mexico - At.Am.rz (SPAdes) (version 2) | ecosystem: Host-associated > Plants > Roots > Rhizosphere | place: Guanajato, Mexico | collected 2012-06-07
CTACCACTCCAGCGACGTAGGCGAACTGAGCCGTCGGCTTTCGGCTACTGGCTGGTTCAATTCCGTCGTGGTGGCGCCGGAGTTTGAAAAATCCCGACAGACGAAGGTGCTGCCGCTGCGCGCCGTGGTATCGCCGCGCACCGAGAACACCATTGAAACCGGCGTGGGCTACTCCACCGACGTCGGCCCGCGGGTAAAAGCCACCTGGCGCAAGCCGTGGATAAACTCTTACGGCCACAGCTTTTCGACCACCGCCAGCATCTCCGCGCCGGAACAACAGCTTGATTTCAGCTACAAGGTGCCGCTGCTGAAGAACCCGCTGGAGCAATATTATCTGGTGCAGGGCGGTTTTAAGCGCACCGATCTCAATGACACCGAGGCGGATTCCACGACCCTTGCGCTCTCTCGCTACTGGGATCTCTCCAGCGGCTGGCAGCGCGCCATTAACCTGCGCTGGAGTCTCGACCACTTTACGCAGGCGGACGTTACGAATACCACGATGCTGCTCTACCCCGGGGTGATGATAAGCCGTACCCGCTCGCGCGGCGGCCTGATGCCCACCTGGGGCGATTCGCAGCGCTATTCCATCGACTACTCCGATACGGCCTGGGGATCGGATGTCGATTTCGTGGTGCTGCAGGCGCAAAACGTCTGGATCCGCACCCTCTACGATCGCCATCGCTTTGTCGTGCGCGGCAATCTCGGCTGGATTGAGACCAACGATTTCGACCGCGTGCCGCCAGATTTGCGCTTCTTCGCAGGCGGCGACCGCAGTATTCGCGGGTACAAATATAAATCTATCTCGCCGGAAGATGATGACGGCAAGCTGACCGGCGCTTCAAAGCTCGCTACCGGGTCGCTGGAATACCAGTACAACGTGACCGGCAAGTGGTGGGGCGCAGCCTTTGTCGATTCCGGCGAGGCGGTGAACGATATCAAGCAAAGCAACTTCAAGACCGGCGCGGGCGTCGGGGTGCGCTGGCAGTCGCCTGTCGGCCCCATCAAGCTCGATTTCGCCGTGCCGGTTGGCGACAAAGAGGAGCATGGTTTGCAGTTTTACATCGGTCTGGGGCCTGAATTATGAGTCGTTGGAAAAAAATCAGCCTCGCCGTGCTGGTGTTTATCTTGTTGTTGCTGGGTACCGCGGCGTTTCTGGTGGGGACGACCAGCGGCCTGCATCTTTTATTTAACGCCGCAAATCGTTGGGTGCCGGGGCTGGATATTGGCAGCGTAACTGGCGGCTGGCGCAACCTGACGCTTAAAAACGTGCGCTATGAGCAGCCCGGCGTGGATGTCACCGCAGGCGAACTGCACCTGGCGGTGAAGCTCGGCTGCCTGCGCGACAGCAGCCTGTGCGTGAACGATCTTTCGCTCAAAGATATTAACGTAGTGGTCGATACCAAAAAAATGCCGCCTGCCGCGCAAGTGGAGGAAGAAGATAGCGGACCGCTTAACCTCTCAACGCCTTATCCCATAACGCTTTCCCGCGTGGCGCTGAACAACGTCAACGTCAAAATCGATGACACCACCGTTTCCGTAATGGATTTCACTTCCGGGTTGAGCTGGGAAGATCGCAACCTGACGCTGCTGCCCACTTCCCTTCAGGGGCTGCTGGTCGCCTTGCCGAAGGTAGCGAAAGTGGCGCAGGAAGAGGTGGTGGAGCCGAAGATAGATAAGCCGCGTCCGGAAGAGGCGCCGCTTGGCGAAACGCTGCGCGATCTCTTCTCGAAACCGGTGCTGCCGGAGATGACCGACGTGCATCTGCCGCTGAACCTCACCATTCAGGAATTTCGCGGCGAACAGCTGCGCCTGACGGGCGATACCGATATCACCGTGCGCACTATGCTGCTGAAGGTGAGCAGCGTCGACGGCATGACGAAGCTCGACGCGCTGGATATCGATTCCAACCAGGGCATCGTGAATGCCACCGGCACGGCGGAGCTTCGCAACAGCTGGCCGGTAGACATCACCCTGAACAGCACGCTGAATGTGGACCCGCTTAAGGGCGAAAAGGTGAAGCTGAAGCTTGGCGGCGCGCTGCGCGAACAGCTGGAGCTTGGCGTTAACCTCTCCGGCCCGCTCGATGCGGTGCTGCGCGCTCAGACGCGCCTTGCTGAACCCGGCTTGCCGCTGAACCTCGAGCTGACCAGCGAGCAGCTTTACTGGCCGCTCACCGGCCCGAAGCAGTACCAGGCGGATGACATTAAGCTGAAATTCACCGGCAAGATGACCGACTATGCGCTCTCGTTCCGCACCGCGGTACGCGGCGAGCAACTGCCGCCCGCCACCATTACGCTGGACGGCAAAGGCAACGAGCAGCAAATCAATATCGATAAGCTGGACGTGGCGGCGCTGCAGGGGCATACCACCCTGAAAGCGCTGCTCGACTGGCGTCAGGCCATCAGCTGGCGCGGCGAACTGGCGCTGAACGGCATCAATACCGCGAAACAGTATCCGGACTGGCCTTCAAAGCTGGACGGGCTGATGAAGCTGCGCGGCAGTTACTACGGCAGCAGCTGGCAGCTCGATGTGCCGGAGCTGAAGCTCGCCGGCAACGTTAAGCAAAATAAAGTGAACGTCAACGGCCAGCTTAAAGGCAACAGCTACATGCAGTGGACCATCCCGGGCCTGCATCTGGAACTGGGACGCAATAAGGCGGACGTAAAAGGTGAACTGGGCGTGAAGGACCTGGCGCTCGACGCCGTTATCGACGCGCCGGGGCTAGATAATGCATTGCCAGGCCTGGGCGGCACGGCGAAAGGGCTGGTGAAGATCCGCGGCAGCGTGGACGCCCCGCAGCTCCAGGCCGACGTTACCGCACGCGGCCTGCGCTGGCAGGAGCTTTCTGTCGCCCTGGCGCGTTTGCAGGGCGATATAAAATCGACCGACCAGATAGCGGGCAACCTTGACCTACGCGTGGAGCGGCTGGTGCAGGGCGATATTACTATGCGCCTGATTACGCTTGCGGCGAAAGGCAGCGAAAAAGAGCACCAGCTCCAGCTGCGCGCGCAGGGCGAGCCGGTTTCCGGCCAGTTAGATCTGCGCGGCAGCTTCGATCGTAAGACCACGCGCTGGCGCGGCACGCTCGATAACACCCGCTTCGAAACGCCGGTAGGGCCGTGGTCCCTGACCCGCGCCATTGCGCTGGATTACCGTGGCGAAGAGCAGAAAGTCAGCATCGGACCGCATTGCTGGGCGAATCCGAACGCTGAACTTTGCGTACCGCAGACGGTAGATGCGGGCGCAGCCGGGCACGCGGTAGTGAATCTCAATCGCTTCGATTTGGCGATGCTGAAGCCCTTTATGCCGCAAGCGACCCAGGCGAGCGGCATCTTCAGCGGCAACGCGGACGTGAGTTGGGACACCACCAAAGAAGGGTTGCCGCAGGGCAAAGTGCAGCTGGCTGGCCGGGGCGTACGCGTAACGCAGATAGTCAACGACAACGCGCTGCCGGTCGCTTTCGATACGCTCAACCTGAGCGCGGAGCTGCGCAATAACCGCGCGGAGCTCAACTGGCTGATTCGCCTGGTCAACAACGGCCAGTTTGACGGCCAGGTGCAAATCAGCGACCCGCAGGATCGCCGTAATCTGGCGGGCAACGTGAATATCCGCAACTTCTCGCTGGCGATTGCCAACCCGGTTTTCTCGCGTGGAGAAAAAGCGGCGGGGACGCTTAATGCGAACTTACGGCTTGGCGGCAACGCCGAACGCCCGCAGCTCTTCGGCCAGATGCAGCTTAACGGCGTGGATATCGAAGGCAACTTTATGCCGTTCGATATGCAGCCAAGCCAACTGGCGATGAATTTCAATGGTATGAGCTCAACCCTGCAGGGCGTGGTGCGCACGCAGCAGGGGGAGATTGCCCTTAACGGCAACGCCGACTGGAGCCAGCTCGATAACTGGCGGGCGCGCATCGCCGCGAAGGGCAGCCGGGTGCGCATTACGGTGCCGCCGATGGTGAGGCTGGACGTGTCGCCGGACGTGGTGCTGGAAGCCACGCCGAACCTTATCACGCTCGACGGCAACGCCGACGTGCCGTGGGCGCGTATCGTCGTGAAGGACTTGCCGGAAAGCGCCGTTGGCGTCTCCAAAGACGAAGTTATGCTCGATGAAAATCTGAAACCAGAAAAAGACCCGAGCGCATCCATCCCGATTAATAGTAATCTGACCGTTCACGTGGGCAACAACGTGCGGATAGACGCTTTTGGGCTAAAAGCGCGGCTTACCGGCGACCTGAAAGTCGGCCAGGATAAGCAAGGGCTGGGGCTTAACGGCCAGATTAACATTCCGGATGGCGAAGGGCGCTTCCATGCTTACGGTCAGGATCTGATCGTGCGTAAAGGGGAAATCCTCTTCGCCGGCCCGCCGGATCAACCTGTGTTCAACATCGAAGCGATTCGTAACCCGGACGCCACCGAGAACGATGTTACCGCAGGCGTTAAAGTCACCGGTACGCCGGACGCGCCTAAGGTAGAGGTCTTCTCCGACCCGGCCATGTCCCAGCAGGAAGCGCTCTCTTATCTGCTTCGCGGACAAGGGCTTGAGAGCAACCAGAGCGACAGCGAAGCGATGACGTCGATGCTGATTGGTCTGGGGGTTGCACAAAGTGGGCAGGTTGTGGGTAAAATCGGCGAGACGTTTGGCGTGAAGAATCTGGCGCTGGATACCGAAGGGGTGGGCGACTCGTCCCAGGTGGTGGTCAGCGGCTATGTACTGCCGGGTCTACAGGTGAAGTATGGCGTGGGTATTTTTGACTCGCTGGCGACGCTCACGCTGCGCTACCGCCTTATGCCTAAGCTATATCTGGAAGCGGTGTCTGGCGTAGATCAGGCACTTGATCTGCTCTATCAGTTTGAGTTTTAGCAATGCGAATATTTGTCTACGGCAGTTTACGACGCAAACAAGGCAACAGCCACTGGATGACCAACGCTCAGTGGCTGGGCGACTATGACATCGACCATTACCAGCTTTACAGCCTCGGCCACTACCCAGGTGCGGTGCCAGGCGAGGGAACGGTAACGGGCGAGGTCTATCGCATAGACGCCTCCACGCTCGCCGAACTGGACGCTCTGCGTACCAGCGGCGGCGAATACAAACGGCAGCTCATCCAGACGCCTTACGGCAGTGCCTGGATGTATGTCTACCAGCGCCCTGTCGAAGGCTTAACGCGTATCGACAGCGGCAACTGGCTCGACAGAGACGCTAATTAACCCCTCCCCAAACCACGCTTCGGCGTGGTTTTTCGTTCTATTTCCTAAAACACTTCTTTGAACGCTCACTTTTATTATTAAAGCTAATCAGCGCCTTAACGCGGGTTTGTTACGCCGTTGTTATTTAAAGTCCAGGTTTAAACTTTATTAAAGTCCATATTTAGAACGCTTAATTTTATTTTGGCCTGATTATGGTGTTTTATATACACAACGAATCGGACATGAAGTTCTATTTCGTCAGTGAATTGAATTAATCAGGCAAGTCTCAATTTTGATTCACGAGCTTTATGGAAGGTCTTATTTTGGATTGCTTTGGTGATTGAGGAAATAGCACTAAAGTCTAAAATTAGCCTCCACTACGCAGCACAGTTTATGAAATATGAAAGAATGCTTTTTATTATTGGCGTTATGAATATTGTGTTTATTGGTTGCGTATTTAACCCCAAGGACTTAATTATTTTTTAAAGGATATACGTATGAACTTCAAAAAAGTTGCTCTGGCTTCGGTAATGGGTCTGGTTCTGGCGGCGTCTGCACAGGCGGCAGATCAGGGCCACGGTAAGGTGACCTTCACCGGCTCCATTATCGACGCACCGTGCTCCATTAACCCGGACAGCATCGACCAGACCGTGAATCTGGGCCAGGTGTCCAACGTGGCGCTGAAGGCCAGCGGCAACACCGGTACTTCCGTACCGCGTAATTTTGAAATCAAACTGGAAAACTGTGACACCACGACCCTGAAGTCCGTCAAAACCACCTTCACCGGTGCGGAAGGCGCGACTGACGGCTCACTGGGCATCACCGGTACCGCCAAGGGCGCGAGCATCATCCTGACCAACGGCGACGGCGAGCAGCTGAAACTGGGCGAAGCCTCTGAAGCGCACATGCTGCAGAACGGCAACAACACCCTGCTGTTCTCCGCCTACCTGAAGGGCGACGGCGCCTCTGCCACCGTGACCCCGGGTGACTTCACTGCGGTGGCCGACTTCACCCTGGTCTACCAGTAATCGCAGTGCCCCCTTAACACATGCCCGCGCGGGCGGGCATGTGTTTTTTTTCAGACACCAGAGACGGAACTCATGAACAGATTCTTACGCGGCGCCACGGCGTTCGCGCTGCTGGCGGCTGCCTGCGCGGCGCAGGCCTCCCGGCAGGCGGCCACGCCGGGCAGCGAATTTGACCTGGGGCTTACCGGGCGGGTGAGTATGGAAGGCGTCATTCTGTCGAGCGCCTGCGACATCACCACCGGCGACAGCGACCAGACGGTGGCGATGGGCAGCGAGACGCGCGGCCATATGCGGCGCACCGGACAGGGCGAGCCGCATCCGTTTTCCATCAGCCTGACCGGCTGCGCGCTGGCGCAGGCGGACGACCCGGCGCCCTGGCAGGTGCTGCAGGTGACCTTTGACGGCGAGCGCGAGGACGGGCTGTTCCGCGTCGGCGGCATGGCGTCCGGCGTGGCGCTGGAGCTCACCGACAGCCGCGGCGCGGTGATACGCCCCGGCGAGGCCGTCTCTTACCGCCAGGCGGCGGCGGACGATATCCGCCTGGATTATTACCTGACGCTGAAAACCACCACGCGCGAATTAATGGCCGGCGACTACCGCGCCGTTATCCGCTACCGGGTTGATTATTTCTGACTGTTTTTCATCCTCTGGCGGATATAACGGACATGGCTGACATTTCTATTAATAAAACGCGTAACAAAGCGCGCGACGCGACGGCGCGAATCAATCACGGCGCGGTCAGAATAATAAAACTTTCCGCACTGACCGTCTGCGTGCTGGCGGGGATCCGCGCGCCGGCAATGGCGGCGGACGACATCCAGTTTAATACCGACGTGCTGGATGTGAAGGACAAACAGAATATCGATTTAAGCCAGTTTTCAAAACGCGGCTATATCATGCCGGGCGACTACACCTTCCGCATTAAGGTCAACCAGAACGAACTGGACGAGCGGACGGTCAGCGTTTACCCGGCGGAAACGGACAAAAACCGCTCCGTGGCCTGCCTGGCGCCGGAGGTGGTGAAGAGCTTCGGCCTGAAGGAAAAATACCTGGCGGCGCTGAAGCCCTGGCACCAGGGGCAGTGTCTGGATGTCACCGCGCTCAGCGGCGTGGAGGTGACGCCGGACCTCGGCAACGGCCTGCTTGCGGTGAACGTGCCGCAGGCCTACCTCGAGTACAGCTCGGACGACTGGGTGCCGCCCGCGATGTGGGACAACGGCATTCCCGGCCTGCTGGCGGACTACAACCTGAACGCCCAGGCGCGCCACAACGAGCGCGGCGGCGATGACAACACCGTCTCGGGCAACGGCACCGTCGGCGCCAACCTCGGGGCGTGGCGCGCCCGCGCCGACTGGCAGGCGAACTACGACGACCGCAGCGGTGAATACAGCAGCGGCCAGAAGCAGTGGACCTGGAGCCGGCTGTACCTCTACCGCGCGCTGACCGGGCTGAAGGCGAAGCTGACGCTCGGCGAGGACTACGTGAACTCGGCCCTGTTTGACAGCTTCCGCTTCACCGGGGCGAGCGTGGTGTCGGACGACAACATGCTGCCGCCGAACCTGCGCGGCTACGCGCCGGAGGTCACCGGCGTGGCGAAGACCAACGCCCGGGTCACCGTCTCCCAGCAGGGGCGGGTGATATACGAGACCCAGGTGGCGGCGGGGCCGTTCGCCATTCAGGACCTGAGCACCGCGGTCACCGGCACGCTGGACGTGCGCGTCCAGGAGCAGGACGGCTCGGTCCAGGAATACAGGGTCAACACGGCGAATATCCCGTACCTGACCCGGCCGGGCAGCGTGCGCTACAAGTTCTACGCCGGCAAGCCCACCAGCTATGACCACCATGCCGACGGCGACACCTTCGGCACCGGCGAGTTCTCCTGGGGGGTCAGCAACGGCTGGTCGCTGTACGGCGGCATGGTCTCGAGCTCGAAGTACATCTCGCTTGCCGCCGGTATCGGCCGCGACCTGATGGCGCTCGGCGCGCTGGCCTTCGACGTGACCCGCTCGGACGCCAAGCTTGAGAACGAGCACCGCCACGGCCAGTCGTACCGGGTGAGCTACTCGAAGACCTTTGACGGGACCGGCAGCCAGGTGACCTTTGCGGGCTACCGCTTCTCGGAGAAGGACTTCATGAGCTTCGCCGACTACGTGAGCTACCGCTCGGATTACGGCGACTACATGCAGAGCAAGGAGATGTACACCGTCACCTTCAGCCAGCAGTTCGAGAAGCTGGGCCTGAGCGCGTACCTCAACTACTCGCACCAGACCTACTGGAACAACCCGGCGGAGGACCGCTACAGCCTGTCGCTGTCGCGCTACTTCGATATCGGCAGGTGGAAGAACATCAGCGCCTCGCTGACCGCCTACCGCAACAAATTTAACGGCGAGAATGACGACGGCATGTACCTGTCGCTCTCGGTGCCGTGGGGGGATGCGGGCACGCTCGGGCTGAACTCGTCGTACAGCGGCGACGCCAGCAGCCATAACCTGAGTTACTTCAACCGGCTGGATAACGGCGACAACTACCGCGTTGCGGCGGGCGGCACGGATGACGGCGGCAGCCTCAGCGGCTACTACGACCACCCGGGCGACCTGGCGGAGGTCACCGGCAACCTGGACTACCAGCACGGGCAGTACAGCGCGGCGGGGCTCTCGCTGCGCGGCGGCCTGACCGCCACGGCGAAGGGGGCGGCGCTGCACCGCTCGAACGTGGCGGGCGGCACCCGCGTGCTGGTGGATACCGGCGACGCGGCGGATATCCCGGTGCACGGCTACAGCAACAACACGTACACCAACCGCTTCGGCAAGGCGGTCATTACTGAGGTCAGCGACTACAGCAAGAACAGCCTGAGCCTGGACATCAACCACCTGCCGGAGAACGCCGAGGCCACGGCCTCGGTGGCCCAGGCGACGCTGACCGAGGGGGCCATCGGCTACCGCCGGTTTAACGTGATTGCCGGGCAGAAGGCGATGGCGGTTATCCGCCTGGCGGACGGCAGCTACCCGCCGTTCGGCGCCAGCGTGCGCAACGCGGAGAAACAGGAGGTCGGCCTCGTCAACGACGAGGGCCAGGCGTACCTCAGCGGCCTGAAGCCGGGCGCCAGACTGAGCGTGAGCTGGAACGGGGCGGCGCAGTGCGCGGTGACCCTGCCGGCGAGCCTCGCAGGAGTGAGCCAGAACGGAAATCTGTTACTGCCGTGCCACTGAGGCACGGCGCAGAACCACTTTTACCGAGTATGCAGAAATGAAGCCATTAATCCGTAAACCGAACCTTTCCGTTATCAGTGTTGCCCTGGTGAGTATCCTCACCGCGCAGCAGGCCTGCGCGGCCATCGCCCTGGACCGCACCCGTGTGGTCTATAACGGCGGCGAGAAGTCGGTGAGCCTGAACATCAGCAACGAGAACAAAAAGCTGCCCTACCTGGCGCAGGCCTGGATGGAGGACGCGCAGGGCAACAAAATCACCAGCCCGCTGACGGTGCTGCCGCCGGTGCAGCGCGTGGAGCCGGGGGCGAAGAGCCAGGTGAAGGTGCAGGCCGCGCCGGCCGTCGCCGCGCTGCCCCAGGACCGGGAGACGCTGTTCTACTTCAACCTGCGGGAAATCCCGCCGCGCAGTGACAAGCCCAACACCCTGCAGATAGCGCTGCAGACCCGCATCAAGCTGTTCTACCGCCCGGCGGCGATTGCGCTGGACAAGACCCAGGCGGCGAAGGGCGACTGGGTGGAAAAAGTCACGCTCACCCGCAACGGCGACAAATATGTGGTCAACAACCCGACGCCGTACTACCTGACCCTGGTGGAGGGCACGGCGGGGGTGAAGGGCAAAGCCGTGCCGTTTGAGCCGGTGATGGTGAGCCCGAAGGGCAGCGCCACCCTTGAGGCCTCCGCCGCCGCGTTCGGCGCCAGCCCGGTGCTGAGCTACGTCAACGACTACGGCGGCCGCCCGCAGCTTCAGTTCAGCTGTGGCGGGGCCACCTGCACCGGTAAGCTGGTGCAGGACAAAAAGTAACCGCCGGTGAAAGGAGGCACACGATGAACAGGATGAGATTACTTGCCGGCCTGCTGGCGCTGGCCGCGGCCGGTGCGGCGGCGGATGAACTGCCGCTGGCGGATAACGGCCAGCTTTACGTGTACGGCAGCCTGCTGGAGAACACCTGCCGGCTGACCATGGACTCGGCATACCAGGAGGTGGACCTGGGCGCCACGTCACGGGCGCAGGTGCGCCTGACGGGCGAGAGCGCCCGGCCGGTGACGGTGACGCTGCGCCTGCGCGACTGCCCGGTGCTCGGCAACTGGAGCAGCAACATCACGCCGCTGACCGAAACGGTGAGCACGCAGCAGCCGCCCTACCGGGCGCGTTTTGTGGCGAAGGCGGATGACACGAACCCGGACCTGGTGAAGGTGACGGGCGCGTCGGGTATCGGGCTGCGCCTGCGCGACAGCCGGGGGCAGACGGTGAAGCTCTCGCGTGAGAGCGACACGCTGCTGCTGACGCCGGGCCAGGACCGGGTGACCTTCACCCTGGCGCCGGAGCGCACCGCCGCGCCGTTCACCGCCGGGCCGTACCATGCGCTGATTAACTTCAGCATGATTTACGAGTAGGGGGCCGTATGAAACTATCCGGACTGGCGGCGCTGGCGCTGTTGGGCGGCTTTTCCTGCCTCTGCGCACAGGCCACCGAACAGACTACTGTAATGGTTACTGTGAAAGTGATGGTAAATGCCGCACCCTGCGTGATTAACAACGATCAGCTGATTGATGTGGATTTCGGCGACAGTGTGGTCGTCACCGAAGTGGCGAAGGGCACGGTGGAAAAGCCGGTGAACTACACCCTGGACTGCACCAGCGCCGACCAGAGCAAAACGCTGAAGATGCGCATCAGCGGCGCGGGCGCGGAGTTTGACGGCACGGTGCTGAAAACCAGCATCCCGGCGCTGGGCGTAAAAATGAAGGCGGACGGCGCCGACTACCCGCTGAACACGGATCTGGCGCTGGCGACTGCCTCCAGCAAACCGGCGCTGACGGCGCTGCTGGTGCAGCAGCCCGGCGCACGCCTTCCCACCGGCGGCTTTACCGCCGGGGCAACCATGACGGTGGATTACCAGTGAAACGGTTACTGTGCTTACTCAGCCTGGCGCTGCCACTGTGCGCGCAGGCCGCCGACAACATGTCGTTCCACGGCACCCTGGTGGCGCCGCCGTGCACCATCAGCAACGGCCGGACCATTGAGGTGGCGTTCGGCAACGACCTCGGCGTCAATAAAATCGACGGCAACAACTATAAGCAGCCGGTGAGCTACACGCTGGACTGTGAGGCAGGCTATACCGCCGGCGGGCTCGCCATTGTGGTGGACACCACCGCGCCGGCGGCGTTCGACGCCTCGGCGGTGAAAACCGACAAAACCGGGCTCGGCCTCCGCATTCTGGTGGACGGCCAGCCGGCGACCTTCGCGAAGCGCGTGGCGGTAAGCAACCCGGCGAGCCCGCCGGCGATCCAGGCGGTACCGGTCCAGGACCCGGCGGTGACGCTCACCGAAGGCGCCTTTGAGGCCACCATGACGCTGCGCGCGGATATGTAGGAACGGACATGAACAAAATTTTACTGGCCGCGCTGGCGCTGGTGTTTTCCGCCGGCGCTTCTGCAGCGGAGGATAACGTGCATTTTTCCGGGGCGCTGGTCTCGGAGCCCTGCACGCTGCCGGATGCAGATACCGATATCAGGCTCGACTTCGGTTCGGTGATAGAAAAGTACCTTTACCAGTACCAGCGCACTAAACCGCAGCCGTTCAGTATTCATCTGCAGGAGTGCGACCCGGCCATCCTCAGTACCGTCAGCGTCACCTTCCAGGGTACGGCGGATACCGAACTCACGGAGCTGCTGGCGCCGGATGCGGCCAGCACGGCGAAAGGGGTGGCGATTGGTCTGGAGTTAACGGACGGCACGCCGCTGGCCATTAATAAAGCCAGCCCGTATACGCAGCTGAGCAGCGGCAATAACACGCTGACGTTTAATGCTTACGTCCAGGCGCGGCCAACCGTGGTTGCAAATAAAACGCTGGCAGCCGGTGATTTTACCGCGACGGCAAATTTTGTGCTGGCGTATCAGTAAGAGATAAAATGATGAAGCGAATTTTAATATCACTGTTTTTTTTATTTATACCCTGCGCATGGAGCAGTCCTTATCCTGTTATAGTCAGCTATAATGCTGGTTGGAACTCTACAGATATTCATGGAGTACAGTCTTGGGGGCTTTATATTAAACAATCTGTGATAGATATCGGTTCCGCCGGGGATTATGTTCCGCCTTCAGGCTATAAAGTTGCCTTGGCTATAAAAGATTATACAGGCGTAACCCCGCAAGATGGTGGAAAGTCAGGCATCGATCACAGGGCGGAGCTTTGGGCCGATGGAAGATCATCTATAAGTAAGATGGCGATGCAGTTGTATAATGATGGTGGTAAAGATATTGTTGCTGTAACTTATTTTGGTACCTACCCACCTTATAATTCATGCGTCGCTTATGCTTATGGTGCGAGTGATGCTTTTTATGGTGGGGGGCCTTGGTCAGGAGTCCGCACCCCTGGTGGGTGTATGACTCTTCCTCCCCTGGATACCTGGTGTAAAATAGTAACGCCAGAAATTGTACTGGATCATGGCTCTATTTCTCTAAGAAATGCAGAAGGGCATTCAGCAGTATCTTCCATGGATGTATCTTGTATTAGCACCATGGCAGTTACGTTTAATTTAATCACTGATGATAAATATGTTTATCTTGATGATGGTAAGTCAGAAATTACGGTTGATAATAAGCCCCTTAAAACTAAAATTGACCTTCCGCAAGGTAACTCCACCCTAACAATTAAAGATTTATTAACGGGCGTAACCAGTGAAGGTTTGCATACGGGAAGTAGCGTACTAGTAATGGCGCCTTATTGAGAATTTTATCAATATATCCTGATTTCCTTTTGCTGCATTACTTTATTTTCGGGAAAGGTTCGCCTTTCCCCTTTTTATTGTTTATCCGCTTATGAAAACCCTGCTGTTATTATTACTCTGCCTGACGCTGTTTTATATTCCCGACTCCGGCGGGTCCGGCGTGGCGTTGCCTTTTAACCTCACGTTTCTCTGCTGGCTGGGGCTGGTGGTGATGGTGCTGGCGTGGCGGCATAACAAAGGCGGGGCGGAGCGCCAGCCGCTGCTGCTGGCGGGCGGGCTGCTGCTGCTTCTGCCGTGGCTTTTGCAGGCGCGCGGCAACCCCGGCGTGTGGGTGCTGCTGGCGGCGCTCCTGCTGTGGCTGGCGCTGCTGCGCCTGCCGTTCACGCCACGCCACCGGCGCGCGGCGCTGCTGGCGGTGTTTGTGCTGGCGCTGGGCCAGGCGGGCACCGGCCTGCTGCAGGCCTTCTGCCCGCACCTCGCCGCCCGGCTGTATGAGTTCGACTGGCTGCGCAACCAGGGCCGCCCCTACGGCATTTTCCAGCAGGTGAACCTGCTGGCGAGCTTTCTCGCCACCGGCGCCGGCTGCGGCTTCCTGCTGCTGCTGACGGAACGGCGCGCCAGGGGGATAACCGCTGTGCTGATAACCGCAGGCCTCGGCGTGCTTGCGTTTGTGCTGGCCCTGAACCAGTCCCGCGCCGGGGCCGTCGGCGCTGTCGCCGTCATTGCCGCGCTCTGCGCCGTTGCCGGGCGGGGAAAAGCCCCCCGTGCAGGCGCGGTGCTGGCCGTGATGGCGCTCAGCGCCGGGGCGGGCTGGTACATCACGCAGCACGTCACGGTGCTGGTCAACGGCGAACCGTTCCTGATGGCGCGGGATTACGCCGGCTCCACGCAGGAGCGCCGGCATATCCTGCACATCACCTGGCAGATGATAATGCTGCACCCGTGGGCGGGATGGGGCTACGGCACGTTTGAGTACGCCTTCAGCCGCTGGCTGCTGGCGCACCCGGGTTACACCTTCCGCGTGCCGGTCACCCACCCGCACAACGAGCTGCTGTACGCCTGGTTCCAGGGCGGCATCACGGCGCTGGCGGGCATGCTCGTGCTGTTCGCGGGCTGGGTAAGGATGCTCATCCGCGCCCTGAAAACCCGCCGCGCAACGCTGGCATACGCGCTGCTGATTGTGCCGCTGCTGGCGCACCTGAACCTGGAGTACCCGTTTTACCAGTCGTTCATTCACTTCGGGCTGTTCCTGCTGCTGCTGCGCCTGGGCGTGACGCAAGCGCCGCCGGCCGCACGCCGGGCAGCCCGGGCGCCGCGGCTGGCTGCCGTGCTCTGCGGCGCGGCGCTCATCGTCTTCAGCGGGGCGGGGCTTTACGCTAACCACCAGCTGACGGCGCTTGAGCGCAGCCAGCTTGCCGGGTTCCCGTCTCCCGCGCCGTGGTACTTCGCCACGCAGTCTGAACGCGCGCAGTTCGATGAAATGGTGGCCCTGCTGATGGATTACAACCGCACCCGCAACGCGGCGAACCTGGACGAATTTATGGCGCGGGCGCAGGCGTGGTCGCTGCGCCATAACGACGCCAATGTCTGGCGCAGCATGATGATGATTGAGCAGTTCCGGGGGAATCAGGCCAGGGCGGCGGAAATGGCGCAGACGTATAAAAAGCTGTTTCCTTTGCAAAACAATAAATAACGACAATGCCGCCCACAGGGCGGCATTTTTATATCAGGCGAGCTGTTCGTCGCGCTTTCCAAGGCGGAACACGCTGACGGTTTCCAGCAGCCGGTGCGCCTGCTCCTGCATCGATTGCGCGGCGGCGGCAGACTCCTGCGAAAGCGCGGCGTTCTGCTGCGTCGCGGCATCCATCTGCGTTACGGCGACATTCACCTGGTCGATGCCTGCGCTCTGCTCATGGCTTGCCAGCGAAATGTTCTCCACCAACTCGCTCACGCGCTGCACGCTGCGGACAATTTCTTCCATTACATCACCTGCGCCTTTCACCAGCGTATTGCCTTCTTCGATGCGGTGCACCGAGCGGTCGATTAAGTCGCGAATATCTTTCGCACTGGCGGCAGAACGCTGCGCCAGCGCCCGCACTTCGGCCGCGACGACAGCAAAACCGCGTCCTTCGCTGCCCGCACGGGCCGCTTCTACCGCGGCGTTAAGCGCCAGGATATTAGTCTGGAAAGCGATGCTGTCGATAACGCTGACAATGGTGCTTATCTCACTGGAGAAGCGATGAATCACGCTCATGGTCTGCACCACGCGCTCTACCGCTTCGCCGCCTTCACCTGCGCGCAGGCGCGCATCGCGGGCGATGTTGCTGGCAAAGCGGGAGTTTTCAGCGTTATTTTTCACCACCGAGGTGAGCTCTTCCATGGAGGCCGCCGTCTCCACCAGCGCGCTGGCCTGCGCTTCATTACGCGAAGAGAGCTCCCGGCTGCCGGTCGCGATTTGCGATGAGGCGGTGGCGATAGTCTCCGTGCCCGCCCGTACGCCTGCCACAATGCGCGTCAGGTTGCCGTTCATCTCTTTGAGCGCGCGCATCAGCTCGGCGGTTTCATCGCGCCCATGAACGGTAATCGTCGCCTGCAAATCTCCGGCGGCCACCGTACGGGCAATGGATACGGCTTCAGCCAGCGGGCGCGTGATGCTGCGCACCAGCCACCAGGTAATTAACGCGCCGGTAAGAAGAGTCAGCGCCATAGTGAGCAGCAACATTAACCGCGTGCGTTGAAACTGCGCTTCGTTGCGAGCGTCGGACTGCTGATGGAGATGTTCCGCCTGCTTCAGCGTGCTGGCGACCATCTCATCGATCATGTGCGTCGGCTCACGATCAATACCCGCTACCAGGTGATCGACCCGCTGCGCGCTGGTCGGGTCATTCACCACGTATTGCGTCAGCGCGTTCAGGTAGTGCTGTTCCAGTTCGGCGTGCAGGACGCGGGTTTTCATCACCGCGTCGGCGTCCATACCCATCTGCGGCAGCAGCGCGGCGAGTTCATTAAGCAACGCCTGCGTCTTCTGGCTCTGGCTGATAAACGCGTTTCGGTATTTATCAAACTGCGCCTGGTCCTGAGCGCCGCGCAGCAGGGTGTTTTTCCACTCCTGCACCTGAATTTTGAACTGCACCTGGGCATTGCGGGCCGTATCGATACTTTCCGCTATCACCTTCTCCGTGGTCATGATCTCCTGGTTTTGCTTAAGGCCGTTGGCGTTAACCGCAAGGCTGCGTATGCCAATAAACAGCGTAGCGAGCAGCAGCAGGCCCGCCAGCAGGCCAAGCCGCTGTCCGATAGTAAGATGATTAAGTTTCATTGCTGTTGGTCATTCCCCGGTCAAGAAGGCGTGCGGCGCACGCGAACAGGAGATATCGACCGCAAAAAGA
>Ga0209371_1001402_pt1 | contig 16535 bp, 14 predicted proteins | sample AgamicAtAmrz_FD_187165 | JGI IMG/M metagenome (GOLD analysis project Ga0209371, IMG submission 187165) | Agave microbial communities from Guanajuato, Mexico - At.Am.rz (SPAdes) (version 2) | ecosystem: Host-associated > Plants > Roots > Rhizosphere | place: Guanajato, Mexico | collected 2012-06-07
GGTGTCGCTCGACTGGCGCGGCGACAAGCTGCGACTGTCCGGCGACTTCCTGTATCAGCGGCAGCGGATCGACAACGGCCGCCCGGTCGTGCTCGTCAGCGGCGATCAGTTGCCCGCCGTGCCGTCGGCGACGCACAACTATGCGCAGCCGTGGAGCTTCAGCGAACTCGAGGACACGGTCGGCATCGTGCGCGCCGAGTACGACTTCCTGCCCGCATGGACGGCCTACGTATCGGCCGGCGCACGCCATACGAACGAGCATGGCGACTATTACACGCCGACCTACTCGTCGTCCGGCACGACCGGCTCGCGTCTGAGCGTGCCGCACAAGGAAGATGCGCAGTCGGCCGAGGCCGGCGTACGCGGCCGCTTCACGACCGGCCCCGTGTCGCACTTCGTGACGGCCGGCGCGTCGTTCATCCGCATCGACAGCCAGTCCGCGTACACGATGTCGAACGCGTTCCCGACGACGCTCTACGATCCCGCGCCGATCGCGTCTCCGCCGACGGCCTACACGGGCGGCGACATGAACGATCCGGGCACGGTCACGAAGACCTGGCTGCGCAGCCTCGCGGTGTCCGACACGCTCGGCTTCCTGGACGACCGCGTGCTGTTCACGATCGGCGCGCGCCGCCAGTCGATTTCGGTCGACAACTTCAGCTACACGGGCGCGGTCACGGGCGTCTACAGCGACGCGATCACGACGCCCGTGTTCGGTCTCGTCGTGAAGCCGTGGCGCAACGTGTCGATCTTCGCGAACCGCAGCGAAGCGCTCGCCCAGGGCGAGATCGCGCCGAACACCGCGCGCAACGCAGGCCAGGCGCTGTCGCCGTACCGGTCGAAGCAATATGAAGCCGGCATCCGCTACGACACCGACACGTACGGTGCGTCGCTTGCGCTGTTCCAGATCGAGAAGCCGATGGCGTACACCGATCCGGCGACGAACCTGTTCGGCGCCGACGGCACGCAGCGGCACCGCGGCATCGAGACGGCCGTGTACGGCGAGCCGTGGAAAGGCGTGCGGCTGATCGCCGGCGCGACGTACCTCAACGCGACGCTGCAGAACACGGCGGGCGGCGCGAATGACGGCCACCGGCCGATCGGCGTGCCGTCGTTCCTGCTCAACGCGGGCGCCGAATACGACGTGCCGATGCTGCGCGGGCTCACGCTGACCGCGCGCTGGCTCCACACGGGGCCGCAGTACCTGGACGTCGCGAACACGATGTCGATCCAGGCATGGGACCGCTTCGACGTCGGCGCGCGCTACGCGACAAACGTGTTCGGCAAGAAGACGACGTTGCGCGCGACCGTGCGTAACGTCGCGAACAAGTCGTACTGGTCATCGACGATCGGCGGATACCTGACGCAGGGCGACCCGCGCTCGGTGTGGCTGTCGATGACGACGGATTTCTGACCGACGCGGAAGGGAGTGGCGGGCTGCCGCCAGAGTTTGCTATACTCTCGGTCTTCCGGAGAGATGGATGAGTGGTTTAAGTCGCACGCCTGGAAAGCGTGTATAGGTTAATCGCCTATCGGGGGTTCGAATCCCCCTCTCTCCGCCAGGATTGACGAGAAAGCCCCGCAGAATTAATGTTCTGCGGGGCTTTTTGTTTCTCGGCCCATCAGCAACCCATCACCAGGCCGAACGTCGCCCGGGTCGCAGCACTTCCCCGCTGCTCATGCCTGTCAATAACTGGGGATGAACTCGCGTCACGCCGAGGTCTCTCGTTCCCGTCACATCACGCGCAATAAACCCCGGCACATCACGCGCAATAAACCCCGGCTTGCCGAAGCGGTCTTGGTCGACGTCTCAAACATTCCCGCGCCCGACCGTTAAACTGCTTTCCCGATAAACAATATCGAAACGCGTAGAGACCATGAAAAAGAAAACACGAATCGCGATCGCCGGAATCGCAATCGCCGCAGGCATCGCTTCCAGTTATGCGAGCCCGTACATCACCATGTATCAGATGCGATCGGCCATGGCGGACAAGGATGCCGACGCGTTTTCTTCGCACGTCGACTTTCCGTCGCTGCGCGAAAGCCTGCGTGGTCAATTCCTGACCATGGTGCAATCGAAACTGGCGAATTCGCCCGACATGAAAGGCAATTCATTCGCCGGTCTGGGAATGATGGTGGCGATGGGTTTCGCGAATCAGCTCATCGACACGATGGTGACGCCGGCGGGCGTCATGACCATGATGGCTCAGGGAACGGCCAAACCCGCTCACCCTGCCGATGTCCCGGCGGCCCCCGCATCCTCCGCCGCCCCGACGGAAGCGACTCCCGCAGGTTCCGATGTCGGCGCGACGCCGGATCAAGCCAACTCGACGCCGAAGGTCGACTATTCGGTACGCTACAAGAACTGGTCGACCGTCACCGCAACTGCGCGAAAAGGAACGGACGACCAGGTGACGCTGGTATTCAAGCGTGATGGTCTCTGGTCGTGGAAACTGAGCGGCATCGACCTGCCGATCGACCGGATCGGCCCGAACTGATCGCCGCACGCTAAAGATCGGCATTGATCTGACGATATAGGAGGTTTCGGCTCCGCGAGTCACGTCCATGCGATTCAGCCTGCGGTTTATCATGACGGCCGGCGCGTCGGCCATGCTGGCGGCCTGCGCGACAGCACCGTCGCACCCGACGATCAGTACCACCGTTGCCGTCACATCGACTCCGTCACCGCAGAAAACACTACGCGATGGCGGGGCCGCAACCGACCTGTCGGTCGTCGGTCAGCCCGCGCCGACGTTCCACACGCTCCTGTCCGTTCGCGAATGTGTTGCCGGAAAATGCACGGCAGGCATCGCAAAGCCGACGATTGCGGTGACCGTCCAGCGCGTTTCCGAAGGGCAAGCGACCATACGCTTCATGGTGACCATGGATATCGCCGGCAGTCAGACGCTGAAATCGCAAACCAGCCAGGCGACGTCGGAAGTGACCCTGTCGGTCCCGTCGGGCGCGACGCCGATCACCGATCAGTTTGCCGTTGACCGGGTCGCGACGATCAAGGTGGGCGAGTTTCGACACGTGGCGTTGCCGCACGGCATTCGTGCCTATGTGTGCGTCGCGATCCCCAATGCAAACGGCGTGACGGACGGAAGCTGCGATGTCGGTCGCATACAAACGACCAAGGGCGCCGAGCTCGCAACTTCCGCGCTCTGATCCGCGCGCCGTACGACCCCCCCTCCCCCTCACGGATGCCGAATGTAATCCACCAACGCCCGCGTATACTCATCCGGCCGCTTATCGCACAGACTCACCACGATCGCCACCGCGAACCCCGCCGGCACGCCGAACACGCCTGAGCTGATCGGCTCGATCCCGAACCACGTACGTCCGGCGAACCCGGTCAACTGCGTGAAGAACGGATAAGTCGACACGATGTAGTACACACACACCGCCAACCCCGTCACCATCCCGGCAATCGCGCCACGCGTCGTCGTGCGCTTCCAGAACACCCCCAGCACCAGCACCGGAAAGAAGCTCGACGCCGCCAGCGAAAACGCGGCGCCGACGAGAAACAGGATCTTCCCGGTATTGAGCGACGCGACATACGACGCGAACAGCGCCACCCCCAGCAGCAGCACCTTCGAGATCGTCACGCGCCGCTGGCTCGACGCATCGGGCGCGACCATGCAGTAATAGACGTCGTGCGACAGCGCGTTCGCGATCGTCAGCAGCAACCCGTCCGCGGTCGACAGCGCCGCGGCCAGCGCACCGGCCGCGATCAGCCCCGACACCACGTACGGCAGCCCCGCGATCTCCGGCGCGGCCAGCACGACCATGTCCGGCTGCATCTGGATTTCCGACCAGTGCACGATGCCGTCGCGAATCACCTCGACGACACTGATCAGGTCGGGTTCGAAGTGATGCCATTGCGTGACCCACGCCGGTAATTCGGCGAACGGCCGCCCGACGAGATTCGCAAGGATCTCGTACTTGATCAGCACCGCGAGCACCGGCACGCTCAGGTAGAACAGCGCGATGAAGAACAGCGTCCAGCCAACCGAACGCCGCGCCGACGCGACCGACGTGGTCGTGTTGTAGCGCGTCAGGATGTGCGGGAGGCTCGCGGTGCCGAGCGACAGGCACAGCAGCAGCGCAAGGAAATTCCGCTCGCGCGGCTTGCGTTCGTCTTCGCTCGCGGCCGGAAACGGCTCGTGCATCGGCACGGGCGGCTCGGCCCGCGCGAGCAGATCGTCGCGCGCCTGCGTCCACACCACGCGCGCCGCTGCCGGATCGCGCGGGAAATCGGCCAGTTCGCGCTCGCGCTGGCTGATCTCGCGCAGCGGCCCGTTGTGACGCCGCAGGTCGGCAAGCTGGTTGACGAGATGCCGGCGCGCATCCGCATAGGACGCCGGCAGCCGGTCGAGCCGCGTCTGGATAGCCGCGGCCTGCCGGCGATACGCATCGCGCACCTGCTGCTCGTCGTGCGCGTCGCGCACCTGCGCCTCGCGCGCCGCGACGCGCTCCATCAGCTTGCCGTAATTGAACTGCGGCACGGGGCCGAGCCCGTTCTTCATCGCGATCAGCGACACCGGAATCAGGATCGCGCTGATCAGGATGATGTACTGCGCGACCTGGGTCCACGTGACCGCGCGCATCCCGCCGAGAAACGAGCACACCAGAATGCCCGCGAGCCCGCAGAAGATGCCGATCGCGAAATCGACGCCGATGAAGCGCGTCGCGATCAGGCCGATCCCCTGGATCTGCGCGACGAGGTACACGAACGAACACAGGATCGCCGCGCCGGCCGCGAGCGCACGCACGGCCGTGCTGGAGAAGCGCGTGCCGAGAAAGTCGGGAATCGTGTAACGCGCGAGCTTGCGCACATACGGCGCAAGCAGGAACGCGACGAGGCAGAACCCGCCCGTCCAGCCCATCACGTACGCGAGCGCGTCGTAGCCGGTCGCGTAGAGCGAGCCGGCCAGGCCGATGAACGACGCGGCCGACAGCCAGTCGGCCGCCGTCGCCATCCCGTTGAACGCGGATGGCACGCGCCGCCCGGCCACGTAGTACTCGACGAGATCGGACGTGCGCGACAACAAGCCGATCACCGCGTACACGGCGATCGGCACGAACAGGAACACGTAGCCGATCCAGACGCCCGAGCCCGTCGCGCGCTCGATCCGCCACATCAGCAGCACGAAGCCGAGAAACCCGAGCGTGTAGAGCGCGTATGCGCGTATCAATCGATGCGTCAGCATGAATCAGCGCCCGCCGTTCGCATGGCCGGCGCGCGCCGCATGCTCGTCGTACGCGCGGCGCAGCATGCGGTCCGCGCGTTGCATCAACCCGATGTAGGCGACGATCAGCACGAGGTACACGAGAATCGCGCCCTGCGCGCCGACATAGAACGGCAGGCTGAAGCCGGCGAAGCGAACGCCGGCGAGCGCGGGCCCGAAGAACGGCACGATGAACGACACCGCGAAGCCGATCACCATCAGCACCGCGATCAGCGCGACGTTGAAGCGCCAGTAGCGCGCATGCGCACGCGCGAGCGGTTCGGGAACGGGGGGTGGCGCGGCAGGCGCCGAACGGGTCGGAACGGTCATGCCGTTATGTAGCAAAAAGCCCCTGCGCGGGCAATCGGGATTGCCGCGCAGGGGCTCGTGCGCGTGATGCGCAACCGGCAGGCGCTCAGCGCACTTCGGTGAGCTGCTCGAGGATGGCCGGATTCTCGAGCGTGGACGTATCCTGCGTGATTGCCTCGCCCTTCGCGAGCGAGCGCAGCAGGCGCCGCATGATCTTGCCCGAGCGCGTCTTCGGCAGGTTGTCGCCGAAGCGGATGTCCTTCGGCTTCGCGATCGGCCCGATCTGCTTGCCCACCCAGTCGCGCAGCGTCTTCGCGAGCGCCGCCGCTTCGTCGCCTTCCGGGCGCGAGCGCTTCAGCACCACGAACGCGACCACCGCTTCGCCTGTGGTGTCGTCCGGACGACCGACCACCGCCGCCTCGGCCACCAGCTCATGCGACACCAGCGCCGACTCGATCTCCATCGTGCCGAGCCGGTGGCCCGACACGTTCAACACGTCGTCGATCCGGCCCATGATCGTGAAGTAGCCGGTCTCCTTGTCGCGCACGGTGCCGTCGCCGGCCAGATAGAGCGTGCCGCCGAGTTCTTCCGGGTAGTAACTCTTCTTGAAACGCTCCGGGTCGCCCCAGATCGTGCGGATCATCGCGGGCCACGGGCGCTTGACGACCAGAATGCCGCCTTGCCCGTTCGGCACGTCCTGGCCGGTCTCGTCGACCACCGCGGCCGTGATGCCCGGCAGCGGCAGCGTGCACGAGCCCGGCACGGTCGGCGTCGCGCCCGGCAGCGGCGTGATCATGTGGCCGCCGGTTTCGGTCTGCCACCACGTGTCGACGATCGGGCAGCGCTCGTGGCCGACGTGCTTGTGGTACCACATCCACGCTTCCGGGTTGATCGGCTCGCCGACCGTGCCGATGATGCGCAGGCTCGACAGGTCATAGCTCTTCGGATGGACCTTGTCGTCGGCTTCGGCGGCCTTGATCAGCGAGCGGATCGCGGTCGGCGCGGTGTAGAACACGGTGACCTTGTGATCGCCGATCATCTTCCAGAAACGGCCGGCGTCCGGATACGTCGGCACGCCTTCGAACACGACCTGCGTGCCGCCGCACGCGAGCGGGCCGTAGGTGATGTACGTGTGGCCCGTGACCCAGCCGATGTCGGCCGTGCACCAGAACACGTCGTCGGGTTTCCAGTCGAAGGTCCACTTCATCGTCTGCGCGGCCCACAGCAGGTAGCCGCCCGTGCTGTGCTGCACGCCCTTCGGCTTGCCGGTCGAGCCCGACGTATACAGGATGAACAGCGGATGCTCGGCGCCGACCCAGGTCGGCTCGCACGTGTCGGATTCGCCGTCCACCAACTCGTGCATCCACAGGTCGCGCTCCGCATGCCAGTCGATCTTGCCGCCGGTGCGGCGATAGACGATCACGCTCTTGACCGCTTCGCAGCCGCCCAGCGCGATCGCCTCGTCGGCGATGCTCTTGAGCGGCAGCGTCTTGCCGCCGCGCGCCTGCTCGTCGGCGGTGATCAGCGCGACCGCGCCGACGTCGACGAGCCGCTCGTTCAGCGATTTCGCGGAGAAGCCGCCGAACACGACCGAGTGCGTCGCGCCGATGCGCGCGCAGGCCTGCATCGCGACGATGCCTTCGATCGACATCGGAATGTAGATGACGACGCGATCGCCCTTGCCGATGCCGCGTTTCTTCAGCGCATTGGCGAAGCGCGACACGCGCGCGAGGAGATCGGCATAGGTGACGCGGGTGACGGTGCCGTCGTCGGCCTCGAAGATCACCGCGACGCGCTCGCCGTTGCCGGCTTCGACGTGGCGGTCGAGGCAGTTGTACGACGCGTTCAGCTCGCCGTCGTCGAACCATGTGTAGAACGGCGCGTTGCGCTCGTCGAGCACCTTGGTGAACGGCTTGTGCCACGTGAGGCCTTCGCGCGCGAGACGCGCCCAGAAGCCTTCGTAATCCTGCTCGGCCTCGGCGACGAGCGCGCGATAGGCCGGCATGCCGGAAATGGTCGCCGTCTTCTCGAGCGCCGCGGGCGGCGCGAACTGACGGGTTTCGTGAAGAACCGATTCAATCGCAGACATCGACTACCCCTTGGTGAACATGAATCCTCTGCATGGCGGCGCGATCGTGCGCGCCGCGCGTCGTCCTGGCCGGCGCCTGCGCGCCGCTGTCTCCCACCACCCGCACGCGGCCGCGAAGGGTCGCGCACGATGCTGCACCGCACCACCTCACGTGAACGTGACCCGCGCGGCCCGGCAGTTTCCACGATAAGCGCTCGAACTTACCCGTCACTTACGCGGCATGGCCGTGTCGTGCGCCGGGCGGCGCGCATCGAGGGCGGCTTTACGCTGTTACAACCGCGCCCCTACAATCCTAACTGAACTCGCCTTCCGGACTCCAGCTTGAATCGCTACGCCCTCTTCCTCATCCTGTCGATGCTGTTCGTCGGCAGCAACGTCGGTATCGGTAAATCCATCGTTGTATTCGTCCCGGTCGCCATCCTCGCCACGCTGCGCTTCGTGATCGCGATCGCCGTGCTGTGGCCGCTGTTCAGCCCCGTGAAGATGCGCGCGGTCAAGCGCGGCGAATGGCTGAACCTGTTCCTGCAGGCGTTCTTCGGCACCTTCATGTTCACGCTGCTGATGCTCAACGGCGTGCAGCGCACGAGCGCGGTGGCCGCGGGCGTCATCACGAGCACGATTCCGGCGATCGTCGCGCTGTTCGCGTGGCTGATCCTGCGTGAAAAACCGAACGGCCGTGCGCTCGTGTCGATCGCGCTCGCGATCGTCGGCGTCGTGACGATCAACCTAGCCAACGGCAGTGCGGCCGGCCACGGCGCGCAGGGCGATGCGTCCGGCTCGCTGGCGGGCAACCTGCTGATCCTCGGCGCGGTGTGCTGCGAATCGATCTACGTGATCCTGTCGCGCCGGCTCACGCAAACGCTCGCGCCGATCGACATCTGCGCGTACACCCACCTGTTCGGCCTGTTCCTGATGCTGCCGCTCGGCGCAACCGCGCTGTGGCGCTTCGATTACGCGAGCGTGCCGGCCGGCACTTGGGCCCTCGTCGTCTGGTACGGGCTGTCGGCCAGCATCTTCTCGTTCTGGCTGTGGATGAAGGGCATCCGGCACGTGCCGGGCAGCCTCGCCGGCGTGTTCAGCGCGGTACTGCCGATCGCCGCGGCCGCGTACGGCATCGCGTTCCTCGGCGAGCGCCCGACGCTCGCGCACGGCATCGCGCTCGCGTGTGTCGTCACCGGCATCGTGCTCGCGAGCCTGCGCGTGAAACGCGTGCCGGCGGCCGCTTCCTGATCCGTCCCCGGCAGTGCCGGCGCGTCGCTGCAGCAGCGCCGGCCGACGCGTTACAATAGCGCGCCTTTTCAAGATTACCCCCGATACCTGCGCACCGCGCCCGTACCCCGACATGTCCGCCCCGCATTCGCCCGACCGTCCCGGCCGCCGCCCGCTTCGCCCCCTTCCCGCGCTGATTTTCATGAGCCGCTGGCTCCAGGTTCCGCTTTACCTCGGCCTGATCGTCGCGCAGGCCGTCTACGTGTTCCTGTTCCTGAAGGAAGTCTGGCACCTGCTGTCGCATGCGACCGGCCTCGACGAAATCAGCGTGATGCTCGCCGTGCTGGGCCTGATCGACGTGGTGATGATCTCGAACCTGCTGATCATGGTGATCGTCGGCGGGTATGAAACGTTCGTGTCGCGGCTCGGCATCGAGGGCCATCCCGACGAGCCCGAATGGCTCGACCACGTGAACGCGGGCGTGCTGAAGGTCAAGCTGTCGATGGCGCTGATCAGCATTTCGTCGATCCACCTGCTCAAGACCTTCATCAACCCCGACCAGCACACGACGCACGCGATCATGTGGCAGGTGATCATCCATGTGTCGTTCCTCGTGTCGGCGCTCGTGATGGCGTGGGTCGATCGCCTGACGACGCACACGCACCCGGCCCATTTCCACGAGGCGCACGCGCCCGCGGCGTCCCGACCGGCGGCCTGAACCGTCGGCAAACCCTTCCCCACTGTCCCCACAGAGTCTCAGCCATGACCGTCATCAAACAGGAAGACCTGATCCAGAGCATCGCGGATTCGCTGCAGTACATCAGCTACTACCACCCGCTCGACTACATCCAGGCCCTCGGCCGCGCGTACGAGCTGGAAGAGAGCCCGGCGGCGAAGGACGCGATCGCGCAGATCCTCACGAACAGCCGCATGTGCGCGGAAGGCAAGCGCCCGATCTGCCAGGACACCGGCATCGTGACGATCTTCGTGAAGGTCGGCATGGACGTGCGCTGGGACGGCGCGACGATGGGCCTCACCGACATGATCAACGAAGGCGTGCGCCGCGGTTACACGCACCCGGACAACGTGCTGCGCGCGTCGATCGTCAATCCGCCGGAAGGCGCCCGCAAGAACACGAAGGACAACACGCCGGCCGTGATCCACTACGAGATCGTGCCGGGCGACAAGGTCGACGTGCAGGTCGCGGCGAAGGGCGGCGGCTCGGAGAACAAGTCGAAGTTCGTGATGCTGAACCCGTCCGACTCGATCGTCGACTGGGTGCTGAAGACGGTCCCGACGATGGGCGCCGGCTGGTGCCCGCCGGGCATGCTCGGGATCGGCATCGGCGGCACCGCCGAGAAGGCGATGCTGATGGCGAAGGAATCGCTGATGGAGCCGATCGACATCCAGGAAATCATCGCGCGCGGCCCGAAGGACTGGGTCGAGGAACTGCGCGTGGAACTGCACGAGAAGGTCAACGCGCTCGGCATCGGCGCGCAGGGCCTCGGCGGCCTCGCGACCGTGCTGGACGTGAAGATCATGGCGGCGCCGACGCACGCGGCGTCGAAGCCGGTCGCGCTGATCCCGAACTGCGCGGCCACGCGCCACGCGCACTTCGTGCTCGACGGGTCGGGCCCGGCCAAGTTGGAAGCGCCGTCGCTCGACGCCTGGCCGAAGGTGCAGTGGGAACCGAACACGGAAACCAGCAAGCGCGTGGACCTGAACACGCTGACGCCGGAAGAAGTCGCGAGCTGGACGCCGGGCCAGACGCTGCTGCTGTCGGGCAAGATGCTCACCGGCCGCGACGCCGCGCACAAGCGCATCGCCGACATGCTCGCGAAGGGCGAGAAGCTGCCGGTCGATTTCACGAACCGCGTGATCTACTACGTCGGCCCGGTCGATCCGGTGCGCGACGAAGTGGTCGGCCCGGCCGGCCCGACGACGGCCACGCGCATGGACAAGTTCACCGAGACGATGCTCGCTCAGACGGGTCTGATCTCGATGGTCGGCAAGGCCGAGCGCGGCCCGGTCGCGATCGACGCGATCAAGAAGCACAAGGCGGCCTACCTGATGGCGGTCGGCGGCGCGGCCTACCTCGTGTCGAAGGCGATCCGCGGCGCGAAGGTGCTCGCGTTCGAAGACCTCGGCATGGAAGCGATCTACGAGTTCGACGTGCAGGACATGCCGGTGACGGTCGCCGTCGATTCGTCGGGCACGTCGGTGCACCAGACGGGTCCGAAGGAATGGCAGGCGAAGATCGGCAAGATCCCGGTCGCCACCGCTTAAGCGCGATCGAACGAAAGGCCGGACAGGAGTCCGGCCTTTTTACTTCTCATTCTCATTATTGTGCGCGGCCGGTTATTCAAGGCTGATTCTCATTACACGCAAAAGGCAGGCCCGACAAGGCTTCGAGGCTTGGCTTTTCTCGTTCGAGCGATTATCGTTCGGTTTCTGAAGCCCCACTGAACAAGGAACAGCCATGCAAGGCGACAAGAAAGTCATCGAATATCTGAACGCCCAACTGAAGAATGAACTCACGGCGATCAACCAGTACTTCCTGCATGCGCGCATGTACAAGCACTGGGGCCTCGACAAGCTCGGCAAGCACGAATACGACGAGTCGATCGGCGAAATGAAGCACGCCGACTGGCTGATCGAGCGCGTGTTCATGCTCGACGGCCTGCCGAACCTGCAGGACCTGCACAAGCTGCTCGTCGGCGAGGAAACCGAAGAGATCCTGAAGTGCGACCTGAAGCTCGAGCAGATCTCGCAGTCCACCTGCAAGGAAGCGATCGCCTACTGCGAATCGGTGCGCGACTACGTGTCGCGCGAGATCTTCGAGAAGATCCTCGACGACACCGAAGAGCACATCGACTGGCTCGAAACGCAGATCGACCTGATCGGCAAGGTCGGCCTGCAGAACTATCAGCAGACGATGATGGGTTCGGCCGAGTAATCGCCCTGCCCGCCAGCCCGCCGCCCGCCTGACGATGACGAACCCGTCCCACGCTACCGCGCCGCGCGCCGCCGCCCCTGTCGGCATCTTCGACTCGGGGCTCGGCGGCCTGTCGGTGCTGCGCGCCGCACGCGCGCACCTGCCGGACGAATCGTTCGTCTACGTCGCCGACTCGCACCACGCGCCATATGGCCCGCGCGACGAGGCCTTCATCACGGAACGCACGCTGGCCATCGGCGAGTGGCTCGCCCGCGAAGGCGCGAAAGCGCTCGTCATCGCGTGCAACACGGCAACGGCACGGGCGATCGCGGCCATCCGCGAACGCCTGTCGATCCCGCTCGTCGGCGTCGAGCCGGGCATCAAGCCGGCCGCCGCGCTGTCCGCGACCGGCGTCGCGGGCGTCCTCGCCACGCAATCGACGTTGAACAGCCCGCGCTTCCAGGCGCTGCTCGACCGCTACGGCGCCGGCCGCCGCTTCATCTGCCAACCCGGCCACGGGCTCGTCGAAGCGATCGAACGCGGCGACACGAACTCGCCCGCGTTGCGCGCGTTGCTCGAGCGTTACATCCAGCCGATGCTCGACGACGGTGCCGATACGCTGGTACTCGGCTGCACGCATTACCCGTTCTTCACAGAAACGATTCGTGACCTTGTTGGCGAGCGCCTGACGATCGTCGACACGAGCGATGCCATCGCCCGCCAGCTCGCGCGGGTGCTCGACGAACGCGGGCTGCGCGCACCGGCCGGCACGCATGCCGCGCCGCCGCGCTTCTGCTCGACGAGCGACGGCCTGCAACTGCACGCGCTCGCGTCCACGCTGCTCGGCCTCGACGCCCCGGTCGAATCCGTCACCATTTCCTCGCCGAACGCGCGCGCCTGCGCGACCGCCTGACGCTGGCCGGCGCGCCGGCTCCCCCGCCGTAGCTGCCCCGCTCCCGCCGTTTCAAGGGTCCGATGACCTTAAAAAAAACCCGACCCAGGCTTGTCAACACCCGCAAAATTAATGATAATAATTCGCATTAACGTTAGCTATCGCAACTCATCATGATCGTCTGCGTGTGCAAGTCTGTTTCCGATCGCAAGATTCGCGCGTCCCTCGCCGAGGGCGTGAACTCTTTCGATGAACTCCAGTTCGAGCTCGGCGTGGCCACGTGCTGCGGCAAGTGCGAGGAGTCCGTACGCGACCTCATGGCCGAACAAGGCGTCTGCGCGAGCCGGTGCGGTGTCGAGCATCATGCTCATCCGATCCCGGTCACGTTCTACGACCGCAAGGCGGCCTGAGCGGCGCCGAGCGTGCGCATGCGGCCCAGGCCGCATTTTTTGTTTTGACCGTCAGCAAGCCACCGTCCGCGCGAGCCAACGGCTTACCTGTCAAGGAGCCTGTGATGGAATTGCTGATCGGATTCGTAACCACCGTTTGCATCTCGCTGCTGATTTTCCGCAAGTGATGCCGATTCACCCGCCGCGCCCCGGGTGCGACGTCGTTCTTTCAAGCTAACATGCAGGCTTCGCATCTCGCTCCTGCCGGCGCCATGCCGGCTGCACCACGTATGAATCCCCGAGTGATCGTCGTCGCGGTCGGTGTGCTTGCCGCACACGCGATCATGCTGACGGCCGCGTGGCTCCATCGCAACGCGCCACCGCCGAAATCGGTCGAGGTCCAGACGATCACCGCGCAGCTCATCACGCCGGCGCCGATCGCGCAGCAGGTCGCGGCCGAGTCGATCCCGCAGCCCGCACCGCCGAAGCCCGTGCCGCGCGTGAAACCCAAGGTCGAGCCGAAGCCGGTGCAGAAGGCGGCGAAGCCAACGCCGCAGCCGGTTGCGCCCTCGCCGGCTCCGTCGCCCACACCCGCGCCTGCCGCCGACCCAACGCCTGCTCCGGCCGCGCCCGCTCCCGCGGCACCAGCCGCCACGCCGGGCCCGGCGCGCGAAACGATGCAGGTCAGCGCGCCGAAGAACGTGCCGACGCTCCAATGCAACTTCGTGAAGCCCGACTATCCGTCGATGTCGCGCCGCCGCGGCGAATCGGGTACCGCCTATGTTCACTTCGTCGTCGGCGTGACCGGCAAAATCGAAAGCATCGATCTGCAGAAGAGCAGCGGCTATCCGCGCCTCGACGAGGCCGCACTCGACGCGATGCGCTCGACCACCTGCCGTCCGTACGTCGAGAACGGCCAGGCGATCCGCGCCGCCCGCACACAGCCCTACAGCTTCGGGCTCACCGACTAACCTGCCTCATCCGGAAGATTCAAAGGAAACAAAAAATGCAAAGCTACGGTATCGCGCACGTCTGGGCGCAAGGTGATTTCGTCACGCGCGCCATCGCGATCACGCTGCTCGTGATGTCGGTCCTGTCGTGGATCGTGATCGTCATCAAGGGCTGGAACGTGATTCGCCTGAACCGCCTCACGAAGAATGCCGAACAGGCATTCTGGCATTCCGACAATTTCGACGACGGCATCAAGAAGCTCGGCCTCGCCGCATCGACGCCGAACGACAATCCGTTCCTCGCGCTCGCGCTGTCGGGCAAGGAAGCCGCCGACCACCACCATCAGACGCAACCGCACCTGCACGACCGCATGGACGTGTCGGACTGGGTCACGCGCTGCCTGAAGGACACGATGGACGAAGGCATCTCGCGCATGCAGAGCGGCCTCGCGATCCTCGCCTCGGTCGGCAGCACGGCGCCGTTCGTCGGCCTGTTCGGCACGGTCTGGGGCATCTACCACGCGCTGCTCGCCATCGGCGCCACCGGCCAGACGTCGATCGACCAGGTCGCGGGCCCGGTCGGCGAATCGCTGATCATGACGGCCTTCGGCCTGTTCGTCGCGATTCCCGCGGTGCTCGGCTACAACGCGCTGACCCGCGCGAACAAGGGCGTCGTCAGCAAGCTGCGCCGCTTCGCGCACGGTCTGCACGCGTACTTCGTGACAGGCGCGAGCCTCGCGTCGTCGTCCACGCGCGACGGCCTGCGTCTCGCATCGCGCGCCGCCAGCTGAGACGAGGTGAACCATGGCCATGAACACCGGTTTCAGCGACGATGACGACGATGCCGTGATGAGCGAGATCAACATGACGCCGCTCGTCGACGTCATGCTCGTACTCCTGATCATTTTTCTCGTGACGATCCCGGCGATGCAGCATGCGGTGAAGATCGACCTGCCGCACGCCAGCAGCCAGCCCGTCGACGAAAAGCCGCAGACCGTCGACGTCGCGATCCAGGGCGACGGCACGATCCTGTGGGACGACCACACGGTCACGCGCGAACAGTTGCAGGCGCGCATCGCGGAAGCCGCGAAACGCACGCCGCAGCCGGAACTGCATCTGCGCGCGGATCGCAAGGTTGCGTACGAGCACGTCGCGGAAGTGATGTCGGATGCGCAGGCAGGCGGCCTGACGAAGCTCGGCTTCGTGACGGAGCCGGGTGCAAAAGCGAAGTAAAGCGCATACGTCTCGCAGTCGCAACTGCACACCTAACCGGCCGCACCTGGCCGGCCGCTCACAAAGTAAAAGGCCTTCATCGCCAGATGAAGGCCTTTTTTCATGCGCACGCGGGCGCCTTCGGGCGGCGGGCTCTTTGGCGGTATCGGTTACGCCTCGAGCAACGCAAATGCGACTCTGCCGTGGTCTGCACGGACTGCGCGTTCTGCCCTATCTGGCTCACAATATATGCGGCCACCTGATTTCGCTCAGAACTTCCTTCACGAAATGGGATTTCAATATAGGCCCGCCCGCGCACGCATTCAAGGTTCCGGCGATTGAAACTTGCGATTGCAGACGACGCTTCAATGACAAAACAAATTTGCGTCGTCGTGCACGCCGTGTTCAGGTCGCCGAAACATCGGCCGCCGCTTCCTGCTTCGCGCGCTCGGGGCAACCCGGCTCCTTGTACGCGCCATGGTCGAGCTTCTCGACCAGGTAATCGACGAACGCACGGACCGCGGGCGGCATCCCCTGCCGCGACACGAACACCGCGTACAGTTGCGGCACCGGCAGCGTCCAGCCCGGCATCACGGGCGACAGTTGCCCCGCGCGCAGCGCGTTGCCGTACATCATCTCCGGCAGCGCGGCGATGCCGAGGCCATCGAGCACGGCCTCGCGGATCGTCATCAGGTCGGCCGTCACGAGCCGCGGATCATGCTCGTGCACGTGGCGCGTTCCATCCGGCGCGATCAGGTTGAATACGTGCCGGCCGTCGACGCTCGGCGTATCGAGCGTCTCGAAACCGGTCAGGTCGTCCGGCGCCAGCGGCGGCGCATGCTGGCTCAGCAGGCTCGGCGCGCCGACCAGCATCTGCTCGGTGCGCCACAGCGGCCGCACGACGATGTTGGCGTTCTGCGGCGGCTCGGAGCGCACGCGCAACGCGACGTCGATCGAATCCTCGAACAGGTCGATCACGCGATTCGTCACGCGGACATGCACCTTCACCTCGGGATAGCGGCGCAGGAATTCGGGCAGGATGCGCGACAGCATCGTCTGCGACAGCGTCACCGGCACGCTGACGCGCACCGAGCCGCGCGGCGACGCGCGCAACTGCTGCACGGCGTTCATCGCGGCCTGCGCTTCGGCGAGCATCGCCTGGCAATGCTGGTAGAACAACTCCCCCGCCTCGGTCAGCGCGAGCTTGCGCGTCGAACGCTGCAGCAGGCGCACGCCGAGCGCCGCCTCGAGCTCGGTCAGGCGTCGCGACAGACGCGATTTCGAGATGCCCAGCACGCGCTCGGCGGCCGAGAAGCCGC
>Ga0209371_1001404_pt1 | contig 16529 bp, 17 predicted proteins | sample AgamicAtAmrz_FD_187165 | JGI IMG/M metagenome (GOLD analysis project Ga0209371, IMG submission 187165) | Agave microbial communities from Guanajuato, Mexico - At.Am.rz (SPAdes) (version 2) | ecosystem: Host-associated > Plants > Roots > Rhizosphere | place: Guanajato, Mexico | collected 2012-06-07
TCGGCACCCTTACGACACGCAGGAGTTGCCGGCCAGCCGCATGGATAGGGATTTGAAAATATAGACGGATGTACACTTATAACGGACGCAGGGATATCGGTGCAACGCAGGCGTTCTGATAATTGCCGACCGAACCGAGGTGATCCGGCAGGCAACGGCCCTTGAGAATGGGCCTGGAGATATCCGGCGTGTGATGATTGAAACCATTATTGGACGTTGGATTCGCATGCTCGAGCCGATGAGGAATGCGCACCTCCGGCAACCGCGGCTCACAGCTGCGATATCCGTCATCAGTATCTGCCTGGCGCCGCCGATCGCAAGAATAATCCTGACACTCCGGCCAACCCCAAAGAACCGGCTTAGCGGAACCTTCTTCTGAAAGATCTAGCAATGCGTTTTATTCCCCTTGCCCTTGGCGCCTTGATACTCTTTTCCACCCATGCCCTCGCAGACGACAGTTCGGCCACGCTGGGGACGGGTGGCTTGATCCTTCAGAAAACCGACAAGATCGCGCTCCTCTCCGAGGATCTCTACCTTTCTGCCGCCGGCATTCGCATTTCCTACCGCTTCCGCAATCTGACGAACGCGGACTATACGACCACCATCGCCTTTCCGATGCCCGCGTTTCCGGGCGGCGGATCCAACTCCACGACCGTCGTTCCCGATCCGGCGCGCGACAATTTCATGAAATTTGAAACCGCGGTCGATGGGCAGCCCGTTACCTCGCAGCTTGAACAGCGCGCTTTCCTCGTCGCGGACGGTCAGCCAGACGAGGAGATTACGGATAAACTCAAGGCGCTGCACATATCCCTGGTGCCGACAGCAGAAGCCACCGAGGCGGCAATCGGTCGCCTGACGAACGCGCAGCGCAAGGAGTTGGTGGATGCCGGTATCTTCGATACCGGCGAGGGCGATTATAACGGACAGCCAGCCACTCTCTATCCGCTATGGACACTGCGATCCAAATATTGGCGGAATCAGACCTTTCCGAAAGGGAGGGAGATTGTCGTACAGCAGACCTATGTGCCCGTCGTCGGCAGTCAGTCGACGCTCTCGCTCGGTGCGCCGGACATGGACGCGGATCAGCTCAAATCCTATCGCGAGAAGTTCTGTACCGATGAAACCTTCATGAAGTCGGCCCGCTCTCTCTACAAGCGGATATCTGATGAAAATGCCAAAGACGTTCAGGCGTTCGAGCAATATCTTTCCTATGTCATCACTTCGGGCGGCAATTGGGCCGGGCCGATCAGCAATTTCAAGCTGATCGTCGACAAGGGCGATCCCAAAACGCTGATCTCCTTTTGCGGCAACGGCGTGAAGAAGATCTCTCCGACGCAATTCGAGATGGATATCAAGAATTATGCGCCGGAACGCGACATCGACGTGTTGCTGCTGCGAACCGTCTCCGGACAATGATTTTCCGGCATGTACAAGCGCCTTCTCATGTCAAAAACACTCCATTTTACGACATCCCATCCAGAGAGCCGGAGCTCGCCCATGATGAATTTCGCCTTGAGATTTTGCTGCTCCAGGAAAATCTTCTTCGTCCTGGCTCTTCTCCTGACCTTTCCGTTCTCCGCATCAATCCAGCCTGCCTTGGCGCAATCTTCAAACCAGGATGCCTCCCGGCCGGATCTCGAAAGCACCGATTCGATCGAAGATGCTTTGAACATTTGGGAGAGGCGGCTCACGCAGGAAGGGCTCATTCTGCTCGGCTACTATAACGGCTTTGCCGACGGCTCCTTCGGACCGAGTGGCCGCAACGCGATTGCAAGCTATCAACGTGATCATAACCGTCCAGCCACGGGCAAGCTTTCCGCCCCGGACGCGCTTGAACTGGGCAGAACGGCGCTCGATCTGCGCAAGCAATTGCAATGGCGCGCACTGGACAATTCCCCGACGGGCATGACGATCTCCTATCCTGCGGGCCTGTTGACCCAAAGGCAGGGCAACAAGATTGGTGGTGAGACCCTGCAGACGGAGGATGGCGCCGTCGCGCTGAAGACGGCGCGTATTGCCAATAGTGGCCCGGGCGATATCGATGCAGTCTATCAAAACCTTGCCAGCGAGCAGGGCAGTACGATCACCTACCAGCTCAAGCGCCGAAACTGGTTCATCATCTCGGGCACGACCGGCGATCGAAAATTCTATTCGCGCTTCGAACAAAGAGGCAATGAGATCCGCGGCTATGATCTCAGCTGGAACGCCGACAAGAACAGCAAGATCGTCGAAAACATCTCCGTGTTGATCTCGAACGGCTTTTATCCGTTCGGAGAAAATCCGGCTGATGGCGATCCGAGCTACCCGACAATGGCGAAACTTGCGGACCTCGCAAGCGCCAGCAGCCGTGGATCTGCGACAAATGGCAATGGCTCGCAGGACAGTTCGACCGGCGGTCAGACGCAATCGGAGCAGAGCAATGGTTCCGCAGACAGCCAGACAGCGCAGGCTGGCGGCGATGACGGGCTTACGGAACAGAAGGAGGGAGCACTGCCACCACCTGCGGACGGTTCGTTGGTGACATCGGACGGCAAGGGATTGCGCTTCGTCTATCACTATTTTCCGCCGGAAGATCCAAAGCTGAATTACGCTTACAAATGGGCAGTAGATACCCACCTCTTTTTGAATATTCCCGAGATCGACGGGCTCGACGGGCTTTTCGTGACGCCGCGGCCGTTACACTACGTCACGCGGCAATGCGATACGATCAATGCATTCTACAACAAGAAGAACGGCGCGGTTTTTCTCTGCTATGAGATGATCGATAGTCTCTTGCAGATGGGCAAAGCGCTCTCGAAGGGCGCCTCGGATCCGGAAGCGTTGACGATCGAGTTCGTCAAGGACAATCTCCGCTTTATCCTGCTGCACGAATCCGGCCACGCATTGATTGACCTGCTGGATATGCCTGCCGTCGGCCGCGAAGAGGATTCCGTCGACCAGCTCGCGGCGGTCCTGTTACTTTCGCATGTCGACGACAATGAAACCAAGAACGATATTGCGCGCGTTCTCCAGCTCGCATCCATCTGGTTCAAGATCAACAGCCAGTCGTCGGGCACGCCGGATACGGCCTCTTTTGCCGACGAGCATTCGCTCGATGCGCAGCGTTACTTCAATCTGCTCTGCATGGTCTATGGCCTTGACCCGGCAAACAACAGCCCCATCGTCGACAATGGCATGCTGCCGAAAGAACGGGCGGCCCGCTGCCCCGACGAGGCTTCCAAGATCAATCGATCCTGGGCGCGGTTGATGCTCCCGCATTTCTCACCGAGATTCCAACCGAAGTCCGATGATAGTAGTGGCAGCCAGCAGAACGCAACTGCATCGCAGCAGCCGACAGGCGGCAATCCGCTCGAATGGGACGGAAAGGCCAATCCGTTCGGCAAATAAGCATTGGTGACGTCGAAGAAATGACAGGTGGTGTCGGCTGTCGCCTGGCAGATATTTTCAGTTGCCGGGTACGCCGAAAGGCAAGGTCCAACCGGAAGGCCGATTATCGTGCTCTCGACGGCGATGAGAAGCGGCGTGTTTCAGCGAGGAACCGGCGCGTATATTTTCCAAGGTGTCGCCGGGAGTATGGCCGAATTCGGCTTTGAAGAGGCGGTAGAAATATTTCTCGTTGGAGAAACCATGCCGCCAGGCGATCTCGGCGATATGGGGCTGCGGCCGACTGGGATCTGCCAGCATTTGGTAGGCGCGGTGCAATCTCCTGCGCTGTATTTGCCGCATGACGCCGCCGCTGCCTTCAAACAGCTGATAGAGTTTTGCGCGCGACAGGCCGACGTCCCGGCAAATGCGATCGGGCGTAAGATTGGCATCCAGCAAATGTGCATCGACGTAGCGCAGGATCCGATTGAAGAGCGCGTCTCTTATCGGACTGGCCGCTTCAACGATCGCATCCGGCGTCAGCGAAACCGCGGCAGTCAGAAGCTGCAAGGTCGATTGAACGACATAGGGGACTTCGTGCTCGCCCAGGCTTTCGAGGTTCCGCGACAATGAAAGGAGATGGTCTCCAAGGAGACGGCCGACGCCACCCGCGAGAGTCATCCCGTGCAAAAGCTGGGTGCGGCTCGGCAGGAGATCTCTCGGCACCACCAAAGAGATCACTTCACCGGCTGCAACCATGCCTTGGTTCACTTGAGCAGCATCAAGAACGAAAAGATCACCAGCTGATTTCAGGGGTTGATCCGTGGTCCATCGGCACAGGAATTGGCCGCTCACCATCAAGGTGAAACGAAAGAAATCCTGACCGTCGCTCCGTATATGTCGTTCTGTTCGATTGATCTCATAGGAAGAAGGGCGGACCTGATTGAGCCACCGCCTCGTGGATAGGATAAGAGGGCCGAGCGCCGCGCCGCTTGCTTCAGCGTCGAACGCGATGGGAGCATCGTCACGCAATGTGCAATCGCAGTGGTTGTCGCTGACCCAAGCATGAAACCGATCTTTTTCGGGAAAGTCGAGCGTTGAGAAATTGAACATGAGGGTCGAATGCATCTGGGCCACAAGAACTGTCTACTTCCAGGCCTGCGGCCTTTGAGCGATAGGTAGAGCAACCGGAGAATGTGACAATAGGTGCCCAATCAAACGTTTTGCGTGCTCGCGCAGAATCTCGTCCGGCAACCTTGCGGCAGGGAAATGCGACGAGATGGCTCCTCATTACATTCATGGAATACCGCGAACTTAGGACGCGCTGCCAGCACCGATTGACTATTTAGATAGAACGGTCAGTATAGAAAGTCCATATGGGAATTGCTGGACAACGAGGCATAATCTGTCCATTGCAGGGTGAACTTCGCTTGAGGCATCAATGAGCCCGAAAAAAGAGCAACTTATCCTCATTGCGACCGACCTGTTTTCAAGGCACGGCTTTCATCCTGTCGGCATAGACCGCATTCTGACCGAAGCCGGCGTCGCCCGCATGACGCTCTATAATCATTTCCCCGGCAAGGATGACCTGATTGCCGCCGTGCTGGATCGTCGCTATCACGACATCATGGCCGGTCTTCGGGCATGTGTTGAGCCCATGGCGTCGGCGAAGGAACAATTGAGGGCTATTTTTGCCTGGCATGAGACATGGTTCGGCACTCCGCAATTTTCCGGCTGCCTTTTCGAGCGTGCACTTGCCGAATTCGGTACCGATTATGCCAACATCTCTGCCGTCGCCATTCGATACAAAAAGACCATGACGGCATGGATGGCCGACATACTGAAGGCGCTTGTGCCGGAACCTGCCGCCGCGCGCATCGCTTCAATCCTGATGATACTTCTCGACGGCGCGACGATCGATGCGCGCGCATTTCACGATCCGACCATCGCGACAAAGGCATGGAATGCCGCCGAGGCCGTCATCGAGCAGGAAATACTAGCTTCGAAGAAGCCGATGTGAGGTCGAGATATCGAATTTAGCTGGCCTGATGTTTCTCGTCAGGCAGCTTGCAGCGACCAAAATTGCTTCCCGACAGGAGAACTCACCGCCCGTTCGCTCGGCGTCGGGGTGCAGGCAGCACAGCCCCCCGTCGGATTGCAGGCTAGCATGCCATCCTGGCTAAATGATAGATCGACATGGATTTGCTGACGGCCTTGAGTTCCGCCTCGTTTCTTGAGAGCGAATAGGGCGCAATAATTTCCGCCGCAGTTTGGAGGCGGGAGCGGGTCCTCGCCCATTCAAACGGAATTCCGTGCGATTGCTACACCGTCTCGATCGTCCGCTCGACGCAATACGCCCGACTGATCTTTTCGACCTCCTTGCGAGAACCAAAAATTACCGGAACCCGCTGATGCAATGAGGTTGGTTCGATGTCGAGGATCGCGGTCTTCCCGGCAATGGCGGAACCACCTGCCGCTTCGACGAGAAAGCCGATCGGATTTGCCTCGTAAAGTAGACGCAGGCGGCCGCCGGAAGCGGGCTTGCTTCGATCGGCGGGATAGAGGAAGATTCCGCCGCGGTTGAAGATGCGATGTGTGTCGGCAACCATCGAACCGACCCAGCGCATATTGTATCCAGGAGTTCTGATGGACCTGTCGACATATTCGGTAATGATGTCGTCCCAAGACGGGCGACGTGCCGCGTTGATCGCAAACTCCTTGGTTTCCGGAGCGATCTTGGCATCCGCAGTCGTCATTGCGTAGACGCCGTGTTGGTCGAGCGTGAAAATCTGTACGCCCTCTCCGATCGCAAGCACCAGATTGGTTTGCGGTCCGTAAGCTGCGTATCCCGCAACCAGCTGACTGCGGCCGCTTTTCAGGATCTCAGCCGCGGAGCTAGCCTCGACGATGGAAAAGATCGTTCCGACCGTTACGTTGACATCGAGATTGGACGATCCATCGAGCGGATCGAAGATCATCGCATATCGGCCAGCGGGATGAATGAGCACTTCGGCGTCGAGCTCCTCCGATACCGCGAAAGCAACCGCCGGCGATTTACGGCATGCCTCGAGCATGATCTCGTTGGAAAGTATATCGAGCGGCTTCTGCGTCTCGCCCTGGACGTTGATAGCGTCGGTTGCGCCCGTCAGGCCTGACAATGACGAGCTCCTGAGCTTATCAGAAATCTGCCGGGTAGCCTCGGCAATATTGCGGAGGATGGCGACCATGTCCTCATTCAACAATGTTCCCTTATGGGCATCGAGATAGGCTTCGAATGTCGTCATCAATGTCTTTCTCCTGCGGGAGGTGTATCGTTACGGAATCAAACAATGCCTGGCGGATGCCGAGGCTGGTGGGCGCACAACACGGCCTGCGCCGAGGTCAGGTTTCGGACACCCACACCCGAAACAAGCTCAACGGAGGAACGATCAGGTCTACCACGCGGTCCGGGCGGTGCTGAGCGCATATGAAAGGCACGACGAAACGTGCGCGGCGAGGGGTTTGACAGTGATGGCGCAGTTTCCTGGACAGAACAGCTTATGCGCGTTCAAGTGCTTCAGCAGCTCATCGACAGTACGTTTGTCTGTAAGCGGAAATGAAATCGTCATTGCGCGTTTCCTGAGAACGGACAGAACAGCCTGAGGCAATTAGGGGTGATTTTCTTCGCGTCGCAACAAGAATTTTTTAATATGCAAATTAAAATCGATTAGCTTTTCATCTCGCTTTTTTAAAATCGATTTAAAAACTGCCTGGTCGGATTTTGATCTCCGCATGGAACTCATGATGCGTGTTGTCGACTCAATATCCACAAGCAAGGAGCCTTCTTGCTGTATCGCGGAGCCCGGTTTCATGCGCGGTATCGATCGACAAGCGAAACGAGCCGCTCTACGGCAGCTACCGCGGCAGCATGGTCCTGCGAGAAGTTCAGACGCACACTGCTGTCGCAGAAGGGGCTGAACTCGGTGCCGGGCGTTACGATGACGCTTGCCTGCAACCGGAGGATCCGCACGAAATCCTTGCCGCGGACGGCAAGGGGAGGCAATTGCGGGAAGATATAGCTTCCTGCCTCGGTGGTGCGAACCTTGATATCCTTGCCCGCGCGAAATAGCCTGAGGAGATCGTCCCGAATGGCCTCATGTTCGCGCACGCGCTGATCCATCCAGCCTTGCGGTTCGTTGAACCAAGTGCGGAAAACCGCCTGACTATAGCCGCCGGCGCGCAAAGACACGATCGCCTGCAGCTTTTCCATCCGGTTGATGATCTCCTTCGAGCCGAAGGCGACGCCCAAGCGGTAACCGCTCAGCGACTCGGTCTTCGACGGCCCCATGATGGTGATCACGTTTTCCGCGTCGATGGCTTCCGCGCGCAGATGCGCATAGTCGATGCCGGAATAGAGCAGCCGCGAATAAAGCTGGTCGACGATGACCGTTGCGCCATAACGGCTGGCCAGCGATGCGATCGTCTTGATCTCCTCACGCGAATAAACGACGCCAGCGGGGTTGTTCGGATTAGAAAACAGGAAAACTTTCGCCCCATCAGCGAAGGCATCTTCCAGCTGACCGAGGTCGAGACCCGCGCGCCCTTCGACATTCAGGTAGTCCATCTGAATGGGCATCATATGGCCCTCGCAGAATTCCACCAGCTTGCGGTTGGCAAAATAATCCGGCTGAACCACCGCAACCTTGTCGCCATGGGCGACGGTGGAGGCGACGGCGAGGAACAGGGCGCCCTGCGTACCGGGCGTCAGAATCATGCCATCAGCGGCGTCGACCGGGGCGCCCGTGAAGCTCGCAAGACTAGGCGCAAGCTGCTCGCGGATCGAGAGGTCACCGCGGTATTCGGTATAGGCCTGCTTGCCGCCGGCCGCCACCCCAGCGGTAAAGACTTCGAAAGAGCCTGGTGTCGGCGTAAACGCATCGACGTCACCATGGGAAAAATCGACCTGACGTCCCGCGATCCGTTCGCCGCGCAGCAGCGCTTCGATACCTTCGACCTGCTGCCGCACTTCCTGACCTGGCGCGGCGTCGGTGCCCATGCGCTCGAACTTGGCTTGAATGGTCATTGAAACTCCTTTTATCGGCGAGGGTGATCGGCAAGGGTATAAGACTGGAAAGCCAGGATAGCTTGGATCTAAAGCAATAAAATATGCTTGCCAGTTTCTTCAGAAGATAGAAAATATATCTTATGGACACGAAATTCCTCGAAAGCTTCCTCATCGTCGCCGAATGCGGATCGGTCGCCGAAGCCGCGCGGCGCTTGAATATGACGCCGGCGGCGGTCGCTCAGCGTATGAGGGCGCTGGAGACGGAGCTCGGCCAGGCATTGGTTTCTCGCGTGGGGCGCACGGTCCGACCCACTGCAGCGGGACTTGCCGTGCAGCGCCACGGACCGGCACTTGTGCGCATGGCAAGGGACCTGCGGGCAATAGCTGCGGGCGATCTCCCGAGCGGGCAGCTTCGCCTCGGTGCGACGGCGACGGCCATGACGGGCCTCATCCCTCAGATTACCGCGGCCCTCAGCGAGCGATTTCGGCAGATCGACTATTTCCTGCAGCCGGGTTCTTCTGTGAACCTCTACCATGCGGTTTTGTCAGGTGAGCTGGACGCCGCTCTCATCATCGAGCCACAATTTCCGATTCCGAAAGCATTCGGCTGGTCGACCATCCGGCGCGAGCCCCTGGTCTTGCTGGCGCCCGCGGAGCTGGAAATTCACGATTTTCATCTGGCGCTTACGCAGCAGCCCTTCATTCGTTATGACCGCAATCAGTGGGGAGGCCAGATCGTCGACCGTTATCTCCGCCGTCATGCCATCAGCGTGCGCGAATGGGCGGAACTGGACGCGCTGGATGCCATTGCGGCATTGGTCGACCGCGGACTGGGCGTCGCGCTTGTTCCCGACTGGGCTCCGCCGTGGCCGGAGGGACTGCGGCTGCAAAAACATCGCATGGAAGATGGCGAGCTTCGCAATATGGGAGTGCTGTGGGCGAATTCCGGCCCACGGATTGCAGCCATTCGCGCATTTGTCGAGGCCTGTGAAGGGATCTCCAAAACTTGATAAGGCGAAAACTTGATAAGAGTTGGGTCGAGGCTTCGCTCGGTGCCCGAGATCCAGAAGATATCGAGACGTTGAACCGAAATCGCCGAAGCGTTGCGACGAACGTCGAGACCGCTAGCTCAGAAATCCATGTGGGGGGAATGATGAAATACAGAACCATAGGAATTATCGGCGCAGGCATGATTGGCAGAAGCCTGTTCGACTATGTCGGCAGCCTCGATGGGGTCGAGGTCGCTTATATTCTCGTATCCGACAAGAACAAATATGCGCAGAATGCCGCCATGGCTGCGCTCGTCACGGATGACGCCGAGCATGCGCTCGACCGGAAGGCGGACCTTGTGCTCGAATGCGCGATGCCGGCTCTTCTGGGTACGCTTGGGCCGGATATCCTTGCCCATTCGGACCTCTGCGGATTCAGTTGCTCCGCGTTGGCGGATCGCACTGTGGAGGCGGCGATGCATGCAGCGGCGAGCAAGAGCGGTCGACGCCTCTTCGTTCCGCACGGCGCCGTTCTCGGTCTCGATGGTCTGCGCGATGGCCGTGAGCAAATCGAAAAAGTGGTGATAACCACGACGAAAAGCGGCGCAAGCCTCGGCCAGCCGACCGACGCCAAGGGAACGCTCTTCGATGGCTCGACCCGCGAAGCCTGCATGCGGTTTCCGCGCAACGTCAATGTCCATGCCGCCGTTGCCTTTGCGGGCATCGGTTTCGACCATACCCGCAGCATCGTTGTCGCCGATCCCGATACGAAAACGATGCGGCACCATATAGCGGTCTCCGGCAGGGATCTCGAATGGGATATTTCGGTGAGTTCGCAGTCGCTCGGCGGTGTGACCGGCTCCTATACCCCGGCCTCGGCCATCGGATCGCTGAAGAGAATTCTCGACACCGATGTTTTCGCCAACGCCTGACATCGTACGGGAACCGGGAACCGGGAACCGGGAACCGCTGCGATAATGTATCGCCGACGCGGCTGCAACCGCTAAGAACGTATTCTCTACGGTCTTGATACGATGATCGGAAACGTCCCGCCACTGTGTAAAATTGACTTTGAGTACCTTGCTGGAAGATTGTGAATTCAAGGGAAACCTGCGAACATGAAAGCAGTTTCTCTTCTGGCGGTTCCCTCATGGACAAAAAAACCGATGCAATCGATGTCGAGGTTGGATTACGCATCCGATTGCGTCGGGAGGAATTGTCAATTGCGCAGAATGTACTGGCCGAGAAGCTTCGCATAAGCCCTCTGCAGCTCGACAGATGCGAACGCGGCATCGAAAAAATCAGCGCTGGCCGCCTTCTGCGCATTTCAGAACTCCTCGCTGTACCGGTCATATTTTTCTTCGAAAGTGCATCGGACGACGCTTTTCCCTCCAAGGAGGCGCTGGCCGATTTTCGACTTGCGAAGCATCATAAGGCCGTTCTGCGCACGGCCTTGTCCGGGATCGAGGACAAGCGTTTGCGGGCGAAGATCCTCGCTTTCGTGCAATCATCCGAACCCGACAACGAGCGCTGACTTGGCAAGATGACATTTCATTTAACCACACTCGGCAGCTGCGCCCTTTATGATGAGATGGGCGATCGCGTGAACGTGCCGAGGCAGGCTCTGGTCATGCTGGCCTATCTTTACGACTGCCGGCAACCCATGCCACGGAAAGATCTGGCGGCTTTTCTTTGGTCCAGCAATCTTCAGGCCGCCGGCGCCAATTTAAGGTCGACCCTGCTGCGTTTGGCGACTGCGACGTCCAAATCCCCCCAGCCGCTGATCGGCGGTGTCACGACGGACATCACCTTGAACTTCAACGCGTTGCGGTGCGATCTGGATAGCATCGAAAATGCGCCTGGCGTTGCCAGGCTCAGCGTCCTCGCCGATGCCGTCGCCAAGACGTTTTTACCGGCTTATGGCAATGGCTCCGGAGCTGTGGCTGTCTGGGTGCGCGATGTTCGGGCACGGTTTGCAAAGGAGCTACGAGCAGAATTCTTCAAGGCGATGAGCCAACCGTCCTCGTTTCAAAATCGCGGTGAATTGAAGCGTGCGGCCATGCTTCTGCTGGACTGGGACCAGACCGATGATGAAGTCAGGGTCGCGCTCGGTGAAAAAATCACCTCTTACAGTCAGTTGATTAGCGTAACGAGAGATCCGAATTCAGGCCGGTCGGCTCAGGATATGATTGCGATCGCCGACAACGGAGTGCCGCGCATCGCTCTGCTTCCTCCCGAGACCCTGGAGGATTCAGAGCGTGCCGGATCGGTCGCCAATGCAGTCATCGAAGATCTGACGATTAGTCTTTGTGTCGATCGAAGCGTATCCGTCGTCGCGCCCTACACCGCTGAACAGATTCGCTCCTCAAACGACAAGGCGGGACTTCTCAAGCAACATAATGTCGTCTACGCGCTCGATACGAAGAGGACGGGCGACAGTCTTTTCGCGCAGCTGATTTTCATGCCGCGCGACGAAATTGTCTGGGCGACGCGCGTCCAGCTGGACAATGCGGCCATAACGACACAGCGCAACGCGATCGCCACTGCGATCCAGCACTCCATCATCGAGCGTGTGGGAGCCTTCCACCATATAGTTTCTGACTTTAGCTGCAAGCCAGAAGCCTATTTTGCCTATCTCGAGGGCGTACAATGCCTGTCCCGCCTGAGCCTTCAGAATGTCCGCCGCGCGCGCAAGCATTTTAAGGAGGCGCTCGAGCACGAGCGAGGTTTTGCAGCGGCACTTGCGGGCATTGCCAGAACCTTGACGATGGAATGGGTTCTGACGGCGCGCGGCGATGGCGATCTGTTGCATCAAGCGGAAAAAATGGCGGCCGATGCAATCCGGGATGACAACCAGTTTGCCGGAGGCTTCAAGGAAATCGGCGTTGCCCGGCTCTACCGCGGCAATATCGACGGCAGCCTCGAGGCCTTGTCGAATGCCGAGGGCCTGAGCCCGCACTATGCCGATGTCATTTGCAGCCACGCCGACAGTCTCACCCATGGCGCCAATCCGAAAGCGGCATTGGAGAAGGTTGTGACTGCTCTCGATCTTAATCCGCTTGCTCCGGACTACTATTACTGGACCGCAGCAGGAGCGAGTTATCTCCTTGGGGAATATACAGAAGCATTAACCTATCTGGACAGGATGAGAGATCCGGTACCGGCAAGCAGGCTTGCGGCGGCAAGCTGGGCAATGCTTGGCGATCCTGCCAAGGCTAAGACCCATCGACTGCGCGCCCTGCGCGACAATCCGAATTTCGATCTTGAGGCATGGCTTGCCATGGTTCCACTCAAGGAAAAGTGGCAGACAGATCGTTACAGGGAAGGCCTGCAGAAGGCCGGTTTTTGAGGGGAAGAGATTATGGCAGGCGCAGTTCTGATTGGAATCAAGGGTGAAAAGGGACTTTGGCTGGCTGACCTCGAAAAGGGGACTGTCGTTCGATATACGCGCCGGTTGTCGGGCGATCTGGCGAAGGCTGAAGCTTGGCGGGCCAAAGGGGTCAGAGTTGAGAAAGATGTCGATTTCGCTGTGGCGCTGACGTCGGCAAGCGTCGTGGCGTCGGGCCTCCTTGAAGGCTAGGCACTCGTCGATCGGTGTCAAACAACTTTAGAGCATTCCCTCCTGGCGAAACCTTGTCGAGGGTTTGGCCCTATCTGGGACGACTTGGCATAACCCGTGTTGGCCGCCAAACCGAGCTCGATCGCATAGGTATTCCCGTTTGGTGCGCCTACGCCCCGAATTCCAGGGCAATCGTCATCGCTCAGGGAAAAGGTCTGGACGACGTCTCCGCGAAGACATCCGCGGTGATGGAAGCGATCGAGCGATCGGTCGCGACCCAACCCTATTGTTCAGCGCTCACGGCAAGTCTGGATGATCTTGCCGCAAGCGGTCATGCCACGGATTGCCTGGAAGATCTGCTGGCGATCGGCGCGCAACCGATAGAGACCATGGAACAGATCAGATGGTCTCAAGCCCATGATCTGGCAAAGAACGCCTCGATATTCGTACCTTTCGACGCCATTCATCTTGACCGGACGCATATCAGCCCGCGATTTTGGGTATCATCGGATGGATTGGCGTCGGGGAATACTTGGCACGAGGCAGTCCTGCACGGATTGCTGGAGCGGGTAGAGCGAGATGCTTGTGTCCTCTGGAATATTGGCGATCCGGCGTGCCGGCATGCGCGCCGGATCGATCCGCATAGCATCGAAGATGAGGGTATTTGCGAGATGCTGGAGAAGATTTTCTCGGCAGACTTCGATCTCGCCCTTTTTGATGTGACGAGCGATCTGGCCGTTGCCTCCATCGTCGCGTTGCTGCGGCCGAAAGGCGATGACGGCTCGCTCAGATATGTCGACTTGACCATGGGGGCAGGGGCATCCTTGTCCCCCGATGTGGCAGCAGCTCGCGCCATTTCCGAGGCCGTACAATCGCGGATGACCTTCATTGCCGGTGCCAGAGACGATCTTATCCCGGAGCTGTTCTCACGCCGCGCCGATCCCGCCCATCTGCAGTCGTTTCAGGCGCGATGCACGACGAACCTGAACGAATTGCCGACGATGTCGGCCGGGTCTGCGCAAGATGCGCTCGACCAGCTTGTCGAGATTTTGCTGGGAGGCGGCATTGACCAGCTTTACGCCGTCGAGCTGGCACCCGAATGGCTGCCGGCATCGGTCGCAAAGGTTTTCGCGCCGCAACTCGAACATCCGGACGGGGATCGCCGCATTCGTCTCGGCAGCCGCGCATTGTCAAAGGGTTTCCTGTGAAAGTGATTTTCGTGGGGCCGAGCCTGCCCGATGCTAAAGCGTATATCGACAATACGATGGTCATACGACCGCCGGCGTGCCAAGGCGACGTCGTCAGAGCTCTTGAGGATGGCGCGGTTGCCATCGGTCTTGTCGACGGCCAGTTCGAGTTCGTCGCACCGGTCTGGCACAAAGAGTTGCTCTTTGCCCTATCCCGGAGCGTTCCCATATTTGGAGCAGCCAGCATGGGAGCGCTCCGCGCGATGGAGTGCCAGGCCTACGGCATGGTCGGCATCGGGAGGATATTCGGTGACTATGCCTCCGGGCTCCGGGAGGAGGATGCGGATGTCGCTCTCCTTCATGGCCCAGCGGAATTGGGCTACCCCCCTTTGTCGGTGCCATTGGTCAATGTCGATGCGACAATAGAGACTGCGATCGACCAGGCTATCATCGGCAAGGAAGAGGCTCTACGGCTCTCCCGGGCGGCACGGCGTCTATTCTTCAAGGATCGGACCTGGAGACGTCTTGCCGAAGCCGCCGATATGGACATAGGGCAGGTGCGGGCTCTCGTCGCAAAAGCATGGACCGATCAAAAGCGCAACGATGCCATAGAGCTTATATGCGCTATTGCCGAGGCACCGTTGCTGGCACCTATGACGGACTGGTCTTTCAATGCAACTCCGCTGTGGCGCAAACTGTTTCCACAATTTTAGCGTAGGTAATTGATTAAAAATGCAGGCCCTGCGTGTGCAACGCTTTTGCAACGCACCACGTCGATCGAAATATGCCAATCTACCCTAACGATATCATTTGTTGGGGCTTTTAAAGTGACTGATATTGAGGGACAGGAACGCCAGGGAGAGATTTTGGCGCTTGCAAAAATGATGCAGTATGCCGGAGGGGTCGCAAGTGAGCTCAACGCATCGCAGGCCGTATTCCTTATAAAGGCGGCACAAGCTGCTCTTCTTTCGCTTTTGGAAACCGAGTTCCCGATGCTGTCTGGCGAGGATCTGAACGGGCTTCTCGGCGACGCATATGGTCACTGTTAGCAAGCTCTGGTCCTTTTCTTATCAACGATCGCTGTCGCGCTGGCACACGGAAACTTCGAGAGATCCAGCTTGCTGAGAAGAATGCTAACCAGGGTGGGATGGTCCGTGGGAAAAGTGAGCTCCACCGATACGGCAGCCATCGTCGCGGATTTCAAAGAAGGGAATATGAGGATTGCTCTTATAATATTTGGAGCAATCATCGCTGCATGGCTTGCGATTGCCTACAATATCTGCCGTTCGCTGAACTGGCTCTGATCCAAGGCTGAGAATAGGGATCGTGAGGAGACCCGGATCACGCCGGTAAGACAATCGTTTATGGTGCCTATCGCTGTCGCAACCCTATGCTGCTTGATACCGCCAAGTGTACTGGTCCACCCCCAAACTCTGTGGGCGGTCAACGGCGGAAAGAACCTAAGGAGAACTCAGCCGGCATACGTGGGGTTGCCGGCAGTCTCGCGGTGGAGACGATGATGGAAAGGTTGAAACGCCTCGCAAAAGGCGCTTTGTCGCAAAGCGAGCTCGAAGTCGTAAAACGGGTATTCGACTTGGCTACGACGCAGAGCTGGTTCGATGACGCTCAATACAGCCGTGAGGGCTTTGCCGTCGCGCTGATCGATTTGTTTCGATGCGGAATGGTCAATCCGACCCAGCTGGAAAAGATCGCATTGTTCTGGGCATTGAGCGATTTTTCCCAGACCATGTCGAACACTCAGCGAGCTAAGCTGAGGTCGCTCTACGGCCGATGCGAGGTGGAGGGGGAGGTTTCCTGTTGACCTGCTTATTGCATTGAAACACGGCGGGCAGCGTCTGCCCGGATGTTTCGGGTCGCGGGGCGCTCGCCATATTGACCGTGACTGGGCTGCGCAGCTCTGGCACGTCTATATGTCCGCGTTGCTGCTCGGCTGCGCCACCCCACCCCTTGCCTCCGTTCGAGACCGGCGCACGGTCCCTCAGTATGCGATCGGTAGGAGGAAATGGTCTTCCTCCCCGTTAGCGCCGCGCTCAAAACTGTTGCTAACAGGTAGCGTTGAAGCAGCAATTCACAGAACGCAAAAAATCACCGACCGGTAGCGTTCGATGCAACCCAGCCAAAGAGCCGCAATAAAATCAAAGAGAAACATATTTATTAGGCTCCAAGTTTTCTCTCTTCTGCGCAGAAGTTTGCACTCATTCTAAATCATTGCGGTTGCAAGGTTTTTTGTCGATGCCGCCCGCCTGGCGCGATGGCAGCCTTATTTTTCGAGAATCAGCCACTTGGAACCGTGCTCAACGAGTTGCGCCGCTATTACGTCGGCACCATCATTGTTGCCAACAGCCGCATCGGCCGGCTGATCGTCA
>Ga0209371_1001407_pt1 | contig 16508 bp, 9 predicted proteins | sample AgamicAtAmrz_FD_187165 | JGI IMG/M metagenome (GOLD analysis project Ga0209371, IMG submission 187165) | Agave microbial communities from Guanajuato, Mexico - At.Am.rz (SPAdes) (version 2) | ecosystem: Host-associated > Plants > Roots > Rhizosphere | place: Guanajato, Mexico | collected 2012-06-07
CACCAATTACCACTCACCCATTTTCAGCAAAATCTGCCTTTTCCCCGCGGGACGACACAGGGACTATGCTGTGTACTACGTTTCAAAAAATAGTGGGAAGCTATGTCCAGATTTTTCTATAACGAGCGCACCCGCCTCGTCGACGACGCCCTTGAAGGCATCATTCTCAGCAGCCGTTTCGGCAACCTGACAAAACTCGATATCGACCCGGCCATTCGCGTCGTGGCGCGCAGCGACTGGGATAAAAGCAAGGTCGCGGTGATCTCCGGCGGCGGCTCGGGCCACGAACCGGCGCACGCTGGCTTTGTCGGGAAAGGGATGCTCACCGCCGCGGTATGCGGTGACCTGTTCGCCTCGCCGTGCGTGGACGCGGTACTGAACGCCATTGTCGCCGTCACCGGCGATCGCGGCTGCCTGCTGGTGGTGAAAAACTACACCGGCGACCGCCTGAACTTCGGCCTCGCGGCGGAGAAAGCCAAACGCTACGGCCTGAAGGTTGAGATGGTCATCGTCGGCGACGACATCGCCCTGCCGGACAACAAACAGCCGCGCGGCATCGCCGGGACAGCGCTGGTGCACAAGATTGCCGGCTACGCCGCCGAACAGGGGAAATCCCTCAGCGAAGTGCGCGATATGGCGCAGAAGGCGTGCGATAACCTCTGGAGCCTTGGCCTCGCGATGCAGACCTGCAACCTGCCGGGGAGCGACGAAGAGAGCCGCATCAAACCGGGCCAGGTGGAACTGGGCCTCGGCATTCACGGCGAACCGGGCGCCAGCGTGGTCGCCAGCCACAACAGCCGCGAGCTGGTCGCCACCCTGGTGGAACAGCTCCAGCAGCAGGCAGGCCCGGACGCGCGCCTGGCGGTGCTGATCAACAACCTCGGCGGCACCTCGGCGCTGGAGATGGCCCTGCTCACCAGAGAGCTGGCGCACTCGGCGCTGCGCGAGCAGATCGACTACCTCGTCGGCCCGGCCCCGCTGGTCAGCGCCCTTGATATGAAAGGCTTCTCGCTCAGCGCCCTGCGCCTGAACGACGAGTTTATCGCCGCGCTCACCGCCCCGGTGGAGACCAGCGGCTGGCAGCCTGCGGTAGCGTTCGCGCCGATGAAAACCCAGAAGCAGAACATGGTGCACGACAGCGTCGAGTATCACGCCTCGGAGAATGCGCAGGTGCAGACCACCCTCGCTATCGCCACCACCACGCTTATCGAGCTGGAGAACCGCCTCAACGCGCTGGATGCTAAAGTGGGTGACGGCGATACCGGCTCGACCTTCGCCAAAGGCGCGCAGGACATCGCCCTGCTGCTGGTAAACAAGGAGCTACCGCTCAACAACACCGGGCAGCTGTTACAGCTGATTGGCGAGCGGCTGGCAACGGTGATGGGCGGCTCCAGCGGCGTGCTGATGTCGATCTTCTTCACCGCCGCGGGCCAGCGCGTCGCCGAAGGCGATGCTCTGCCGCAGGCGCTGCAGGTCGGCCTGCAACAGATGAAGCGTTACGGCGGGGCCGATCTCGGCGACCGTACCCTGATCGACGCTTTGCAACCGGCGCTGGAAGCCCTGGCGCAGGGCGGGATTCAGGCTGCTGCCACGGCCGCGCAGAAGGGGGCCGACAGCACCGCGCAGATGCAGAAGGCCGGTGCGGGGCGTTCGTCCTACATCAACAGCCAGAACCTCGACGGCGTGACCGATCCGGGCGCGATGGCGGTGGCGGAAGTGCTGACCGCGCTGGCGAAGTGACCGCGCGCATCCTTCCGGGTAAGTAAGCGCCCACAAAAAAGGCTCCTCACGGAGCCTTTATTATTTCAGCGCGGGATTAAAAATCCGCTTTCAGCACCACGCGGTAGCGGGCTTTGCCGTCACGCACGTGCTGGATCGCCTCGTTGATGCGCGACATCGGGAACTCCTCGGTCTGCGGCGCCACTCTGGCGCGGCCAGCCAGCTTCATCAGCGTGCGCAGCTCGTGCGGTGACCCGGTAGAGGAGCCGGCGATGCTGCGGTCCCCGGCAATCAGCGAGAACGCCGGTACTTCGAACGGCTTCATTACTGCGCCAACGGTGTGGAAGTTGCCGCCGTAGGCCAGCGCCTGGAAGTACGGCATCCAGTCCAGCGACACGTTCACGGTATTGATGATGAGATCGAACTGGCCCGCCAGCGCTTTCAGGGCTTCCGGATCGCGGCTGTTCACCACGCGATCGGCACCCATGCCCAGGATTTCCTGCTCTTTGGACGGGTTAGAGCTGAACGCTGTTACTTCGCAGCCCATCGCGCGCAGCAGTTTGATGGCGATATGCCCCAGACCGCCGATACCGATCACGCCCACGCGGCTGGTGGCGGTGACATGGTGCATCAGCAGCGGTTTGAACACCGTAATGCCGCCGCACAGCAGCGGACCGGCGGACGCCGCGTCGATGGATTCCGGCAGCGGGATGGCCCACTGCCAGTTAGCGCGGATCTTATCCGCAAAGCCGCCGCGGTTGATGATGGTCGGCACGCTGCCTTCCACGCAGTTCACCTGGCTGCCGCTGATACAGGCATCGCAGTGCCCGCAGCTGTCTGCGGTCCAGCCGATACCGACGCGCTGACCCACTTTCAGGCCTTTATTCTGCGCGCTGCTGCCGAGAGCATGTACGCGGCCAATCACTTCGTGGCCCGCAACCAGCGGATACTGCGAGAAGCCCCATTCGTTGTCGATCATCGACAGGTCCGAGTGGCAGATACCGCAATACTCTACCTGGATTTCAACGTCTTCCGGCTTCAGTTCGCCCGCGTCGTACTCATACAGCTCAAGCTCGGCACCGGCCTGCGGCGCGGCGTAACTTTTGATTTTCGACATCACAGTTTCCTTTTTGGTGGCTCTGACATGCAGTGTAGAACATGCCACACCTGAAAGCGGGTTGCGATTGGTGCGGTGGGGGAAGGGGCGGAGACGTTTGCAGGCGAGCAGGTCAGAGGAACCAGCGCAGCGCTGAAATTTTCAGCACTCAACGGGACTTAGCCACCACGCAGCTTGCAAGGTGGCCGCTGACAGGTATAATCCACAACGTTTCCGCATCCCCTTCAGTGCCGAAGTGGCGAAATCGGTAGACGCAGTTGATTCAAAATCAACCGTAGAAATACGTGCCGGTTCGAGTCCGGCCTTCGGCACCATCGATGCATAAAGAAGCTACCTGAGGGTGGCTTTTTTTGTGCCTGTAATTCAGTATCCGCAAGGCTTGCTTCGCAGCTCACCCAACCTAAGTCAATCTGATTCAATCAACATCCACTTACTGATGCGGGTATATCCCGGTTCGATAATCTTTGTACCCACACAGAACCCTTGAAAGGATACTCATCATGGCTTTGAGTGATGTGAAGGTTCGTTCGGCTAAGCCTGAAGCAAAAGCCTATAAGCTTACCGATGGTGACGGCATGGTATTGTTGGTTCACCCGAATGGCTCGAAATACTGGCGGCTTCGTTATCGCTTTGGCGGTAAAGAGAAGATGTTGGCGTTGGGGAAATACCCCGAAGTCTCGCTGGCGGATGCCAGGGCACGCAGGGATGAGGCCCGTAAACTATTAGCTAATAGCGCCGATCCCAGTGAGAGCAAGAAAGCCGTTAAGGTAGAACAGGAACAAGAGGCGATCACGTTTGAAGTGGTCGCCAGAGAGTGGCACGCCAGTAATCAGAAGTGGTCTGCATCACATAGTGCTCGTGTATTGAAAAGCCTCGAAGATAATCTCTTTGCTGCCATTGGTAAGCGGAACATTGCGGAACTGAAGACGCGGGATCTTCTTGTACCCATCAAAGCGGTGGAATCATCCGGACGACTCGAAGTTGCGGCTCGTTTGCAACAGCGGACTACCGCGATTATGCGCTTTGCTGTGCAGAGCGGCTTAATCGATTACAACCCCGCGCAAGAGATTGCCGGAGCGGTTGCTACGGTGAAAAGACAGCATCGTGCTGCTCTGGAGCTCAATCGTATACCTGAATTGCTTCACCGTATCGATCACTATTCTGGAAGACCGTTAACTCGACTGGCTGTCGAACTCACGTTGTTGGTTTTCATCCGTTCAAGCGAGCTGCGATTTGCTCGCTGGTCAGAAGTGGATTTTGATACGGCTATGTGGACTATTCCGGGGGAGCGTGAGCCACTGGAAGGTGTCAAGCATTCTCAGCGTGGCTCGAAGATGCGGACGCCCCATCTTGTTCCCTTATCGCGTCAGGCCTTAGCTATTCTGGAAAAGATCAAAAGCATGAATGGGAATCGAGAGCTGATTTTCCTGGGCGATCACGATCCACGTAAGCCTATGAGTAAAAATACGGTGAATAAGGCGCTGCGGGTAATGGGCTACAATACGAAGGTAGAGGTTTGTGGGCATGGCTTCAGAACCATGGCCTGTAGTTCATTGATTGAGTCTGGGTTATGGTCGAGGGATGCGGTAGAGCGGCAGATGAGTCACCAGGAATGTAACTCTGTTCGGGCGGCTTATATCCATAAGGCGGAGCATCTTGGGGAGAGGAGGCTAATGTTACAGTGGTGGGCTGATTATCTGGATGCTAATCGGGAGAATGGGGTTAGTCTGTTTCATTTTGGGAAAACCAATAATAAAACGTGATTATAATTCAAATTGTTGAATGGCGCTGATCATGGGCGGCGGCGTGAAGTGCCGCCTTTATTCTGCCAAAAATGAATCTATTGGAAGGGATAATGATCATTATTGCTCTTTGTCGGACAATCTGATTTCTTCAAGCTCCTTATGAATAAGCCACAGATTTAGTAGGGAGGAGGTGGGATAGTCATTCTGGCAGAACGAAATATAATAAACTCAAAAATACACCAATGCTAAAAATAAGACGAAAAAGGGAATTTCTTACCAATTCATCTAGGCACGTTCCACTCCATGAGCCATTTCCCCAGCCTAATTGAAATAATGTAGACCATGAAATTAAAATAATACCTAAAGCGCTGGTGCTATTTTTCCATGATAAATGAGGTGATATTTTTAATACTCCCGTATAAAAACCAATGCCTGCTATTAAAATAATAACGCTAGAAATATAGACTGTTGTCTTGAGTAACAAAGTTCGTAATTCTTTTAGCCTCTGGGGATGAGGGTAGGTATGATTTTTTGGATCAAGACTGTAATTTCCTTGTTCGAGCTTCCGTTGATACTCTTCTTTCTCAAGCTCAAATGCCATTGAGTTTTCGGCTGCGGATAATACAAATCGGTTGGTGTTAGTGATTAAATACCACATGCCTTTATAAACATTCTGCTTTTTAGGGAACTCATTTCCTAGATTCATTTTTTATCTTTTATTATGTTAAACCATCCTTAGGCGGCATTATACCGTCTAAGGATGGTTCTCGTCATTATTCCAAAATAGCTATTATACAGATAAACTATTAGTCATCATAAAATCAGCCATTAGTCCAGAAATTGAACGACTTAACTCAATTTCATTATGGGGGATAAGTGCATATTGCCACGATTTCCCGTTAAGTTTTTCAGCATTTTGATTTGCAAATTCGCACCAACGGATAGCTGCTCGCGTTTTGGCCTGAACTTCTAGTGTGTCGATTTCTGTCGCTTTTTTCGGTTCAATCAGGCAATAGCCATTGTCCATTTCGACAACGAAATCAGGTTCATAATTTCTACCATTAGCATATTCGATACGGAACTGACCTGGGCGAGGTTTCATCCAACGAATTACTAAAGGATCATTCTCCAGTATTTGTGCAAGACGAAGCTCCCCATCTACAGAGTCAAATTTCTGATAAGGGTAACAGCATTTAGTAAAACCAGTGAAAATCATCTGGCGGACTTTATTTTTTTCTCCTGCGGGAACTGCAACACGGAAATCTCTCGGTGTTTCATTACCGGCAAAATTGAACGTCGCTGGCTGTATTACATCAAAGCCCTGAGTTATACGCCCGGTATAGCCCGTTGGCGTTGTCCACATATTTTGTTTAATTTGCACCCATATAAATTCAGCCAGCTGCCGACCAGCATTTTTCAGAACGGATTCTGAATCTTCAGGCGGCTGATAACTGCACAAATGGCTCACCATCTGTCCGGCCAGTTTGTAAAGCATGTCGGCATGTTCGTCGTAATCAATTTCATCATGGTCGAGCAGATAACGAATGAGATAGTTTTCTAGCCGTTCTTCCGCTTCTCCACCTTCCTGCCAACTGATTGTCCGCTGTTCATTATTTTCCAGATGCGTGAGTAAGAGCTCTTTACTGCCGGGTTTGAGCGCAATGCGATCTAACCCGGAAAGGTTGAAATCATTAAATCCGTAATTGACTTCACGTTCTGGCAAAACCACGATTCTAGGAATATCGATAGTATATTCCATCAGTTTTTCGGTGATCGTACCGACCAACTCCTGAACTTCCGTATCCTCCATTGAAAGGAAACTTGGCTGTTCAACTTGCTCTTCAATCATTTCCGTCAAATCGAGTTGATCCGAAGACGATGAGATTTGATGTTGAGTGACTTCCCATTCACGCAAGGCTTGTTGTACCCGTCGAGTTACGTTTGCTTTCACCTTTGGCGTGCTGAGTTGCTGACTGCTGGTTAACCGTTTAGCTTCTTCTGACACCACTTTAAACGTGAGTTCTGCGACTTTACGTTCTGTTTCTGTATTGAGTACCGGTTTTGATATCGAGTTTGTCTGATATATTGCTTGAGGTTCACAAGCCTGCAACCCATTATTATTAATGGCTTGATTCCCCAACAGGAATTCAGCCATTGATGGTACGATAATTTGCTGGGGTTTTACTTCCGGAATACCGTTTTCATCATCATCCAGCCCGATATACAGAACCTTCTTGATAATCGAGTCATCGTTATTGGCACGATCGATAATTTCCTGAAAACGGTCATGGGCAATAATCGTCAGGCGATCGACGGCTTCGACGCCGGTTCTTTTGCCGTAGGGAAGGCGCAGTCCTCGGCCTATGGTCTGCTCAGTCAGGATTTCAGAGGCAGAAGCACGTAATGGAACGATAGTGTACAGATTTGTAACGTCCCATCCCTCTTTTAACTTATTGACATGAATGACGATTTCAGTGTCTTTGTCATGTTCAACGGCCAAAAGGCGCTGCATAGTTTCTTCTGACTCTTCGCCTGATTGGTTAGAGTGAACGGTTATTACTTTGCCTTTGTAAGCGCCATTGAAGAAATCGTCGTGTTCAATGCGTACTTTTAGCCTGTCTGCATGATCGGTATCCTGCGCAACGACTAGCATAAAGGGTTTAACCAGTTTGTTGCCAGTATTATTGGCGAAGCTGGACAGTTCCGTTTTTACGTATTCATGGTGGTGGATACCATCTTCCAGCTTTATTTTTTCCAGCTGTTCTTCAGTGAAATTTGTGGCGCGGAAATCTTTGCGAGTGGCAACTGCTGGAATTTTGACGTATCCATCTTTTAGTGCTCGCGAAAGAGGATAGTGATAAATAATATTTTTAAAATCACGTGGGTTTGCGCCCACGGTTTTCGGCGTGGCAGTTAATTCAATCCCCAACACTGGATTCAGATCGTTAAGTGCCTGTGCACCCGCGCTGGCATAGTAACGGTGGGCTTCATCCATCAAAATAACTAAATCGGGCAGATTTGCAAGATAGCTAAAATAGGATTCTCCGACGTATTCCTGAATACGTCGAATTTTAGCGACCTTGGATTTAGCAGCACCTTTGGCATTTTCCAGTGCATTGATTTTGGAAATATTGAAGATATTAATGTGCGGGGCGGTTTCGCTGCCAAAAAGATCACCAGTTTTGCTTTCAGCAATCGCATAATCCAGACGAACGCCTCGCCCTTCCTGATAGTCATCACCAGTAATTAGTACCGGTGGTGTTTGTGCCAGTTCAGGAATGCCCTGAAAAACATACTTTGGCGATCCGGGTAAAAAATCCATCTTGAGTTTTTCATAGATGGTTAAGTTTGGAGCTAGTACGAAGAAGTGACGACTACGCCCGGTTAAATATAACCAGGCAATCATCGCTCCCATTAAGCGAGTTTTACCTACACCCGTAGCCAGTGCAAAGCATAGTGAAGGGAAGGTACGTTCAAATCCTTTCACTGTGGGATACTGTTGACGTAGCAATTCAATCCATCGATTAAGATCGGGATCTTTACCGAGACCGAACTGCTCGAGTACGTCGCATAAGATCCGCAATGATTCATCCTGAGGATCGCGTAGTGACAGTCGTGCACTGATCCGATTGGCAATTTTTATGGCGTTGCTTTGGCTCATAATAGTTCTTCGCCTTCAGTATCTTCGTCGTATTCAATATCGTGAGGTTGTTCTGTATCAGATAGTACATTTAGCGCAAAGCTATAGTCGTCTTGATCCCATTCGCATTTACTCAGAATGGCACGAGGAATTTTTACCAACGTCAGATTAGGAAAGTCTGCCCCTTCGGTCATAAAGGCTTTGCAGCAGATCAACAATGTGCGTTCAGTTCCCACCTCTTCACTTATAACTTTGAGTTGTTCATAAGCTAAAGAACCGGTAGTGACGTAGATGTAATCAGCTTCTGTACTGTAACCATGATTCCAGTATTGAGTCTGACTTGGTGCGTAGGTAAAATTCATATGCTTACACATGGCTTCTGCAAGCATTTCAGCATTGTATTCTTTGTTGATCACCCAATTGCCCCAGTTGTCCTTCTTCAGGAGTGAAGGTGCTAAACGTAGGTACTTGAACCCACCACCACCCTGCCAATTCACCGATTTAGTAACCCCCCCTTTATCTTCTCCATTGATGACTTTTTGCAGGCGAGGTACAATATGAGTCTGACAATGATCTCCCAGTTCAACCATAATCCAGCGACGGCCCATTTTGTGAGCAACTGCGCCGGTTGTGCCTGAACCTGCGAAAGAATCAAGAACTAAATCACCACTTTTAGTGGCAAGCTGTAAAATACGCTCAATAAGTTTTTCTGGTTTTGGAGTAGAAAATGAATCCGTCTTGAAAAAGGCTTTTATCTCTCTTTTGGAATCCTGATTATCCCCAACTTCATCTCTCAGCCAAATAGTCTTACATACGGAACCCTGTTTCACTTCTGACAGGAAACGTTTTATTCGTGGTACATTGGTCCCTTTTTCACCGAACCAAATACGATTGTCTTTAATTAATTCTTCAAGTTTATCTTTCGAATAAACCCAAGATCTACTTTCGGGGGGATTTACTTTTCGTCCACTTGGAGTTGTAATCGTATAATCTAACTTTGCGGAATAAGTTTTTGCCGAAAGATTATCTGACATCCATGGTCCACGAGGGTCATTATCTGGGTTTTTATATTTTTCATCCATTTCCTTAGTTCTTGGAAGAGGATAAGGACGCCATGATTGCTTGTTTTTTGCATATACTAAAATATGATCATGGGAGTCCGATAACCATTTCGCATCATTCTGAGGCGCGTATTTTTTTTGCCAAATAACATTTGATACAAAATTATTACGGCCAAAAACTTCATCACACATCACTTTCAAATAATGGGATTCATTATCATCAATAGTGATCCATAATGAACCATCATGAGCAAGTAATGTATATAACAACTCTAATCGGTCACGCATCAACGTTAGCCAAAGAGAATGTTCTATCCCATCATCATAATGAGAAAAAGCACTTCCAGTATTATAAGGAGGGTCGATAAAAATGCATTTCACCTTCCCTGCATACTCCCGCTCCAGCGCCTTCAACGCCAACAGGTTATCACCATGAATCAATAGGTTATCATTATCTGTATCGCCATAAGATAACTCTTTGTCTTCAAGCAAAATACGCGGTTCCAGACGAGGGCGCTTATGTTTACCAATCCAGTTAAGTTCTAATTTTTGCTTCGTTGACATAATCTATTTTTATCCAATACGTGCTCGCGCGCGTTCCTGTTCACGGATCTGCGCCTGAATTTGTGTATAAAGCTGAGCCTGTTCGTTATCACGATCGGTCACGGTCACTACCAGTGCGTAAGGCTCCTGCTCGCTGCTGAATGCTTCGCCCCAATCTCTATCCTGACGGGTTACAACGATAAACCATTTTTCATTCGGGTTACGCTGACGGAAAGTCCAAACTGATGATTGTACCGTACCGCGTTCCCGCTGTTGAGCAGATACAACCCGGTTTGTTTGGGCATCATCGGAGCGGGTTTCCGTTTCACTCTGGGTCTGGTGATTAAAACTGGCCTGCACCTCATCCAGCGAGCGACCATTAACCAGCCGGAAGCTGATCCGCGTGGCGGTATAGTCCAGTCGGGTGGTACGCACAGCGGGCGAGTAAGCAAGGGTAACGCGGATCTCACGAATAGCCCGCTGTGATCTTAAAAAAGAAGCAGGGAAGGGTAGCTCAAAAAACTGGTGGGCGTTATTTTCTATCTGCTCTTCGCACCGCATGACCACCACATTTTCTGAAGAGCGGTATAAAGCATCTTCATCAACGATGCCGTAACCCGTTACCTCACGCTCAATCTCGCGGTATCTTGTTGTGGGCGCGTTTTTATAACTGTCTCGCATCTCCTGCGGGAAAGCCTGCGTCATTGCCTGAGGGACAGATGCATGATTAACCAGCATTGCCCGTAACATACTGGCGGACATATCCGGGTATTCATTTAACAGGCGTCCTGCCAGATGCGTAATATATGGTGCGGCAAAGCTGGTACCACTGAGTTCTTTAAATAGGGTAGTGCCCTGAAACTGGTGATGGCAGCTTAATACGCCCAAACCACGCATATGCGCCTGCCATTGCCCTTGCCGTACATTCGAAGCGACACTACCACCATGCGCCATGACGTCGGGTTTAAACGCACCTTTTACAGATGGACCATGCCGGGTAAAAGGTGAAGGTTGGTTTTCTGTTGCCGGGCAGAGATGCTGAATATCCTCAGGCCTTAGTTGTGCATCGTGCGTTGCGTTATGCCTGGCGATGCTGCCCACTGTCAGTACATTTAGTGCAGGAGCAGGATCGATGATAACGCTTGCCTCATGAAGTAGGTAATCAGGATACTCATCCCGCCAGCTATTTTGCGGCACAGGCGGTTCATCACTACCTGCAAAATTCCCTGCAGAAACGACAAAGAGCACATTGTACTGTCTTGACAACGTATCTAATAAATACGCTATACCGCGGATATGTTTACCGTCGTAGGGTGCATTAGCGTTTCCCAATGACAGGTTAAAAATGCGGCAGCCGAGATCGGTAAAATATGCAACAGCAGCTGCAAGCGTAGCTTCAATAGTTTCGGTATTGAATTCAGCCTGCTCGTTCAGGACTTTTCCGTTATACAGCCATAATTGAGGCTGCCAGAAATTGCTCTGGTTACAAGCCTCAACATCGCCATACAGCGCAATACTGGCAACAGCCGTGCCATGTCCCTGTTCATCAAACACATCCTGATCGGGAATAAAGCTGGCGCTTTCGGCAATGGCAGCGCTTAATAACGGATGATTGGTATTAATACCGCTATCCAAAATACATATCCTGGTCGCATTTTCCGCTGGCGAGCTCAGACGAGCTGGAAGTGTATTGATGTCCCGGTTAATTTGTTGATAGCTAATGCCACTAGACGGTGGCAAATCAATAAACCTGACGTCCCGATGAGCTAATAGGTGTTCCGCTTGCGCGAGTGAAACCTCGACCCGGTACATTAACAGGCTGTCCAGATTGACTTTATCCTGCCTGGAAATATCCTGCTCCTGTAACCAGTGCTCAAAACGTGTATACAGATCGATACGTTTGGGATGATGCGCAACTTCGATAGGCCAGAGCTCCACATCCAGTTTAAAGCGTTCCGCTACAGGAAAACCATAACGCCGAAGAGCCCAGCTTTTGCGATCTTCCGCCGACCAGCCCTCAATACCGTCAAGCGCCTCCAGGATCTGTTTGTAGGTTAGTTCTGTATTACCTAGACCGAGGGATGACAGATGTTCTGCAAATGTAGCCAGCCCTTGCTCGTCACTAAAGACTACGCAAACTTGTTTATTTTCCTGACTGACAAACTCTACGCCATGATGTATCAATGCCGAAAAATTCATCGTGCCGCTGTAGTTCAGTTTGAGTATATATCGACCATCATCGGCGCTGCCTGGTACCTGCGTCAGCATCGGGCGCAGAGTCTGGAGCTGGTTCAATAACATTTGCCCATGCTGACGTAAATCGCCTCTGCGAATACGAGGCATATTGACTCTGCGGGTCCGTCGGTCGTTCTGAAGAGGGGCTTTGAAAATATTTAGATGCTGATAATTCGCCGTCATGGCAGTCCCTTATCGATGAGTTCTGGCGTTCTCTCGCTGCATCGCGTTTTTTAAATCTTTCAGCGTCAGGAATTCCTGATGACGCAGGATCATGTGTTTGGTGGCCCGGCGAACAATGCGTTCGATATTTGCACCACTTTTCCCATGAAGCAAGGATAATAATTCATTATCGTCGAGTTCAAACTGGCGGCGAATGCCGCGAAGCTTTAACGCCAGTAACTCGCGTAACTGTGCCTGATCAGGCAAAGGAAATTCAATCACCTCATCAAAACGACGCCAAATTGCGCTGTCCAGAATATGTTCATGGTTAGTGGCCGCCAGAATCAGACTTTTGCCCTGATAAGCATCCATCATTTGCAGTACAGCATTGACGACCCGGCGTAATTCGCCGTGTTCTCCGCTGTCGCCGCGTTCCTTACCTATTGCATCAAATTCATCGAACAAGACCACCAGCGAATGTTGGGCAATAAAATCAAAAATTTTACGCAGATTGGCGGCTGTTTCACCCAGAAATGAGGATACCAGTACATCAAGGCGGACAATTGCCAGCGGCATGTCCAGCTCAAAGGCAATGACCTCTGCCGCTAGCGTCTTACCGCAGCCAGGTGGCCCGAAAAACATGATCTTACTGGCTGCTTTCATTCCATAGCTATGCAATACATCGCTACGCCGGTGCTCTTCAAGGAGCTCATCAATCACTGTAGCGCTGGTAGCTGGAAGGATCATTTCGTCGAGGCTGCGCTGCGGTTGCCGTAGGTCCAACAGTGGCAGCCCCCTTTCTTTATCTACCGGTGCCGGAGGCAACGTAGGTGAACGCGAAGCCTGAACAAGGTGATCGCCATAAAGAATATGCTCCAGATCGTTAGCCAGAAGATGGTGCTGTTTCTGACGTTCCTCATCAATAATGGCTTCTGAAACGCGACGGAACGTAGCAGTGTCGCCCGTCGCGCCCGCTTTTATCAGCTGTCTTAATACCTTACCGTTAGCCATTATTGACTCCTGAAACAACAACACTTCATGCGGAAGGTGAATTCAATGTCCAGCTCACCGCAAATAATTGGCTGGACGTTATCTCTGTCGCCAGCTTTTGTTCAACCTCTTCCAGCAGGCGGTCTTCTTCCTGCTCAATTTTTTTCTTTTCATCATGATATTGCAACACGATATTGTCCCGCTCGCGTTCTAGTACCTTTAGCGAGCGTTTAGCTTCCATCTTCTCCTTCAGCGAAGGAAGTTGGCGGGCGGTTTTACGCGCTTCTTTAATTTCTGCATCTAGCTGTTTGATGCGTAGGTCCAGCGCGATGCGACGATCTTCTGACCAGCGTTCAAGTTTTTCTACTTCTTCAGTGTAATAAAGTTCGTTATCACGTTCGACCTGCTGGATAAAAGAATTCCGTAAAACCTCACATTGTGCGGTTAAAGTGGGTAACAAAGGCTGTTCATCGATTGATGTTACCTCTGACAACGGCAAGCGAAGCAGACGGGATGCGGTTTCTTCCGCCACTACCTCACCATTTTCCGTTACGGCAGCGACAAGTAGCTGCTCTCGTTGTTGTTCTTGATTTCCGATACTGACTTTTGCTAGTAACAACTGCCCTGATTTTTGGCAAAGCAATTTTACATCAGCCAATTGCCCCGCCTTGGGTTGGTAGATGAAATTGAGTCTCTGACAAACTGGCAATGTGGAAAGGTCTTTTCCCTCATGTAGGGCTACATCAATCAGTTGCTTTCCGTATCCCTGATTAGGTCGGAAAAATTCTGCATCCTTTTCATCCGCAACAGGCCAGCTAACGTCATAATACTTTCCCGAGGAGCGAAAACCAGTTTCAGAGTGCTGGAAATCGCTATTGTCACTTAGAAACATTTCCGCTAGCAGCAGCAGATTTTCCTGATAATCGTTTAACTGTGCAAGGGTCGTTGTGCGTCGAGTTTTTAGGTTTCGGACGACATCTACATCGAAATGTTCGAATAAGGATCGCCGGGTTTCATTCTCCCGGTTTTCCAGCTGGTCTTTGAGTTCATCCTGGAGCTGATTAAACTCCTGTTCTATTTGCTCGTCGGAGCGGCAGTGCTGGTAAATCTCATGGATACGCCGTTCAATATCAATGCCCGATTCTATCGATCCCAGGATATCATCGGATGCACCAAACACGCCTTCAAAAAGCTGGAACTTCTGGCTCAATAGTTCAAACACACGCTGATCGGCCCGGTTGCCTTTATTAATGAAATTGACCACTACAACATCGTGTTTTTGTCCGTAACGGTGAACACGTCCGATACGTTGCTCAACCCGCTGCGGGTTCCAAGGTAAGTCATAATTGATTAACAGAGAGCAGAACTGAAGGTTGATACCTTCTGCACCGGCCTCGGTACAAATCATCAGAGTACCTTCATCCCTAAATTTTTCGACCAGTGCCGCTTTCATATCCGCCGTGCGAGAGCCGGAAACTCGGCCAGAGTTCTGATGCTTCTCCAACCAGTCGCTATAAATCTTTCTAGACGCCGCATCGCTGTTACTGCCGTTGAGCAATACCACTTCGCCTTCATATCCATTGTCTGAAAGCAGTTGCGCTAGCCAGGTTTGGGTGCGCACGGACTCGGTAAAAATGACCGCTTTACGCAATCCACCCAGTTCTACTGTAAATTCGAAAGCCCGACTAAGAACGCTTAACAATGCCTCCGCCTTGGCGTTTTTAGTTATAGATGCCGCTAAGATTTTATAACTTTTTAACTGATCGATTTCTGCCTGTAGTGCCCGAGGATCGATCGTATCTTCATCCTCGATACCTTCTTCATCACTGTAATCATCATAATTTTCATAATCAGTCAGGGCATCTAAAACTGGCATTTTATTTTCTAAACGGTGAATCATCGTCTCTAACGTTCCCTGAATCGCCGTAGACGATGAGGCCAGAATTTTACGAATGACTAATGTCACCAGATGACGAGCACCGCTTTTGATTGCCAATAGATCGTCTTGCTGCAAATATGAGGAAACCTGTTTATAGAGAGCTTCTTCATCTTCCGTCGGGCGAAAATCTTCGGTTATTGAATGACGGCGGGTAAAACTGATCCCACCTTCCTGCTGAACCTGTCGGCGAAGCGTGCGGTTACAGATCTTATTCAGACGTACCCTTAGTAATGCCAATTCTGCATCGTCAATATTCTGCCGAGAATAACGGGCCTTAAACGAGGCCAAATCACCGAAGAAATGAGGGTCAATAACGGAAACCAGACCATAAAGCTCAAGGATGCTGTTTTGAAGCGGCGTAGCGGAAAGCAGAATTTTTTTCCTGCCAGATAATGCATTACTGATTTTTTTGGCTGTTTTAGCGCCATCGCTCTTGTAGATATTTCGCAGTTTATGGGCTTCATCCATGACGACCAGATCCCATGGAATACGAGCCAGTTCATGTTCTTTACGGGAAGCGAATTCGTATGAACAAATACATATCGCAGCCTCCCCAGTCGCGTTTTCAATGTCAAATGGATTACCACATCCCTCTTTGATCATTTGATTGAAGCTCTTTGCTTCGATAATGCGCGAAGGTAATGAAAATTTCTCTTCAAGTTCCTGACTCCACTGCTTACGCAGCGTTGCCGGAGCAATAAGTAACAATTTCCGGCGTCGTTCTGCCCACTTTTGCGCCAAAATCAGGCTGGCCTCAATGGTTTTCCCTAGCCCCACTTCATCTGCAAGGATAACGCCATTCGACAAAGGAGATGCCAGTGCGAACATTGCGGCTTCTACCTGATGGGGATTCATATCAACTCGCGCGCTGGCGATGGTCTGTGTAAGTGAATCCTCGGCTTTGCCGCTTAACGTTAACCAGTGCGCCAGATAACTACGCTGTTGATCTGAATACATTTCTTATCCTTAATGTCGGAGTGCGGTGAAGCGCTTATGCGTCAGCATTTTACGGTAGGGTACAAGGTATTGTCTTCACATACCGATACATTCTGCGGATTTCTGGCAGGAATTTGATTCGTTTGGTACCAAGTTGCAGCATAATTTCAATTTCTATTTATGACCAGCTTCTGGTTGATAAATGCGCCGGTGTAACTAATGCTGCTTTGCCAGAGAAGATAAGTATCAACGGTACGATAAGTCGATGGTGTACCGTGGTGAAGGCTCAGTAGGCGAAATTCAAACGATTTATACCAGTCTAGACCATCGGCAGCTGTAACAATGAGCTGTATTTGTTTAGGCCTTATCAGGCAGCAATCGGTTATTTATACGGGTAGCTGTCATTACTGCATTGCCTCAT
>Ga0209371_1001408_pt1:0-15000 | contig 16504 bp, 11 predicted proteins | sample AgamicAtAmrz_FD_187165 | JGI IMG/M metagenome (GOLD analysis project Ga0209371, IMG submission 187165) | Agave microbial communities from Guanajuato, Mexico - At.Am.rz (SPAdes) (version 2) | ecosystem: Host-associated > Plants > Roots > Rhizosphere | place: Guanajato, Mexico | collected...
TGAACTCGCCACCGAAGCGCTCGGCGCCGATCTTGGTCAGCGCGGCGGTCAGCGTGGTCTTGCCGTGGTCGACGTGACCGATGGTGCCGACGTTGACGTGCGGCTTGGTGCGCTCGAACTTACCCTTTGCCATTGTTATATACCTTGATTGTTCGTAAGTGGTTTCAAGAGAGGCTGAGCGAGGCTCAGCCCTTCTTCATGACGGCTTCGGCGATGTTGGTCGGAGCCGGCTCGTAGTGATCGAATTCCATGGTGAAGGTGGCGCGGCCCTGGGTCTGCGAACGCAGCGCAGTGGCGTAGCCGAACATTTCACCCAGCGGGATCATCGCGTTGATGATGCTGGCCGAACCGTCACCGGTGGTGTCGGAACCCTGCAGCACGCCGCGACGACGGCTGACGTCGCCCATCACGTCACCCTGGTAATCCTCCGGGGTCACGATCTCGACCTTCATGATCGGCTCCAGCAGCACCGGCTTGGCCTTGGCGAAGCCCTGCTTGAAGGCCATCGACGAAGCCAGCTTGAACGCCATTTCCGAGGAGTCGACGTCGTGGTACGAACCGAACACCAGCTTCACCTTGACGTCCACGACCGGGAAGCCAGCCAGCGGGCCGCTGGTGATGGTTTCGCGCAGGCCCTTCTCGACCGACGGAATGAATTCCTTCGGGATCACGCCGCCGGTGATGTCGTTGATGAACAGGAAGTCGTCCTTGATGGCCGGAGCCAGCTTCGGATCGGCACGGTCTTCAGCGGTGATCGGCGACAGCTCGATCACGACGTGACCGTACTGACCCTTACCACCGGACTGCTTGGCGTGCTTGTAGTCCGACTTGACGTCGGCCAGGGTGATCGTTTCGCGGTAGGCCACCTGCGGCGCACCGACGTTGGCTTCAACGTTGAACTCGCGCTTCAGGCGATCGACGATGATGTCCAGGTGCAGCTCGCCCATGCCGGAGATGATGGTCTGGCCGGATTCTTCGTCGGTCTTGACGCGGAACGACGGATCTTCCTGCGCCAGACGACCCAGGGCCAGACCCATCTTTTCCTGGTCCGACTTGGTCTTCGGCTCGACGGCCATCGAGATCACCGGCTCCGGGAACGTCATGCGCTCCAGGATGATCGGGGCGTCCACGGCGCACAGGGTGTCACCGGTGGTGGTGTCCTTCAGGCCCACGGCCGCAGCGATGTCACCCGCCAGAACTTCCTTGATTTCCTCGCGGTTGTTCGAGTGCATCTGCAGGATGCGGCCGATGCGCTCCTTCTTGCCCTTCACCGAGTTCAGCACGGTGTCGCCACCGTTCAGCGTGCCCGAGTAGACGCGGAAGAAGGTCAGCGCGCCGACGAACGGGTCGGTGATGATCTTGAAGGCCAGCGACGAGAACGGCGCCTTGTCATCCGACTTGCGGGTCATCTCGACGGTATCGTCGTCGACGTCCACGCCCTTCACGTCCGGCACATCGACCGGCGACGGCAGCAGCTGGATCACGCCGTCCAGCATGGCCTGCACGCCCTTGTTCTTGAACGCCGAGCCGCAGTACATCGGCACGATCTCGGTGGCCAGGGTGCGGGTACGCAGCGCGTTGATGATTTCAGCCTCGGCCAGCTCTTCGCCGCCCAGGTACTTCTCCATCAGCTCTTCGCTGGCTTCGGCAGCGGTCTCGACCATGAACTGGCGGGCTTCTTCAGCAGCCGCCTGCAGTTCAGCCGGGATGTCGCTGTACTCGAACTTCATGCCCTGCGAGGCTTCATCCCAGTGGATGGCCTTCATCTTCAGCAGGTCGACGACGCCCTTGAAGTTGTCTTCAGCGCCGATCGGCAGCTGCATCGGCACGGCAACCGCGCCCAGCTTGGCCTTCAGCTGGCCGACGACCTTCTGGAAGTTGGCACCGGTACGGTCCATCTTGTTGACGAACGCGATGCGCGGCACGTGGTACTTGTTGGCCTGGCGCCACACGGTTTCCGACTGCGGCTGCACGCCACCGACGGCACACAGCACGAACACCGCACCGTCGAGCACGCGCAGCGAGCGCTCCACTTCGATGGTGAAGTCGACGTGCCCGGGGGTGTCGATGATGTTGAAGCGATGCTCCGGCAGGGACTTGTCCATGCCCTTCCAGAACGCGGTGGTGGCAGCGGACTGGATCGTGATGCCACGCTCCTGCTCCTGCTCCATCCAGTCCATGGTGGCGGCGCCGTCATGCACTTCACCGATCTTGTGGCTCTTGCCGGTGTAGAACAGGATGCGCTCGGACGTGGTGGTCTTGCCGGCATCGATGTGAGCCATGATGCCGAAGTTACGGTAACGCTCGATGGGAGTGGAACGGGCCACGGGGAGCCTCTCAGATTTCTTGGATTTCGGATGGCCGAACGCCGCCTTTCGGCGGCCTTCGGGTTGGCGCAGTCCTTCTGGGACCGCGAGGCAGCACCTAGGTGGTGCTGCCCTGCCTGTTTTGCAAGGCCGTCAAACTCACCAGCGGTAGTGGGCGAATGCCTTGTTGGCTTCGGCCATGCGGTGGGTTTCTTCGCGCTTCTTGATGGCGCCACCACGGTTTTCCGAGGCGTCGATCAGTTCAGCAGCCAGCTTCTTCGGCATGGTGTTCTCACCACGCTTGCGCGCGGAGTCGATCAGCCAGCGCATGGCCAGAGCCATCTTGCGCGAGGCACGCACTTCGACCGGCACCTGGTAGGTGGCACCGCCGACGCGACGCGACTTGACTTCGACCGCCGGAGCGACGTTGTCCAGCGCCTTCTGCACCAGCTCGATGGCGTTGGCGCTGCTGTTCTTCTCGGTGATCACGTCCATGGCGCCGTACACGATCTTTTCGGCGACGGACTTCTTGCCGCTCTGCATGACCATGTTGATGAAGCGGGCGATGGTTTCGCTTCCGTGCTTCGGATCGGGCAGGACGGAACGCTGCGGAGTATTACCCTTACGCGACATAGTGCTCTCTCCTTAGGCCTTCGGACGCTTGGCGCCGTACTTGGAACGGGCCTGGCGACGCTTGGCAACGCCGGCGGCGTCGAGCGAGCCACGAACGGTGTGGTAACGCACACCCGGCAGGTCCTTGACGCGACCGCCACGGATCAGGACCACGGAGTGCTCCTGCAGGTTGTGGCCTTCACCACCGATGTAGGAAATCACTTCTTCCTGGTTGGTCAGGCGGACCTTGGCAACCTTGCGAAGGGCCGAGTTCGGCTTCTTCGGAGTGGTGGTGTAGACACGGGTGCAGACGCCACGGCGCTGCGGGCACTTGTCGAGCGCCGGCGAGGCACTCTTGTAGGTGGTCGCTTGCCGCGGCTTGCGGACCAGCTGGTTGATCGTCGCCATCAGTAGGTTCTTCTGATTGGTGGCCGGAAAATCCGGCCAGAGATGCGGAAATGTTAAAGCAGGCCAAAATTCTGGCCTGCTGAGACAGACGATTGTAGCAACCTGCCAGGAACGACGTCAAACGCGTCCTGTCAAGCCCGTCCCTGATCCCGGAACGTTACTGGGGGGCCTCCATGTACCCCGTTCAGGTTCGACCGGCCCTCCACGGATGGAGCCGCCTGCCGCTACAGCCAGGTCGGACGGCCTGCGCCGCCCTGCCCTTCAAGCCCGCCCGGGCATGTCCCCGGGCGTTACCGCAAAGGTGGGTCCGGCCTTGCGGCCGGACCGGTCACCTCATTCCTCGCCCGCAGCCTGTTCGGTCTCGGCTTCCACTGCCGGAGCCTCGACCGCCGCCGGGGTGCCGGCCAGGGTCTGCATCTCCGACTCGGTGAGGCCGGACGCGCCACGACGGCGCTGGCTGTGGTACGCCAGACCGGTACCGGCCGGAATCAGACGGCCGACGATGACGTTTTCCTTCAGGCCACGCAGGTTGTCCGAGGTGCCGCGCACGGCCGCTTCGGTCAGCACGCGGGTGGTCTCCTGGAACGACGCCGCCGAGATGAACGACTCGGTGGCCAGCGAGGCCTTGGTGATGCCCAGCAGGACCGGATCGAACCGCGCCGGCAGCTCGTTGCGGGCCGACAGGCGGGCATTCTCCTCGATAACGCGCTGGCGTTCGACCTGCTCGCCGTTCAGGAACTTGCTGCTGCCCTGATCGGTGATCTCGACCTTGCGCAGCATCTGGCGGGTGATCACCTCGATGTGCTTGTCGTTGATCTTCACGCCCTGCAGGCGGTACACGTCCTGGATTTCCTTGACCAGGTAGGCCGCCAGCGGTTCGACACCCAGCAGGCGCAGGATGTCCTGCGGGCTCGGCTCGCCGTCCACGATGGTTTCACCCTTGGTCACATGCTCGCCTTCGAACACGATGACCTGGCGGTACTTCGGAATCAGCTCTTCGTGCTCCGAACCATCGGTGTCCTTGATGATCAGGCGCTGCTTGCCCTTGGTGTCCTTGCCGAAGCTGATGATGCCCGAACGCTCGGCCAGCACCGCCGGATCCTTCGGCTTGCGCGCTTCGAAGAGGTCGGCCACGCGCGGCAGACCACCGGTGATGTCGCGGGTCTTCGAGGCTTCCTGCGGGATCTTGGCGACGACGTCGCCCACGCCCACCGGGGCGCCATCCTGCAGGTTGACGATCGAACGCGGCGGCAGCAGGTACTGCGCCGGCAGATCGGTGCCCGGGATCGACAGGTCGTTGCCCTTGGCGTCGACGATGCGCACGATCGGGCGCAGGTCCTTGGCCTGGGTACCACGACGCTTCGGATCGGTGATTTCGCGCGAAGCCAGGCCGGTCAGCTCGTCGGTCTTCTCGATGACGGTGATGCCGTCAACGAAGTCGATGAAGCGGATGAAGCCGGCCACTTCCGACACGATCGGGTGGTTATGCGGATCCCAGTTGGCCACGGTCTGGCCAGCCTTGATCGCATCGCCGTCCTTGGACGTGATGGTCGCACCGTACGGCAGCTTGTAACGCTCACGCTCACGGCCGTGGGCATCGAGCACCGAGATTTCGCCCGAGCGCGACACTGCCACCAGCGAGCCGTTGGCATGCTCGACCGACTTGAGGTTGCTGAACTTGACCGAGCCGGTGGTCTTGACGGTGATGTTGTCGACCGCAGCAGCTCGCGACGCCGCACCACCGATGTGGAAGGTACGCATGGTGAGCTGGGTACCCGGCTCACCGATGGACTGGGCGGCGATGACGCCGACCGCTTCACCGATGTTGACCAGATGGCCACGGGCCAGATCGCGGCCGTAGCAGCGAGCGCAGACACCGAAGGCCGATTCGCACGAAATCGTCGAACGGACCTTGATGCTCTGCACGCCGGCATCTTCCAGCTTGGCGACCCACTGCTCGTCCAGCAGGGTGTTGCGGGTGACGATCGGATCCTCGTCGTTGCCCGGCAGGAACACGTCCTCGGCAACCACGCGACCCAGCACGCGGTCCTTCAGCGGCTCGACCACGTCGCCGCCTTCCACGATCGGGGTCATGATCAGGCCTTCGGTGGTACCGCAATCCACCTCGGTGATCACCACGTCCTGCGCCACGTCGACCAGTCGGCGGGTCAGGTAACCCGAGTTCGCGGTCTTCAGCGCGGTATCGGCCAGACCCTTACGGGCACCGTGGGTGGAGTTGAAGTACTCCTGCACGTTCAGGCCTTCGCGGAAGTTCGCCTTGATGGGCGTCTCGATGATCGAGCCGTCCGGGCGGGCCATCAGGCCGCGCATGCCGGCCAGCTGACGGATCTGCGCCTGGCTGCCTCGTGCACCGGAGTCGGCCATGATGTACAGCGAGTTCATCGACTTCTGATCGATGGTCTCACCCTTGGCATTGACGACCTTCTCGGTACCGATGGTGTCCATCATCGCCTTGGCGATGCGCTCGTTGGTGCGCGACCAGATGTCGACCACCTTGTTGTAGCGCTCGCCAGCGGTGACCAGACCCGACTGGTACTGCTCCTGGATTTCCAGCACTTCGGCTTCGGCCTCGGTGAGGATGCCCTTCTTCTCGTCCGGGATCAGCATGTCGTCGATGCCGATCGAGACGCCGGCGCGGGTCGCGTAGGCGAAGCCGGTGTACATCAGCTTGTCGGCGAACACGACCGTGTCCTTCAGACCCAGCTGGCGGTAGCTGGAGTTGATCAGGCGCGAGATGTTCTTCTTGGTCAGCTCGGTGTTGGCCAGCGCGAACGGCAGGCCTTCCGGCAGGATTTCAGCCAGCAGGGCGCGACCGATCGTGGTGTCCACGATCGAGGTCTTGTTCTGCTTGTTGCCTTCCTCGTCGATCACCACCTCGGTGATGCGGACCTTGACGCGCGCGTGCAGTTCCACCACGCGGTTGTCGTAGGCACGCTTGACTTCGGCGATGTTGGCAAAGGCCATGCCCTCGCCCTTCTTGTTTTCCAGCGAGCGGGTCATGTAGTACAGACCCAGCACGACGTCCTGCGACGGCACGATGATCGGCTCGCCGTTGGCCGGCGACAGGATGTTGTTGGTCGACATCATCAGCGCACGCGCTTCCAGCTGGGCTTCCAGCGAGAGCGGCACGTGGACGGCCATCTGGTCACCGTCGAAGTCGGCGTTGAACGCGGTGCAGACCAGCGGATGCAGCTGGATGGCCTTGCCTTCAATCAGCACCGGCTCGAACGCCTGGATGCCCAGACGGTGCAGGGTCGGCGCGCGGTTCAGCATCACCGGATGCTCGCGGATGACCTCTTCCAGGATGTCCCAGACTTCGGCTTCTTCGCGCTCGACCAGCTTCTTGGCGGCCTTGATGGTGGTGGCCAGGCCACGACGCTGCAGCTTGGCGAACACGAACGGCTTGAACAGTTCCAGTGCCATCTTCTTCGGCAGGCCGCACTGGTGCAGGCGCAGGTACGGACCGACCACGATGACCGAACGGCCCGAGTAGTCCACGCGCTTGCCCAGCAGGTTCTGACGGAAGCGACCCTGCTTGCCCTTGATCATGTCGGCCAGCGACTTCAGCGGGCGCTTGTTGGTGCCGGTGATGGCACGGCCACGGCGACCGTTGTCCAGCAGCGCATCGACCGATTCCTGCAGCATGCGCTTTTCATTGCGCACGATGATGTCCGGCGCGCTCAGTTCGAGCAGGCGGCGCAGGCGGTTGTTGCGGTTGATGACGCGGCGATACAGGTCGTTCAGGTCGGAGGTCGCGAAACGGCCACCGTCCAGCGGCACCAGCGGACGCAGGTCCGGCGGCAGCACCGGCAGCACGGTCATCACCATCCATTCCGGACGATTGCCCGACTCCAGGAAGGCTTCGATCAGCTTGATGCGCTTGGTCAGTCGCTTCAGCTTGGTTTCCGAACCGGTCGCGGCGATCTCCTCGCGCAGGCGGGTCATCTCCGACTGCAGGTCGATCGTGCGCAGCAGTTCGTACACGGCCTCGGCGCCCATGGCGGCGTCGAAGTCGTCACCGTGCTCCTGGCGGGCCTGCAGGTACTGTTCTTCGGTCAGCAGCTGGCGGCGCTCCAGGGCGGTCAGGCCCGGCTCGGTCACCACGTAGGCTTCGAAGTACAGCACGCGCTCGATGTCGCGCAGGGTCATGTCCAGCATCAGGCCGATGCGCGACGGCAGCGACTTGAGGAACCAGATGTGCGCGACCGGCGAGGCCAGGTCGATGTGGCCCATGCGCTCGCGGCGCACCTTGGCCAGGGTCACTTCAGTGCCGCACTTCTCGCAGACCACGCCGCGGTGCTTCATGCGCTTGTACTTGCCGCACAGGCACTCGTAGTCCTTGACCGGGCCGAAGATGGCGGCGCAGAACAGGCCGTCGCGTTCCGGCTTGAAGGTACGGTAGTTGATGGTTTCCGGCTTCTTCACTTCGCCGAAGGACCACGAGCGGATCAGGTCCGGCGAAGCCAGCGCGATCTTGATCGCGTCGAAGTCCAGCGTCTGGCGCTGCTGGTTGAAGAGATTGAGCAGGTCTTTCATGGTGTTCTCCAGAAGGAGGAATGCTGTGTCGATGGGCTTTCAGGTCACTGCCAGCGGCGCGGCGGAGGGAGCCGCCGCGCCGGCATGGATCAGTTGTCTTCCAGTTCCATGTTGATGGCCAGCGAGCGGATTTCCTTCACGAGCACGTTGAAGGATTCCGGCATGCCCGCGACCATCTCGTGCTCACCGTCGACGATGTTCTTGTACATCTGGTTGCGGCCCTGCACGTCATCGGACTTCACCGTCAGCATTTCCTGCAGGGTGTAGGCCGCGCCGTAGGCTTCCAGCGCCCAGACTTCCATTTCACCGAAGCGCTGGCCACCGAACTGCGCCTTGCCGCCCAGCGGCTGCTGGGTGACGAGCGAGTACGGGCCGGTCGAACGCGCGTGCATCTTGTCGTCGACCAGGTGGTTCAGCTTCAGGTAGTGCATGTAACCCACGGTGGTGTGGCGATCGAACGCTTCACCGGTGCGGCCGTCGTACAGCTGGGTCTGGCCACTGCTCGGCAGATCGGCCAGTTCCAGCATGCGCTTGATTTCCGCTTCGGTGGCACCGTCGAACACCGGGGTGGCCATCGGCACGCCGTCGGTGAGGTTACGGGCCAGGCGCAGCAGCTCCTCGTCGCTGAACTGCGACAGGTCGACGCGGTTGGCCACGTTGGTGTCATCGTGGTTGTAGATGTCGTCCAGGAACCGGCGCAGGTCGGCAACGGCCGCCTGGGCTTCCAGCATCGCCTGGATCTTGCGGCCCAGGCCCTTTGCGGCCCAGCCCAGGTGCACTTCCAGGATCTGGCCGATGTTCATACGCGACGGCACGCCCAGCGGGTTCAGCACGATGTCCACGGTTTCGCCCGAGGCCATGTACGGCATGTCCTCGACCGGCACCACGTTGGACACCACACCCTTGTTGCCGTGGCGGCCCGCCATCTTGTCGCCCGGCTGGATGCGGCGCTTCACGGCCAGGAACACCTTGACCATCTTCAGCACGCCCGGAGCCAGGTCGTCGCCTGCGGTGATCTTGCCGCGCTTGTCGGCGAAGCGACGCTCGAATTCCTTCTCGTGCGCCTGGATCTGCTTCTGGGCGCGCTCGATGGCTTCCGAAGCGTCCTCGTCCTTCATGCGCAGCACGAACCAGTCAGCCTTCTTCAGGCCGTCCAGGTACGCGTCGGTGATGACGTCACCCTTCTTCAGGCCGGCACCGCCGTTGACCACCTTGCCGACGATCTGCGAACGCAGACGCATGTAGATGGCGGCTTCCAGGATGCGGAACTGGTCGTCGAAGTCCTTCTTGACGCGCTTGATTTCCGACTCTTCGATCTGGCGCGCACGCTTGTCCTTCTCGATGCCGTCGCGGGTGAAGACCTGCACGTCGATGACGGTGCCGTCCATGCCCGGCGGAACGCGCAGCGAGCTGTCCTTAACGTCCGAAGCCTTCTCGCCGAAGATCGCGCGCAGCAGCTTCTCTTCCGGGGTCAGCTGGCTTTCGCCCTTCGGCGTGACCTTGCCGACCAGGATGTCGCCGGCGCGGACTTCCGCACCGATGTACACCACGCCGCTCTCGTCCAGGCGGTTCAGTGCCTGCTCGGAGACGTTCGGGATATCGGCGGAGATTTCCTCCGGCCCCAGCTTGGTGTCGCGCGCGACGCAGGTCAGCTCTTCGATGTGGATCGTGGTGTAGCGATCCTCTTCCACCACGCGCTCGGAGAGCAGGATGGAGTCTTCGAAGTTGTAGCCGTTCCACGGCATGAACGCGATCAGCATGTTCTGGCCCAGGGCCAGTTCGCCGATGTCGGTGGACGGACCGTCGGCCAGCACGTCGCCGCGGGCGATGACGTCACCCACCTGGACCAGCGGACGCTGATTGATGCAGGTGTTCTGGTTGGAACGGGTGTACTTGACCAGGTTGTAGATGTCGACGCCGGCGTCGGTGGCACCGACGATCTCTTCCTCGAACACCTTGACCACGATGCGGGCGGCGTCGATCTGCACGATCTCACCACCACGACGGGCGTTCACGGTCACACCGGAGTCACGCGCCACGGCGCGCTCGATGCCGGTGCCGACCAGCGGCTTCTGCGAACGCAGGGTCGGCACGGCCTGACGCTGCATGTTCGCGCCCATCAGTGCGCGGTTGGCGTCATCGTGCTCCAGGAACGGCACCAGCGCGGCCGCGATCGACACGGTCTGCATCGGCGAGACGTCCATGAAGTGGACCTCCGCCGGCGGCTTCAGCAGCGACTCGCCCTGGTACCGGCACGGCACGAACTGCTCGGTCAGCATGCTCTTGGCATCGGTCAGGGCGTTGGCCTGGGCGATGACGTACTCGTTTTCCTCGATCGCCGACAGGAACTCGATCTCGTCGGAGACCTTGCCGTCCACGACCTTGCGGTACGGGGTCTCGAGGAAACCGTACTGGTTGGTGCGGGCGTACACGGCCAGCGAATTGATCAGGCCGATGTTCGGGCCTTCCGGCGTTTCGATGGTGCAGACGCGGCCGTAGTGAGTCGGGTGCACGTCGCGCACTTCGAAGCCGGCGCGCTCACGGGTCAGGCCGCCCGGGCCCAGGGCCGAGACGCGACGCTTGTGGGTCACTTCCGACAGCGGGTTGTTCTGATCCATGAACTGCGAGAGCTGCGAGGAGCCGAAGAACTCCTTGATGGCGGCAGCGACCGGCTTGGCGTTGATCAGTTCCTGCGGCGTCAGGCCTTCGGACTCGGCCATCGACAGGCGTTCCTTGACCGCGCGCTCGACGCGGACCAGGCCGACGCGGAACACGTTCTCGGCCATTTCGCCGACCGAACGCACGCGACGGTTGCCCAGGTGATCGATGTCGTCGACCACGCCGCGACCATTGCGGATCTCGGTCAGGACCTTGATCACGTCCAAGATGTCGGAGCTGTCGCCGTGGGCAGCGACCAGGCGCTTGGACTCTTCGTCGTTGCGCTCACCGAAGTACTTGCTGTCGTACAGCACGGCTTCGCCGGTGGTTTCCTTGCGGCCCACGCGACGGTTGAACTTCATGCGGCCGACCGCGGACAGGTCGTAGCGCTCGAAGGTGAAGAACAGGTTGTGGAACAGGTTCTGCGCGGCGTCCTTGGTCGGCGGCTCGCCCGGACGCATCATGCGGTAGATCTCGACCAGCGCTTCGAGCTGGGTCTTGGTCGGATCGATGCGCAGGGTGTTGGACAGGTACGGACCACGATCCAGGTCGTTCACCCACAGGGTGCCGACCGCATCGACGCCTGCCTTGCGGAAGTTCTGCAGCTGCTCTTCGCTGATTTCGTCATTGGCCTGGGCCAGCAGTTCGCCGGTCGAGGCATCGACCACGTCGTGCGACAGGATGCGGCCGACCAGGTAGTCGTCCGGCACGGCCAGGGCTGCAATGCCCGAGGCTTCCAGCTGCTTGATGTGGCGCGCGGTGATGCGCTTGCCGGCTTCCACGATGACCTTGTCGCCGTCGGCGAGGTCGAAGCCCAGGGTTTCGCCACGCAGGCGCTCCGGCACCAGCTCCAGCTGGACGCCTTCATCCGGGTTGATGTGGAAGGTGTTGATCTCGAAGAACTCGGCCAGCATCTCTTCGTTGCTGTAGCCAAGCGCGCGCAGCAGGATCGACACCGGCAGCTTGCGGCGGCGGTCGATACGGGTGAACAGCGCGTCCTTCGGGTCGAACTCGAAGTCCAGCCAGGAGCCGCGGTAGGGAATGATGCGGGCGCTGTACAGCAGCTTGCCCGAGCTGTGGGTCTTGCCGCGGTCGTGGTCGAAGAACACGCCCGGCGAGCGGTGCAGCTGCGAGACGATGACGCGCTCGGTGCCGTTGACGATGAAGGTGCCGTTCTCGGTCATCAGCGGGATTTCGCCCAGATAGACCTCCTGCTCCTTCACGTACTTGATGGCCTTGGTCGACGACTCGCGGTCGTAGATCACCAGGCGCACGGTCACGCGCAGCGGGGCGCCGTAGCTCATGCCACGCTGGCGGCATTCACGTTCGTCGAAGACCGGCTCGCCCAGCTTGTAGCCGACGTACTCCAGGGCGGCATTGCCGCTGTAGCTGGCGATCGGGAAGACCGACTTCAGCGCGGCGTGCAGGCCATGATCGGCACGCTTGGCCGGATCGATGTTCTCCTGCAGGAAATCACGGTAGGAATCCACCTGGATCGCGAGCAGGAACGGCACTTCGAGAATCGAGCGCTGCTTGCCGAAATCCTTGCGGATACGCTTCTTTTCGGTGAACGAATAGGACGTCATGAGGTCTTCCACCTTGTTGTGCGGGCCGTGCGTCCACGACCCTGAAGGGAACTTTGAAATTGTCAGTTGGAAGTCGCTGGTATTGCCGGCACCAGCACGCCTTCTCCCGCTACTTCCAACTGCCAACTCGTCTGCATCTACTCCCCCGCTGCCGCGCGATGCGCTGGCGTGCCGGGACTTGACCGCAGCCCGTGTTGGGCTTTCTACCGCCTGATTCCACCCACGCAGTACGCGGGCCTGCAACAACGACCAAAGGCCGGGGGCTTACGCCCCCAGCCTTGGCTGCATCGCCGAGAATCGATGACGATGCAAAGGAAGTGCTTACTTGACTTCGACAGTCGCGCCAGCAGCTTCCAGGTCCTTCTTCATCTTCTCGGCGTCGTCCTTCGAAGCGCCTTCCTTCAGGACGCCACCGGCTTCGGCCAGGTCCTTCGCTTCCTTCAGGCCCAGGCCGGTGATGGCGCGGACGGCCTTGATGACTTCGACCTTCTTCTCGCCGGCCGACTTCAGGGTGACGGTGAACTCGGTCTGCTCTTCAACAGCAGCGGCCGGGCCAGCGGCAGCAGCCACGGCAACCGGAGCAGCGGCGGAGACGCCGAACTTCTCTTCGATGGCCTTGACCAGCTCCATCACTTCCATCAGGGACTTCTCGGCGATGGCGTCGACGATCTGTTCGTTGGTAAGGGACATGATTAATACCTTTGGATGATTTTCTGGGTTGAGGTTCCGTCAGGAACCACGGTAAGTCGAAACTCAGGCGGTCTCGGCGGCCGGCTCGGCAGCGGCGGTTTCGCCACCACCCTGCTTCTCGCCAACAGCCTTGATGGCGCGGGCGAACATCGTGACCGGCTCGGTCAGGACGCGGGCCAGCATGGCCAGGGCCTGATCGCGGGTCGGCAGCGAGGCCAGCACGTCGACGTGGCTTGCCGGGAACACTTCGCCACCGATGGCGACGACCTTAGCCTTCAGCTTGTCGTTGCCCTTGGCGGCTTCCTTGATCAGGCGACCGGCAGCGCCGGGCTCCTCGAGCGAGAACGCGTACAGCAGCGGACCAACCATCTGGTCCTGGGCCACGGCGAACTCGGTGCCTTCAACGGCGCGCGAAGCCAGGGTGTTCTTGACAACCTTCAAGAAAACACCGGTTTCACGAGCCTGCTTGCGCATCGCGGTCATCTGGGCGACCGTGGTGCCAGCGTATTCGGCTGCGATCAAGGAGTGGGCCTTGGCGGCGACGTCTGCCAGCTCGGCGACTACTTCTTGCTTCTGGGACAGATTGAGAGCCATTGCACTCCTCCAATTGAACTCCGCTTACGGCTCCTGCCGTGTGCGGTCCTGTGCGGCATCCGTCCTGGACGCCGGGAACACCAGGATGATGTTCCGGGGGGTGGGCCGTTCTAGACCTGGAGTGGGCCAACCTGGGAAACCCAGACGTGCGTGAACCAGAAAAACTCCAGAAGGGCACCATCTACGCAGGGTGATTCCGGGGAATCGATTAAGCGTTCATGACTGTTCCGGCGGCGACTCCCTGCCATATCGAGCTTCCGTGCCCGTCGCCGGTCCTGCCACGACCGCGCCTGCGGTCTTTGACGGCTACCGCAGGCGGTGGGCTGCCTGCGATGCCTTCAAATGTCACGGTCACGGCACCCGAAAGTACCGTGACCGCTTGAAACAATTACTTCAGGGTCAGCGACGACTGGTCGACGGTGACGCCCGGGCCCATCGTCGAGCTGACCGAAACCTTCTGCAGGTAGGTGCCCTTCGAGGTGGCCGGCTTGGCCTTGATCAGGTCCAGCAGCAGCGCGGTCAGGTTCGACTTCAGCGCGTCTTCGGCGAAGTCGGCCTTGCCGATGGTGCAGTGGATGATGCCAGCCTTGTCGGTGCGGTAACGGACCTGGCCCGACTTGGCGTTCTTCACGGCTTCACCCGGGTTCGGGGAAACGGTGCCGACCTTCGGGTTCGGCATCAGGCCGCGCGGGCCCAGCACGGTGCCCAGCTTACCGACAACGCGCATGGCGTCCGGGGTCGCGATGACGACGTCGTAGTTCAGATCGCCGGCCTGCATCTTCTCGGCCAGGTCATCCATGCCGACGGCTTCGGCGCCAGCGGCCAGGGCTTCATCAGCCTTGGCACCGGCCGGAGCGAACACGGCAACGCGGACCGACTTGCCGGTACCGGCCGGCAGGACGGTGGAGCCACGGACCTGCTGGTCGGACTTCTTCGCGTCGACGCCCAGGCGCACAGCAACGTCGATCGACTCGACGAACTTGGCCTTGGTGGCGCTCTTCAGGATGTTGATCGCGTCCTCGAAGGCGTAAGCCTTGCCCGGAACGACGGCGGCCTTGATGGCCTTCTCACGCTTGGTCTGTGCCATCTTCTTAACCCTCCACCACGAGGCCCATGGAACGGGCAGAGCCAGCGATGGTACGCACGGCGGCGTCCAGGTCGGCGGCAGTCAGATCCGGTTCCTTCGCCTTGGCGATCTCTTCCAGCTGCTTACGGGTGACCTTGCCGACCTTCTCGGTGTTCGGGCGCTTGGAGCCCGACGAGATGCCAGCGGCCTTCTTCAGCAGGGTGGTGGCCGGGGTGCTCTTGGTGATGAAGGTGAACGTACGGTCCGAGTAGGCCGTGATGATCACCGGAACCGGCAGACCCGGCTCGAGCTTCTGCGTGGCAGCGTTGAACGCCTTGCAGAATTCCATGATGTTCAGGCCGCGCTGACCCAGCGCAGGACCGACCGGCGGCGAGGGGTTGGCCTGACCGGCCTTCACCTGCAGCTTGATGTAACCGACAACTTTCTTTGCCATGTGAGTACTCTCCGGGTGCTAGCGCCTTTCGACAACAGGCTCCCCATCGGACCGGGAATCACGCGTCCC
>Ga0209371_1001411_pt1 | contig 16466 bp, 18 predicted proteins | sample AgamicAtAmrz_FD_187165 | JGI IMG/M metagenome (GOLD analysis project Ga0209371, IMG submission 187165) | Agave microbial communities from Guanajuato, Mexico - At.Am.rz (SPAdes) (version 2) | ecosystem: Host-associated > Plants > Roots > Rhizosphere | place: Guanajato, Mexico | collected 2012-06-07
GCTCATACCCCATCGCTTCTTCGAGCGGATTGAGGTCGGAACGCTGTACGTTTTCGACAATCGCCAGTTCCAGCGCCGTGCGATCATCCACATCGCGAACAATGACGGGAACATCGGTAAAGCCCGCTAGCTGCGCCGCACGCCAGCGTCTTTCACCCGCAATAATCTCGTAGCGGTTGACTCCGACCGTTCGCACGACCACAGGCTGAACTATTCCATGCTGGCGAATGGAGGCGGCAAGATCCTGCAGCTCATTTTCATCGAAATGACGCCGCGGGTTTCTCTGGCTGCGAGCGATGAATTCGATGGGGATGGTACGATCAGCGTTAACAGCGCGCTGGGGCTCACCCACCGGCACAGGCTGGTCCATTTCTCCGATCAATGCGGCAAGACCGCGCCCCAGCCGACGCTTGGAAAGATCATCACTCATAAGATATTACTCCATACATTCCGGCAAACGTCAGGCGGCTTTACGCAGACGCTCTCTCTGAATCACTTCGGACGCCAGTTGCAGATAGGCCTGGCTGCCGGCACATTTCAGATCATAGAGAATTGCCGGTTTACCATAGGACGGCGCTTCGGAAACACGCACATTGCGTGGAATGAGCGTGTGGTAAACCTTTTCGCCCAGATGCGTGCGCACATCGGAAACAACCTGCTGTGCAAGATTATTTCGCGCATCGAACATCGTAAGGACAATGCCCTGTATATCGAGCTGCGGGTTCACCGATCCACGAATCTGACTGACCGTATCCAGCAACTGGCTAAGACCCTCCAGCGCAAAGAACTCGCATTGCAGCGGCACGAGCACGGAATGTGCGGCCGTCATGGCATTCATCGTCAAAAGATTGAAAGAAGGGGGGCAGTCGACGAGAATATAGGAATAGCCTCTGGCTTCCTGCGTCTCCATTGCCGCACGCAGCAGGAAAACGCGGTTGGAAACATTCGCGACCTGCATCTCGAAACCAAGCAAATCCATCGTGGAAGGCACGATGTCGAGATTGGGAACGGCGGTCGGAACAGCAACTTCCGCTACTCCATGATCCCCCACCAGAAGATCATAGGACGAAAGCTTGCGCTCCTTGCGGTCGATTCCAAGTCCGGTACTCGCATTACCCTGCGGGTCCAGATCCACGATCAGTACGCGCTCACCAATAGCCGCCAGCGCGGTAGCCAGATTGATGGCGGTTGTTGTTTTACCAACGCCGCCTTTCTGGTTTGCAACTGCGATAATCCGGTTTTTTTCCAAAGTCATGCCGCACCTGGCCAGCTCATCAGCGCCTCAAAGCGAGGTTGCTGATTTCAAGAACAACAGAATCTGCCTCAATGGCACTCTGATGTTTTACCAGATCAAACTCCCAGCGACCATGTGCTTTCTGCACTTCAGAATCATAATCCCGGCCTTTATTAAAATAGGCCTTGAGATTCGGGTTATTCTGCGCCCAGGGATGAATATAGTCGAAAAGTAGATCCAGCTCGGCGAGTGCACGCGCTGAAACAGCGTCGCAATTTTTGATGATTTCCGGTGCTGTTTCGATCCTGACGGGATGAACTGCACCTCTTGCGCCGGTTTCCTTCAGTGCAATTCGCAAGAATGCCGCCTTTTTATTATTGCTTTCGACCAGATCGACCCAGCCGTCGCCAAGCTCCGCCAGAAAAATCGCGGTGACAACACCGGGGAATCCGCCACCGCTTCCAAGATCAATCCACTTTTTTGGCTGCGGAGAGAGTTGGAATATTTGCGCGCTGTCGGCCACATGCCGGTTCCAAAGCTCGGCGAGAGTGGAAGGCGCTACCAGATTTGTGGTTCTGTTCCACTTCTTGAAAAGCTCGACAAAATGTTCGAGCCTTTCCTGTGTTTCACGTGAAACACTCTGGCCGTTTATCTTCATAATCCGACTCGCTATTGGTGCATGCGTAATTTTTCACGTCGCGTTGCGGAATCTTTCCGCAGAAGTGCGAGCAGCAGCGATATCGCAGCCGGCGTCATGCCGTCAACACGCGCGGCCTGGGCAATATTCTCAGGACGGGCTTTTTCCAGCTTTTGTTTAAGCTCGTTGGAAAGACCGGACAGACTCTTAAAATCAAAGTCATCAGGGATTTTTCTGTCTTCGTCCCGTTTGATATCAACGATATCAGCGCTCTGCCTCTGCATATAGACCGCATAACTCGCCTCAATCTGCAAGACCTCGGCAACTTTTCTGTCAAGGGCGCCCAATTCCGGCCAATGTTCGGTAAGGACTTCGAGAGTCATATCCGGATAGGCCAGCAATTCATAAACGGACCGGCGTTGGCCGTCCTGATTAAGTTTCAACCCCTGCTTCGCCGCCTGGGACGGGCTGATGGAAATCGCCTTCATCAGCTCTCGACCGCGATCCAGATCGGAAATGAAATTTGCGAAGCGTTCCTGCCGTGCACGGCCGACAATGCCAGCCATCTGGCCAACGGGGGTAAGCCGCAAATCCGCATTGTCCACGCGCAGGGATAGACGATACTCCGCTCTGGACGTAAACATGCGGTAGGGCTCGCTGACACCCTTCGATGTCAGGTCATCAATCATGACGCCGATATAAGACTCGGTTCGGCTAAAATAGACCGGATCGGCACTCCCCGCATAACGCGATGCATTCAAGCCGGCAACGAGACCCTGAGCGCCCGCTTCTTCATAACCTGTCGTGCCATTAATCTGGCCGGCCAGAAACAATCCCGGAATCTTGCGGCATTCCAGCGACGGTTTCAGCTCTCGCGGATCGACATAGTCATATTCGATCGCGTAACCCGGCTGCAGGATCGTCACCTGTTCAAGGCCCGGTATCGTTCGGATAAATTGCTCCTGAACACAAGCGGGAAGGGACGTCGATATGCCGTTTGGATAAATGGTGTGATCGTCTAGACCTTCCGGCTCTAGGAATATCTGATGACCGTCCCGTTCTCCAAAACGGGTGATCTTATCCTCAATCGACGGGCAATAACGCGGACCAACCCCTTCGATCTGTCCCGAATACATCGCCGACAGATGAATATTGTCCTGAATGATCTTATGCCCAGCCGGAGTGGTGCGAGTTACGCCACATTCTATTTGCGGATTGAGAATGTGATCCGTCATGAAGGAAAAAGGAACAGGATCCTCATCGGCGGCCTGCCGATCCACCGCGTTCCAGTCAATCGTGCGTCCGTCCAGTCGGGCGGGGGTGCCGGTTTTCAGGCGCCCCAGAACGAGACCCAGCCTCGAGAGCGTGTCTGAGAGACCAACGGACGGCATTTCGCCCACACGTCCCGCCGGAATCTTTTCGGAACCGATATGAATGAGACCGCGTAGGAAGGTGCCGCTCGTCAGTACAACCGCACCACAAGGAATCCGGCTACCGTTCTTCATGATGACGGCTGCGACGCGATCATCTGCCATCTCAATATCGAAAGCATCGCCTTCAATAATGGTAAGGTTGTCAATCGCATCGATCTCACGCTGCATGGCTTCGCGGTAGAGTCGCCGGTCGGCTTGTGTGCGCGGACCACGGACGGCCGGTCCCTTTTTGCGATTGAGCATGCGGAACTGGATGCCAGCTGCATCGGCAACCCGACCCATCAAGCCATCCAGTGCATCGATTTCCCTAACGAGGTGCCCCTTGCCCAGGCCGCCGATAGCAGGGTTGCAGGACATGACGCCAATCGTCTCACGCTTGTGGGTAACAAGGGCGGTTCTTGCACCATGCCTTGCAGCGGCGGCCGCGGCTTCGCTGCCCGCGTGGCCGCCGCCAATAACAACGACATCGAATGACTGGTGCATATCTCTGCGCCCTGTTCTATCAGCATCGACATCACCGCCCCGGCCGTCGATGTTTCACGTGAATCATTTTCCTATGCAGAATTCCGAGAAGATCACGCCGAGCAAATCTTCCACATCAACGCGGCCGGTAATCCGTCCGAGCGATGTCGCGGCGAGCCTTAAATATTCCGACCTTATCGCAAGGTCCAGGGTCCCGGAATTGAGCGCATCACTAACATAGTTCAGCGTCTCTTCAAGTCGTTTTTTATGTCTCGCGCGCGCGGGAACCAAAGTCTGGCCGGCACCGACGCGCTTTTCTATCTCCTGCTTCAGCATCGAACGCAGTTCGTTCAAGCCTATTCCTTCCTTGGCTGAGATAGACAAATCAAATCCATCATCCAGGACAGGGGAATTGAGCGCCGTTTTCGTTCTAACCCGTAAATAGCTTTGGCTCTTGAACGATTCTAGAGATTGTTTCGGAAACGAATCCTTATCCTGCAGCAGCAGAATGAGATCTGCTGTTTCCGCTGTCAGAACCGCGCGCCTCACGCCTTCTAGCTCCACAACATCCTGTGTTTCCCGTATTCCTGCCGTATCGAATATCCGGACCAGATATCCTTCCAGATTGATATCGACGCTCAAGACATCTCTCGTGGTACCGGCAATATCGGTAACGATAGCAACATCGCGGCCGCTAAGGGCGTTCAGAAGAGTGGATTTGCCTGCATTCGGTTCACCGACGAGCGCGACCTTGAATCCGTCGCGAATGATTTCGCCGCTTTCGCCGCCCTGGAGATGATCACGGATTTCCTTTTTGAGAAGCGCCATGGCTTCCCAAACTTGAGCCGCCACGGAATCTGGAACGTCCTCCTCGTCGGCAAAATCCAGTTCCGCTTCGATGAGAGCGCGAGCGCGCGTCAGGCGGCTGGCCCAGCCGTCATAGAGTGCCGACAATTTACCGGTACTCTGTTCTACCGCCAACCGTCGCTGCATTTCCGTTTCGGCCTGCAACAAATCGGCGAGGCCTTCGACCTCAAGCAAATCCATCTTCCCATTCTCGAAGGCTCTACGAGAGAATTCACCGGCATCGGCAGGCCGAAGTCCCTCAAGATTTTCCAGTTCGGCGAAAATCGAAGCCATGACCGCGCGACTGCCATGGCTATGAATTTCAACGCAATGCTCACCCGTGAAAGAATTTGGAGCTGGAAAGGCGATTACCAGCGCCTGGTCGATGATCTCATCGTTTCGATTCCGAATCGAGTAAAGCGTAGCTTTTCGTGGTGAAGGAAGTTCCCGGCCCGTCAACATCTCCAAGGCATCAAAAGCCCTCGAGCCACTGATCCTGAGAACAGCCACACCCGCCGGCAGCGCACCGCTGGAAAGCGCATAGATCGTATCGGCGGAAGCTGGCATCATTCACCTCGGTCTAAAACAGTCAAGCCGCATCCGAATAAACGGATACGGCTTTAAAGCTCTTATGATGAATCCGGCTAAAGTTCGGATCAGGTATTCATCGATTCGAAGAAATCGGAATTGTTCTTGGTCTGCTTCAGCTTGTCGATGAGGAACTCGATGGCGTCCATCGTACCCATCGGCGCGAGAATACGGCGAAGAACGAAAATCTTCTGCAGATCCTGACGCGGCACCAGCAGGTCTTCCTTACGCGTACCGGATTTCAGAATATCCAGTGCCGGGAAGATGCGCTTATCGGCAACCTTGCGGTCGAGCACGATTTCCGAGTTACCGGTACCCTTGAATTCTTCGAAGATGACTTCATCCATACGGCTGCCGGTATCGATCAGTGCGGTCGCGATAATGGTCAGCGAACCGCCTTCTTCGATATTACGAGCGGCGCCGAAGAAACGCTTCGGACGCTGCAGGGCGTTGGCATCCACACCACCTGTCAGAACCTTGCCGGAGGAAGGAACAACCGTGTTATAGGCGCGGCCGAGACGTGTGATCGAATCAAGCAGGATGACGACGTCACGGCCGTGTTCGACCAGACGCTTCGCCTTTTCGATGACCATCTCGGCGACCTGCACGTGACGGACAGCGGGTTCGTCGAAGGTGGAGGAGACAACCTCACCCTTCACGGAACGCTGCATGTCGGTCACTTCTTCCGGACGCTCATCGATCAGGAGAACGATCAGATAGCATTCCGGATGATTTGCCGTGATGGAATGGGCGATGTTCTGCAACAGAACGGTCTTACCGGTACGCGGCGGCGCAACGATCAATCCGCGCTGACCCTTGCCGAGCGGCGCAACGAGATCGATCACACGCGACGACAGGTCCTTCGAGGTCGGAACATCCAGTTCCATCTTGAAGCGCTCATTCGGATAAAGCGGCGTCAGATTGTCGAAGTGAACCTTGTGGCGGATCTTTTCCGGATCGTCGAAATTGATCGTATTGACCTTGAGAAGCGCGAAATAACGTTCGCCTTCCTTGGGGCCGCGGATCGGTCCTTCAACGGTATCGCCGGTCTTCAGCGAGAAGCGGCGAATCTGCGAGGGCGAGATATAGATATCGTCCGGACCGGGCAGATAGTTTGCATTTGCGGATCGCAGGAACCCGAAACCGTCCTGCAGGACTTCAACGACGCCCTCGCCGATGATTTCGATGTCCTGGCTCGCGAGAACCTTGAGGATTGCGAACATGAGCTCCTGCTTGCGCATGGTGCTCGCATTTTCAACTTCCAGGGATTCGGCAAAAGTCAGCAAGTCGGTAGGCGATTTGCTCTTAAGTTCCTGAAGCTTCATTTCAGCCATGAAGAGAAGACCGTTTGATAATGTAATGTCGGGGGAGGGCGTGTTCGCGAATCAGATGCTGTGGGAGATACCGCAGATGACTGAATAATTCACATGCCACGAAGATGAGTGGCCCGAAAATAGCGATTGAACACGGCCGCTGCAAGAGGAAAGCACGAATTCCGCGAAATTTATCGTCGCACCGTCTTAACCGAAGGGTTTCACAACCACAAGTATGACGATGAGGATCATCAGCACCGTCGGAACCTCGTTCATCAACCGCCAGTGACGGGCAGGCCGTGTATTTTCATCCCGCGCGAAACGTTTTGCACTGCGCGTGAAATAAACATGGGTCGCAGTCAGAAGCACCACTAGCGCGATCTTGGCATGCAGCCAGCCGCCGGAAAAACCATAAAGCGACCAGGCGAGATAAAGTCCCAATATCCAGGATATCATCATCGCCGGGTTCATGATTACCTTGATCAGCCGCTGCTCCATCACCTTGAAGGTTTCAGACTGCTGCGAACCGGCGGGTGCATCGGTGTGGTAAATGAAGAGCCGCGGAAGGTAAAAAATCGCCGCCATCCAGGAAATAACGGCAATGATATGCAGCGCCTTGATCCAGAGATAGAGATCGGCCGGATCGGCATAAAATAACAGGGCAACGAAGGCAGCAAAGACACCGAGCGCGATGCCGGCGCGCAAAGCGGCCCGGTTCCCGGAACGGGCGGAGGTCTGTTTTTCGCCGCTCATGCCCCGGCTCCGCCGGCACGCACCTGCTGCACCAGCCGGGTGACGTTTTCCGGGTCAGCCTGCGGGGTGATGCCATGGCCGAGATTGAAGATCAGCGGACCCTGTGCAAGAGCCTGCAGGACGGCATCTATACCATCCAGCAGCGCCCTGCCGCCCGCCACCATCAGCATGGGGTCGAGATTGCCCTGCACGGGCCCTTCCTTCTGCAGATCTCTTGCAAAGCTCAGCGGCACCGACCAGTCGAGCCCAATGGCGTCGGCGCCCGTCTTGCGACGATAATCCTTGAGAAGATAACCAGCCCCCTTGGCGAAGGCGATGATTTTTGCCGAAGGCCGACGGGCGCGCACCGATGCGATAATGCGTGCAACGGGTTTTATCGCATAGTCCTCAAATTCCTTCTCACCGAGCACGCCGGCCCAGGAATCGAAGATTTGAACCGCATCCGCGCCCGCATCGATCTGCGCCACCAGGTAATCGGCGGAAACGTCGGCGAGGAAAGCCAGCAGCTTTTCCATGGCGGCCGGCTCCTGATAACCGAACAGTCGCGCCGGGGCCTGATCCGGCGTTCCGTGTCCCGCGATCATATAAGTCGCAACCGTCCACGGCGCGCCGCAGAAACCGAGAAGCGTCGTTTCATCGGGCAAAGAGGTACGCAGACGGGAAACGGTTTCGAAAACAGGAGAAAGATGCGTCATGACATTTGCGGCGTCCAGCTTCTCGATACCGCTGACATCGATCGGGTCCATGGCCGGACCTTTTCCTTCGCTGAAAGACACGTTGCGATGAAGCGCATCGGGTATCACCAGAATATCGGAAAAGAGAATGGCGGCATCCAGCCCGAACCGGCGAATGGGCTGAAGGGTCACCTCGGTCGCCAGTTCGGGATTATAACAGAGATCGAGGAAACTACCGGCGCTCTTTCGCGTTTCCCTATACTCGGGAAGATAACGCCCAGCCTGTCGCATCAGCCATATGGGCGGCGGCGTGACCGTCTGCCCGTTCAACACCGTCATAACCTTGCGTTCGCTCATGGCACCCAGCTTCTAAAAAATAAAATCAAAGAGATTTAAAAGATTTTCTATTTCTTAGAGTCTGTGGGTAGCAAGGATTAAAATCGTTCCAGTCGAAATGCCGCAGCCGCAAAGTTTCAAGCGAGACTGCGCATGTTATCGCTCCGCTTGTTTTGGAATAATCCGGATAATAGGAATTTTATAAATAATTTCAGTTATTTGTGATGGACCAGAAAAACAGGGTGACTGTGGATAATCTGGGGAAAATTTTGAACAGCTCCCCTTTCTTCCAACAATTCACAAGCACGCCGGAGACGATTGAAGCCACTTGCGGATTGTGGAAAAACACCACTTTATTCACGTCGCGGTTCGACCCGCAGGACAATTCGGAGATTTGTCCCGGTTTATCAACAGCGGGAGAAAAAACAGCGTGGAGAACAAAAAAAGCTTCTTCCATCTGCACCTGATTTCGGACTCAACGGGAGAGACTCTGATGTCGGCCGGTCGGGCCGTTTCGGCCCAGTTCCACGCCTCCATGCCGGTGGAACATGTCTATCCGATGATTCGAAACCAGAAGCAGCTCGCGCAGGTCGTCGATCTCATCGATAAGGAACCGGGCATCGTTCTCTATACGATCGTCGACCAGCAGCTGGCCGAGTTTCTGGATCTGCGGTGCCATGCGATCGGGGTGCCCTGCGTGAATGTCCTTGAACCCATCATCGGCATCTTCCAGACCTATTTAGGTGCGCCGTCCAGACGGCGGGTGGGCGCGCAACATGCCTTGAATGCGGATTATTTCGCCCGGATCGAGGCGCTCAATTTCGCCATGGATCATGATGACGGGCAAATGCCTGAGACCTATGACGAGGCTGATATAGTCATCATCGGCATCAGCCGCACCTCAAAAACACCGACCAGCATCTATCTCGCCAACAGGGGGATAAAGACCGCCAATATACCGGTCGTTCCCAATGTGCCTTTGCCCGACAGCCTCTATGCGGCCACGCGGCCGCTGATCGTCGGGCTGGTCGCAACATCGGACCGGATATCGCAGGTGCGTGAAAACCGGGAACTCGGCGCGACGGGCGGATTTGACAGCGGCCGATACACGGATCGGGCCACCATCATGGAAGAGCTGAAATATGCACGAGCGCTCTGCGCCCGCAACAATTGGCCGCTGATCGATGTCACGCGCCGCTCCATCGAGGAAACGGCGGCGGCGATCCTTGCCCTTCGTTCGAGGACACGATAATCCGAATCGCACCATTCGGAGCAGACAGTCGATGCAACAAGAATTGATCCTCGCCTCGTCCAGCGCATCCCGCCAGATGCTGATGCGCAATGCAGGGCTGACATTTTCGGCCATCCCGGCGGATATTGACGAGCGTGCGCTCGATGAACAACTGGAACGAGACGGCGCCAGTCCGGAAGAGGTTGCGCTGGAACTCGCCAGGGCCAAGGCTCTTGCGATCGGTGCGCTTTATCCGGAAGCACTGGTTCTCGGCTGCGACCAGACCATGGCGCTCGGCGCCCGCGTCTATCACAAGCCAAAAACCATGGCGGAGGCCGAAGCGCATCTGCTGTCATTGTCCGGCAAGGTCCATCGCCTGAACAGCGCTGCCGTTCTCGTCCGACATGGTGAGGTGGTATGGCAGATCGTTTCCAGCGCCGAGCTGACCGTTCGGACTTTGAGCGCCGAATTTGTCTCCCGCCACCTGCAACGGGTGGGAGAAAAGGCCTTGAGCAGCGTCGGCGCGTATCAGCTCGAAGGAGAGGGAATCCAGCTATTCACCTCTATCGAGGGCGATTATTTCACGATTCTCGGCTTGCCGCTTCTGCCGCTTTTATCGAAACTGCGCGACATGGATGTCATCGATGGCTGATTCACGTGAAACATTAACCATAAACGCCTTCGTTGTCGGCTATCCGATCAAGCATTCTCGATCGCCGATTATCCATTCCTATTGGCTGAGGAAATTCGGCATTGCCGGTTCCTATAAGGCGGTGGAAATCTCTCCGGACGATTTCGCGAATTTCATTGCAACACTGAAGCAGGGTAGGCCAGGCACGGCCGTCGGCGGCAATGTCACCATTCCCCATAAGGAAGCGGCTTATCGGCTGGCAGACAGACCAGATGCTCTGGCGGAAGAACTCGGTGCCGCCAACACTGTCTGGATGGAGGAGGACGAGCTTCACGCCACCAATACGGATGGTTATGGTTTCGTCTCCAATCTCGATGAACGGCATCCGGGCTGGGACAGGACCGAGCGAGCAGTGGTTCTGGGTGCCGGCGGCGCAAGTCGTGCGGTCATTCAGTCGCTGCGTGATCGCGGTATCGCCGAAATCCATGTTCTCAACCGTACCGTCGAACGGGCGCGCGAACTGGCCGACCGTTTTGGGCCGCGGGTTTTTGCCCATCCCCAGGCAGCACTTCATGAGGTCATGCAGGGTGCCGGGCTTTTCGTGAATACGACGTCGCTCGGCATGGATGGAACGGAAGCGCCACATATCGATTTCTCGCCGCTGGCCGCCCAGGCCATTGTAACCGATATCGTTTATGTGCCGTTGAAAACCCCGATCCTGAAAATGGCGGAAGAGCAGGACATCGCAACCGTCGATGGGCTCGGCATGCTGCTCCATCAGGCAAAACCCGGTTTCAAGCGATGGTTCGGCAAAATGCCGGAGGTCGATGAGGCCCTGCGGTCTCTCATCATCGAGGACATGGAGAAACATTGATGATCGTCATCGGTCTCACCGGCTCGATTGGAATGGGAAAAACGACGACGGCGAAGTTGTTTGCCGGGGAGGGGGTTCCGGTTCTCGATTCGGATGAGGTCGTGCACGGGCTTTACCGGGCGGAAGCCGTTCCGCTGATCGAAGCGGCCTTTCCGGGCACAACCGTTTCCGGCACGGTGGACAGGCAGAAACTCGGTGAGGTCTTGCAGAAGAATCCGGCTAATTTTAGCAGACTGGAAGAGATCGTGCATCCGCTGGTGCGCGGAAGGCAGGAGGCTTTTCTGGAGCAGGCAAGGAAAGAGGATCGGCAATTCGCCCTCCTCGACATTCCTCTGCTGTTCGAAACCGGGGCGGAAAGCCGCGTCGATAAAGTCGTTGTCGTCAGCTGCGCGCCGCAGATTCAGCGAGAGCGTGTTCTGTCCCGGCCGGGAATGACGGAAGAGAAATTCGAAATGATCCTCGCCCGGCAGATGCCCGACGCGGAAAAGCGCCGCCGTGCCGATTTTATCGTCGATTCCGGAAATGGTGTCGAAGCGGCACGGGATCAGGTAAGAGAGATTCTGCAGAAACTGGCCGCTGAGTCGCGCCGCGGAGAGATGAATGCGTGAGATCATTTTCGATACGGAAACCACGGGACTGGAATCGAAGCTGGACCGCGTGATTGAAATCGGCGGCATCGAGCTGATCAACCACTTTCCCACGGGCCGCACGCTGCATCTCTACATCAGCCCGGAAGATCGCAAGGTTCACCCCGACGCACTTGCCGTTCACGGGATTACCGACGAGTTTCTGAAGGATAAACCCAAATTCGCCGAGGTCGTCGACCAGATTCGCGACTTCTTCGAGGGTGCGCGCTGGGTGGCGCATAACGCCACATTCGACATGGGCTTCATCAATGCTGAATTCGCCCGTCTCGGTATTGAACCGGTCGCTGCCGATCTGGTGACGGATACGCTTTCGCTCGCCCGTCGCAAGCACCCCATGGGACCGAACTCGCTGGACGCGCTTTGCCGGCGTTACGGCATCGACAATTCCCACCGTACCAAGCACGGCGCGCTTCTCGACTCCGAGCTGCTCGCCGAAGTTTATATTGAAATGATCGGCGGGCGCCAGACGGCGCTCGGTTTCGGTTCCGCCGCCAAGCAGGAAACCATCATCGTTGAGGAAGACGTTCCGCTTGAACCGCTGCAAAGGCCACGGGCTCTGCCCTCAAGGCTGGATGCGGAAACGGTCGCGGCCCATGGAAAACTCGTTCTCGGCATGGGCGACAAGGCGATCTGGAACCGTTACCAGAATTGATACCTGTCCAGGCACTTGAAACGGGGAACGCCGTCAAAGAAAAACCCGGGCATGAACCCGGGTTTTGTTTTGTCTGAATTCTGCAGCGCAGAGCCGCGTCGCTCAGTTCGGTACGGCCTGAACCTTGGCCTTTGCCTGTTCCTCGGCAACGCGCTGGGCGAACATCTGCGCGAAATCGATCGGATCGATCATCAGCGGCGGGAAACCGCCATTGCGGGTAACGTCCGCAATGATCTGGCGCGCGAAGGGGAACAGCAGGCGCGGGCATTCGATGAACAGCACCGGCAGCATATGTTCCTGCGGGAAACCGGCGATGCGGAACACGCCGCCATAAACCAGCTCGGCCGCGAACAGCACCTTGTCGCCATCCTTGGCTTCCGCGTTCAGCGTCAGGACAACATCGAAATCCGAACCCGAGATCGGGTTTGCGTTGACGTTGACATTGATGTTGATCGACGGCGCATTGTCACGGGCCTGAAGCGAGCGAGGAGCACCCGGATTTTCGAAGGAAAGATCCTTGATGTACTGGGCAAGAATGTTGAGGGAAGGACTTACTGCGCCCTGTGCACCATTTTCAGCGGTCATTACATTTCCTCACGGCGTGAATTCGTGGAAGGCGGTCTATCATTTCGACCGGGGGCTTACAACCCTTCGTGATCGGGTCATAGCGATCCATTCCGCCCGGGATCAGGGTTTGGGCAGATCGCGATCGTCCGGTTTGCGCGACCATGGGGAACCCTTTGGCTCTTCGCGATGAAACTCTTCCTCGTCGAGGTCCACCACCTTCGAATTGCCCGCATGTCCCGGATCGTTCCGAAAGCCGGAAAAATCGCCGGGCTGAGGACCGGATTGCTGGCCGGATTGCCGAAAGGAACCCGCAACGACGACGCGCGGCCCGAAGGCTTTCCAGAAAAAGCGCCGCACGGTGGGCGACAGAAGCAGAAGGCCGAGAATGTCGGTAATGAAACCGGGAATGAAAAGCAGGATCCCGGCAACGACGCGCATGGCGCCATTCACCAGCTCATCCGCCGGCTGCGCACCGGTACGCCCCGCATCCTGAAGGTTTCTCACCATGCCGATGCCGCCGAGCCGCAGGATGAGCAACCCCAGAAACGAGGTGAACAGGACAAGCGCCAATGTCAGCCACAAACCGATTGCCTTGCCGACGATAATGAAGCCGGCAATTTCGAGGATGGGCATCATCAGGATGACGATGGGGAGAAAGGAAAAACGCATCTTCTAGCCTTGCGTGTGCATCTCTGGCAGATTGCCGGTTCCCGGGACACCGATGATTGAATCTGCACATTTGAATGATGATAAGATGCAGACTATATGATGGTGTGGTTTTCGAATTTAAATGGCGGTTTTGGTAAAAGATGGGCTTCAGCGACTTTATCACATTGTTTTTTCTCGTTGCAGCGGTGCTGATCTTCTTTCAGCTGCGCAGTGTCCTCGGTCGCCGCACGGGCAATGAGAAGCCGCCATTTGACCCCTATAGCCCACGAGATGTGGCGAAGGGTCCCGTTGCAGACGATAACAAGGTCGTGACCCTGCCGAGGCGCAGCGAGGGTGACGACGAAAACCGTTTTGCCGAGGCGGATGCGCTTGCGCCTGTCGATACGCCGCTCAATGCGTCGCTGCGTGAGGTGATGACCAGGGACCCGTCCTTCGGGCCGAAGGAATTCCTGAACGGTGCCCGCATGGCCTATGAAATGATTGTCATGGGCTTTGCCGATGGCGACCGCAAGACGCTCAAGAACCTTCTGTCGAAGGAGGTTTTCGACGGTTTCGAGGCGGCAATTTCCGAGAGAGAAGGTCGTGGCGAGGTGGTGAAGTCTACCTTCGTGGGTATCGAGAAGGCAGATATCACGCAGGCCAGTGTACGTGATTCCGAAGTGCAGATCACGCTGAGGATCGTCAGCCAGCTGATTTCGGCGACCTATGACAAGGATGGCAAGCTGGTGGATGGCGATCCGGATGCGGTTGCGGAGGTGGACGACATCTGGACCTTCTCGCGCGATATCCGCTCGCGCGATCCGAACTGGAAGCTGATCGCCACTGAATCCGAGCAATGACCGCGTCCTTTTCGATCGAAGAAGTTTCTTTCAGCAACCTGCCCGGATGGCGGCAAGACGATCCGGGCAAGCTTTTTCCAGCGATGGCGACTATTCTGTCGCATCTTCGGAATGCAAAACCCTACAGGACCGGCGCGCTCGGGGTCACGGCGGCGGAACTGGTCCCGCTTCTGGAAAGCGCAGAGAAAAACCAGACAAGCAGCCCTGAACAGGCGCGCCGGTTTTTTGAAACCAATTGCGTGCCTTTCAGGATTTCTCCAGCTCAGGGAAAAAGCGGTTTCGTAACCGCCTTTTACGAACCCGAACTGGAAGTGTCGTCCGAGCCCGACGACATCTGGCGTTATCCGATTTACCGCCGGCCGCCGGAGTTGGTGGATATCGACGACGCCAATCGGCCCGCCGGCTTCGACACGTCCTATGCTTTCGGCAGGGAGGATGAAAACGGTATTTCCTATTTTCCCGACCGCCGGGAGATCGACGAAGGATATCTGGAGGGCAGGGGCCTTGAGATTGCCTGGGCAAGATCGAAGGTCGACCTGTTTTTCGTTCATGTGCAGGGTGCGGCGCGTCTGGTGTTTCCCGATGGCGCGGTAAAGCGCATCACCTATGCGGCCAAGGCCGGCCACGCTTTTTCACCGATTGGCCGTCTGCTGCTCGATCGCGGGGAACTCGATCCGAAAACCGTGTCGATGCAGACGATCCGCAAATGGCTCGCTGACCATCCGGATAAGGTGGACGGAGTGCTATGGCATAACCGCTCCTATATTTTTTTCCGGGAGGCGGATGTCGCCGATCAGCATATGGGGCCGATTGCGGCTGCGAAGGTTCCGTTAGTCGCGGGGCGAGCGCTTGCGGTGGACAGGCTCGTCCACACTTTCGGGCTTCCCTTCTTCATCCATGCGCCGTCGCTCACCCATCTCGATGACGGAAAACCTTTCGCGCGTCTGATGCTGGCGCTCGATACCGGCTCGGCCATCGTTGGCCCGGCGCGTGGCGATATTTTCACCGGCTCCGGTTTCGAAGCGGGAGAGCTGGCCGGTACGGTGCGCAATGAGGCCGATTTTTATATACTGATACCGCAGGTGGCTGCGCAGAGGTATAGGCGATGAAGAGCAGTCGCAAGCTCGGCAAGGAAGAGCGCATTCTGTGGGGAAAGGTCGCAAAAACCACGCGGCCGATCTCCGGCAGACTGGAAGATTTGCTGGCTTTCGATGACATAGAGGAACCTCCGGTGGAACCAGATGTTCCGCAGACCGGCAAAGGGGTTTTTCCGCGCATGCTTTTGGAGCCGGCCGAGCCGTCGCCACCCGCTCCGGACAAGAAGCCGAAGATTCATCAGCCGATGGAAAAACCGGTCAAACGCAAGCTCACCCGTGGCCGGTTGCCGCTGGAAGGGCGGATCGATCTGCATGGCATGTTCCAGAGCGAAGCCCATGCGGTGCTGCTTGATTTTCTGTTGCGCGCGCATGAACGAGGTCTGAGACACGTGCTCGTCATAACAGGCAAGGGCCGTTCCATCGGCAGCGACGGCGCGTTGAAAAGGGCGGTGCCCATGTGGTTTTCCAAACCCGAATATCGCCACCTGATCTCATCCTATGAGGATGCATCCGCCAATCATGGCGGTGACGGCGCGCTTTATGTGCGGCTGGCGCGTCGGCGGGGTGAAAAATCATGACGCCCTTTGCGGAGGCCGTGCGGCAGCTTCGTGAACGCAAGGGCGTGACGCAGAAACAGATGGCCGCCGCAATCGGCGTATCGCCGGCCTATCTTTCGGCGCTGGAGCATGGCAAGCGCGGCAAGCCGAGTTTCGATCTCCTCCAGCGCATCGCCGGATATTTCAACATCATCTGGGATGAGGCGGAGGAATTGTTCTTTCTGGCCGGCTCATCCGACCCGAAAGTGGTGATCGACACCATCGGTCTGCCGCCGCAATATACGGCTTTCGCCAACCGGCTGGCACGGGATATTCGCAAGCTGCCGCTGAGTGTGGTAGAGGAACTGTCAGCCGTGCTGCAAAAAAGCCGTTCTTGCGATTGAAACCCCTCTATCCCCTGCTTTATGCAGCATCCTGAAGCATGCG
>Ga0209371_1001412_pt1 | contig 16457 bp, 20 predicted proteins | sample AgamicAtAmrz_FD_187165 | JGI IMG/M metagenome (GOLD analysis project Ga0209371, IMG submission 187165) | Agave microbial communities from Guanajuato, Mexico - At.Am.rz (SPAdes) (version 2) | ecosystem: Host-associated > Plants > Roots > Rhizosphere | place: Guanajato, Mexico | collected 2012-06-07
CGCCGAAACAGATGAAGAGGCGCGGGTTAAGTGGGAACACTACAAAGCTGGTGCAGATGAAGAGGCGCTCTCGTGGCTCACTACCCAGAGTCAGCAGGATACCAAATCGGGCAGCGACACCAATGTGCGCCAGATGGCGGACCCGACCTCAGCCGTAAATATCAATATGGGCACCCTGGTAGGTTCGTACGCAAACGTAGCGCGGATGCTGGATGAAGTGGCGCAGGTAGAAGGCACTCACGGCGTGCTGCTGACCTTTGATGATTTCCTGGAAGGTATTGAGAACTTCGGTCAGCACATTCAGCCGCTGATGGCCTGTCGCAGCGCCCTGCCCGACGCTCAGCGGGAGGTGGCATGATGAATACCGTTTATTGTGCCCACACACCGGATGTTCCGCAGGTTGAACTGCCTGCTCGTCCTGAGCCTATCGCCTTTCCGCCAGGCCAGACGGCGCTGATTGTCGTGGATATGCAGAACGCCTACGCCACTGAAGGGGGTTACCTGGATCTGGCGGGCTTTGATGTTTCCGCGACGAAGCCGGTGATTGCGAAGATCCATCAGGCGGTAACGGCAGCGCGTGCGGCCGGCGTGCAGATCATCTGGTTCCAGAATGGCTGGGACAGTGACTATGTTGAAGCCGGTGATGCCGGTTCCCCCAACTTCCACAAATCGAATGCGCTGAAAACCATGCGTAAACGGCCCGAACTGCAGGGCTCGCTGCTGTCGAAAGGCGGCTGGGATTACGCGCTGGTCGATGAGCTGGTGCCACAGGCCGGTGACATCGTACTGCCAAAATCGCGTTACAGCGGCTTCTATAACACCCCGCTCGACAGCATGCTGCGCAGTCGCGGGATCCGTCATCTGATTTTCACCGGCATCGCCACCAACGTCTGTGTGGAATCGACGCTGCGTGACGGCTTCTTTCTGGAGTACTTCGGCGTGGTGCTGGAAGACGCCACCTATCAGGCTGGCCCGCCCTTTGCTCAGCAGGCGGCGCTGTTCAATATCGAAACCTTTTTTGGCTGGGTATCGGATGTCGATACCTTCTGCGAAAGCCTGAATGCCCGCTAACTCAACAAGAGGACGTCGCTATGCCGAAAAGTATTATTGTGCCGCCAGGCACCACCACACCCATCGCCCCGTTTGTCCCTGGCACGCTGGCGGATGGCGTGGTCTATGTCTCGGGTACGCTGCCGTTTGATGGTGACAATAACGTGGTTCATGTGGGTGATGCCGCCGCGCAGACCCGTCACGTGCTGGAAACGATTAAAACGGTGATTGAGACCGCCGGTGGCACGATGGCCGATGTGACATTTAACTCGATCTTTATCACCGACTGGTCGAATTACGCCGCGGTGAATCAGGTTTACGCCGAATACTTTCCCGGTGAAAAGCCTGCCCGTTTCTGCATTCAGTGCGGACTGGTCAAGCCTGACGCGCTGATTGAAATCGCCAGCGTGGCGCATATCGGCAAGTCGGAGGTCTGATGCAGCTGGATATTCTGGGCCTGCAAAATCCCGAGGCACCGACGCTGGTGCTCTCTTCCGGTCTGGGCGGCGTGGCGGGTTTCTGGCAGCCACAGCTGGCGGCGCTGACGGCACGCTATCGGGTCGTGCTCTATGACCAGCGCGGCACCGGTCGCAGCGCGGACAGCTTACCGGAAGGCTATAGCATGGCGATGATGGCGGCAGAGCTGGCCGACGCGCTGGCGCAACACGGCATCCTGCGCTTCAGCGTGATCGGTCACGCGCTGGGCGGTCTGATGGGGATGCAGCTGGCGCTGGATTATCCGGATCGGATCGAACGGATCGTGGTGATCAACGGCTGGCTGACGCTGCATCCGCATACCCGTCGCTGCTTTCAGGTGCGGCAGGATCTGCTGCTCAATGTCGGCGTCGAGGCTTTCGTCCGTGCTCAGCCGCTGTTTCTCTATCCTGCTGAGTGGATGGCAGAGCATCAGATACGGCTGGAGCAGGAAGATAGCCATCATGTGACGCATTTTCAGGGGATGGAAAATCTGATGCGACGACTGCACGCCCTGATGAGCGCTGACTTCAGCGCACGGGCTGCCGCCATTCCACAGCCGGTGTTGGTCATCGCCAGCCAGGACGATCTGCTGGTGCCATGGAGCTGCTCAGTGGCGCTGGCCGGGGCGCTTCCGAATGCCACTGAACAGATGATGGCCTGGGGTGGCCACGCCATGAGCGTCACCGACCCCGACAACTTTAATGCCCTGCTGCTGCAGTGGCTGGATCAGACTGATGACGTGCAGCCGCTGCAGCGCGTCGCAGGATAACCCTTTCGTGGAGAACACTATGAGCCTGGAAACCCTTATCCCAGCCGTTGAGAAAACTCAGTTTCGTCATGCGATGTCGCGGCTGGGTGCGGCGGTCAACATCATTACCACAGAAGGTCCGGCCGGACGCGCAGGCTTTACCGCCTCGGCGGTGTGCAGCGTCACGGATTCGCCGCCGACGCTGCTGGTCTGCCTTAACCGTTCCGCCTCAGTTTATCCGGTGTTTCGCGACAACATGCAGCTTTGCGTCAATACGCTGGCGGCGGGACACGAAGCGCTCTCTACTCTGTTCGGCGGGAAAACGCCGATGGCCGAGCGTTTTAGTGCCGCTGAGTGGTCGACGGCCGTGACCGGCTCGCCGGTACTGAGCGGCGCGGTTGCCTCCTTTGACTGCCGCATTACGCAGATTGTCAGCGTCGGTACGCATGACACCCTGTTCTGCGAAGTCATGGGCATAGTGCGAAATGATGATACCCATGGCCTTATGTGGTTTGACCGGGGCTACCATCCCCTGTTGCGGCAGGATGCCTGATCACTCTTCCCTGAAACTTACCGGCATTCATCACGCTCTGGAGTAGACGATGGCACGATCCTGGTTTCCGCAATGGCAAAAGAAGTCGGCACTGACAGAAAACGGCATTATCGCCCCGGATGAGACACTGCCGCTGGGGCAGACGCTGGTGCTGGGTTTGCAGCATGCGGTGGCGATGTTTGGCGCAACGGTGCTGATGCCGCTGCTGATGGGGCTGGATCCCAATCTGGCGATTCTGGTCTCGGGTATTGGCACCCTGCTGTTCTTCTTTATCACCGGTGGTCGCGTGCCCAGCTATCTCGGGTCGAGCGCCGCCTTTGTTGGCGTAGTGATTGCGGTGACCGGCTTCAGTGGGCAGGGACTGAATCCCAACCTCAGCGTGGCGCTGGGCGGCGTGATCGCCTGCGGCCTGCTCTACACGCTGATTGGGCTGGTGGTCATGAAGTCAGGCACGCGCTGGATTGAAAATCTGATGCCGCCAGTAGTGACCGGTGCGGTGGTGATGGCGATCGGGCTGAATCTGGCACCTATTGCCGTTCATAGCGTCTCCGCCTCTTCATTCGACAGCTGGGTCGCGGTGATGACCGTGCTCTGTATCGGTCTGGTTGCCGTGTTTACCCGCGGGATGGTACAGCGCCTGCTGATTCTGGTCGGCCTGATTCTGGCCTGGGCGATCTACGCGCTGCTGACCAATGTTCTGGGACTGGGCAAGCCGGTCGATTTTACCCTGCTGTCACAGGCAGCCTGGTTTGGCCTGCCGCACACCACTGCACCGACCTTTGATCTGCAGGCGATGGTGCTGATCGCCCCGGTGGCGATCATTCTGGTGGCGGAAAATCTGGGACATCTGAAAGCCGTGGCAGGCATGACCGGCCGTAACCTCGATCCTTACATGGGACGTGCCTTTGTGGGCGATGGGCTGGCCACGATGCTTTCCGGCACAATGGGCGGCAGTGGCGTAACCACCTATGCCGAGAATATCGGTGTGATGGCCGTGACTAAGGTCTACTCCACGCTGGCGTTTGTCGCTGCAGCCATCATTGCCATCCTCGCCGGTTTCTCACCGAAGTTTGGTGCGCTGATCCACACCATTCCGGCCCCGGTAATTGGCGGCGCATCCATTGTGGTGTTCGGCCTGATTGCGGTGGCGGGCGCACGCATCTGGGTGCAGAACCATGTCGATTTAGGTCAGAACAGTAATCTGATTATGGTCGCTACCACCCTGGTGCTCGGCGCAGGGGATTTCGCGCTGAAGATCGGCTCTTTCACGCTGGGCGGGATCGGTACTGCCACCTTTGGCGCGATTATCCTCAATGCCATTCTGCGCCGTCGCAGCGCGCAGCAGCAGGACAAACCGCTGGCGCGACAGCAGGGTTAACTACTCCAGCGGTGTGGCAGCAGGCTGCACCGCTTTTTTTCGTTTCAGCCGCAGCTCACTGACGATCACACCGCAGACGATCAGCGCCCCACCCAGCAACGCCAGCGCAGGCAGGCGCTCACCGGCAATACGCCCTACCACACCCGCCCAGACCGGCTCTCCGGCATAAATTACCGTGGCGCGGGTTGGCGAAACGCTGCGTTGCGCCCAGTTCATAGTGACCTGAATCAGGGCGCTGGCCGCGCCCAGTCCCAGCGCACTGAACAGCAGTGGCGTCGAAATCACGGGCACCGTTTCCCCATTGGGGATCATCAGCACAAAGGCACACAGCGACGCCACCGCCAGCTGGATTAGCGTCACGCGGCGTACATCAACCTGACCGGCATAGCGGCTGATTAAGATGATCTCGGCGGCAATCGCCAGGGTGCTGAACAGCGTCGCTATTTCACCTGCATTCAGGCTGATACGGCCATCCTGTGGCCCGGCCACCAGCAACAAGCCGGTAAATGCCAGCACAATCCCCAGCCACGACATCAATCCCGGCGGACGGCGTAAAAACAGCCACTGCAGCAGCGGCACCACCGGAACATAAAGCGCAGTAAGAAACGCAGACTGGCTGCTGGAGATAGTCTGCATGCCCCAGGTCTGAAGGCCATAACCTCCGGCAATCGACAGGCCGATCAGCGTGCCCGCTTTTACTTCCAGCCAGGTCATGCCGGCCAGATAACGGCGGAAAAACAGTGCCAGCAGCAGCGCAGCGGTGGCGAAACGGAGGCCGACAAAGAAGAACGGGCCGGAATGCTGCATCGCACGATGCACCACCAGGAAGGTGCCACCCCAGATCATGGTGATAAAAAGTAATACCAGCTCCTGCCGCGTCAGGCGCAGAGTTAAACCGCGGGGTGTGTCCGACATAATTCACCTGATGATGTGTCCGGACAATATTGTGGGGAGAGCGAGGGGGAAAAGCAATGACGTTAACCGCCGGCCTTAACCGGCGGCAGAGTGGGATTATGCGTCCGCTTTTTTAGGACTGCTGCGCCCGCCCTTCTCACCGGCGCGCGCGGCGCGCTGCGGATCGTTTTTGAAATTACCGCCGCTGTTTTTTCCCCCTTTACGTCCCGCTTCTGCGGCACGTTCACGGTTCTCAGCAAAATTTCCTGAACCTCCACGATGTGTTGTCATGATTTGCTCCTGTCGCGTAGTGCGATAAATAAGAATGAAATAGCAGAGAGCTGACGGCCTGAAGCCAGAATTCAACTCATGCTTAAATAATAGCCAGATTCTTCTTTTACTCGCCCGACAGTCACATTTAGCAACAGAGTAATCACCAGCAATTTGATTAAACAACGAACATTCTGCCGACTTACAACCGATTAGCTGCGGATTTATTACCCGACTCGTTCGCCTCCGTTTCCGTATCGCCTGCGTAAAACGAAAGCTCTTCTATACTTTTTCTGGACGTCAAAACCACCCGGAGAGATTTATGGCCAAAATTCTGGTGCTCTACTACTCGATGTACGGACATATTGAAACGATGGCGAACGCGGTTGCAGAAGGCGCTCGTCGGGTTCCCGGCGCGGAAGTGGATATCCTGCGGGTACCAGAAACGATGGAGGCCGATCGCTTTGCACAGGTGGGCGGCAAAACCAATCAGCAGGCAGCAGAAGCGACGCCTGAGGTACTGCCGCAGTATGACGCGATTATCGTCGGCACCCCGACCCGCTTTGGCAACATGTCCGGACAGATGCGGACGTTCTGGGACCGCACCGGCGGTCTCTGGGCGTCAGGCGCGCTGTTTGGCAAGGTTGCCAGCGTCTTTACCTCAACCGGCACCGGCGGCGGTCAGGAACAGACCATTACCTCGGTCTGGACCACGCTGGCGCATCACGGCATGGTCATTGTGCCTATCGGCTACGGCACCAAAGAGCTGTTCGATATTTCTCAGGTTCGCGGTGGCACGCCTTATGGTGCGACCACGCTGGCGGGCGGCGATGGTTCGCGTCAGCCGACAGAAGCGGAACTGAATATTGCCCGTTTCCAGGGTGAACATGTTGCCGGACTGACAGTAAAACTGCAGGACTGATTTAACCAAAGGAGAAAAGTATGTCTACTGAACAATCGAAAGCACACCACGTTGACGAATGGGCTAGCCTGCGTCATACCTCCCCTGAAATTGCCGAGGCCATTTTTGAAGTGGCGAATTACGATGAGAGACTGGCAGAAGAGATCTGGCGTCAGCAAGGCAGCGATGACGTGCTGATTCGTGCCTTTGAAAAAACCGATAAAGATCTCCTGACCTGGGATGACAAGCCCGTAGAACGTAAGAACGTCTGATTCAGGGGCGGGACCTTCCCGCCCTCATTTTTTAGCTCACCAAGGAGTACGCTATGTCTTCCTATCAAAGCATTAATCCCGCCAATAACCAGTTGCTGAAAAGCTGGCCGTCGCATGATGAGGCCACTGTCAGCCATGCCCTGGACGTTGCCGATCGCCTGTTTCATTCATCATGGAGCAAAGGTGAGATCCAGCCACGTCTGCAGGTACTGAAAAAACTGGCTGACCTGATTGATAGCCGCGCGGAAGAACTGGCCACCATCGCCAGTAAAGAGATGGGGAAACTGATTGGTCAGAGCCGTGGCGAAGTGAAAATCTGTTCGCAGATTGCCCGCTACTACGCAGAGAATGCAGAACGTATTCTTCAGCCGCAGTCCTATCCCAGCGAGCTGGGCGAAGCCTGGGTTGAGTATCACCCGATTGGCGTATTAGTCGCCGTCGAGCCGTGGAACTTCCCTTACTATCAGCTGATGCGCGTACTGGCCCCTAACCTGGCGCTGGGTAACCCGGTGCTGGCGAAACATGCCAATATCGTGCCGCACTGTGCCGATGTCTTTGAAAAGCTGGTGCGTGAAGCGGGTGCGCCTGAAGGGGCCTGGACTAACCTGTTCATCTCAACCGATCAGGTCGCCGATCTGATTGCTGACGACCGGGTTCAGGGTGTTGCTCTGACCGGTTCCGAGCGCGCAGGCAGCGCCGTGGCTGAGCAGGCCGGTAAGCATCTGAAGAAATCGACGCTGGAACTGGGCGGCAATGACGTGTTTGTGGTGCTGGACGATGCCGATCTTGACGAAGCCGTCCGCCAGGGCGTGCAGGCGCGTCTCAGCAACTGCGGCCAGGTCTGTACCGCCGCAAAACGTTTTATTCTGCATGAGAAGATTGCCGATCGCTTTATCAGCCAGTTCAGTGCCGCGCTGAGTGCCGCCACGCTGGGCGATCCGCTGGATGAGAAAACCACCCTTGGCCCGCTCTCTTCTGCTGACGCACGTGATCGCCTGGTGAAACAGGTAGACGAAGCGGTGGCTAATGGCGCAAAACTGGTGACGGGCGGTAAAGCGGTTGAAGGTGTGGGTTGCTTCTATCAACCAACCATTCTTACTGGCATTACCCCGGACAACCCTGCCTATTATCAGGAGTTCTTCGGTCCTGTGGCGCAGGTTTATGTCGTGGGTGACGATCAGGCGGCTGTGGCGCTGGCGAATGACTCGCACTATGGTCTGGGTGGATCGGTCTGGACTCGCGACATTGCACGCGGTCGGAAACTGGCTTCCGCCATTGAAACCGGCATGGTGTTTATCAACTCCCAGAGCGATACCTCAGCGGAACTGCCTTTTGGCGGTGTGAAACGTTCAGGCTATGGTCGTGAGCTTTCTGATCTGGGTATTAAAGAGTTTGCTAACCAGAAACTGGTGGTCGTGGCAGGTTAATCATCCTGCAGCCATAAAAAAACCCCGTCTCGACGGGGTTTTTTATTATCGGCCGGATAGCGCAATTACTGGGTGGCCGCTGACGTTGAATTGTCATTGTGCACCGTTGCAGGCGCGTTCGCGGCGTCAGCTTTGTCAGTCGTGGCTTTATTGTCACTGGCTGATTCTGCTGCATTGTCGGCTTTCGCTTTTTCAGCGGCGGCTTTTTCTTCTGCTGCTTTCTCAGCTTTTGCCTTTTCATCCGCAGCTTTCTCAGCTGCAGCCTTATCCGCTTTTGCCTTTTCTGCAGCAGCTTTATCGGCTGCGGCTTTTTCCGCTTTCGCTTTTTCAGCTGCGGCTTTGTCCGCCTCTGACTTCTCAGCGGCAGCTTTATCTGCGTCAGATTTCTCTTTGGCTGCGGTCGCTTTGCCCGCTTCAGCTTTATCGGCTGCAGCATCCTGCGTCGCGGCGGCTTTCGCACTGTCATCGTCAGCCTGAGCTGCCGGTTGTGGTGCCGCAGCAGGCTGCATCGGTGTACCCTGCAGCGCAGCATTCAGCACCTGAGAGAACTGATCCCAGCTGCAATAGCCATTCGCATCGGCCTCACAACCCGCCAGCTGCAACGTCACGCGCTTCGGTGGGTTCTTCAGGCTGAGTACATCCGCATTGCGCAGCTGATCGGCGGTCTGATAGACATACTCCACCTTGAGCAGGTCTTTATCGTTTTTCGCATCATGCCAGCGTTCAAAAACAACCTGACCGCCAATTGGCGTTTTTTCGTAGGTATCAGGCAGCTCATAAGGCTTGACCTGTAATGCACTCAGCAGCGAGGCGATGTTCGAGTCATGGCCGACCATCAGCGTAATTTTCGGTGCGTTGGCTTTGTCCTGATCCACTAACTGACTGCGAATGTAATCCACCAGCGGTGCTGCCACTTCACGGGAAACGTCCGGGCTGGTAAACAGCGTGTCCTGATAACCATTTTTAATCGCTGACAGCTCTTTCCACTGTTCAGGCGTTTTGATCTGGCCCCAGGCAACCTGGTCCAGCGGGAAACCTTCGTAATATTGCAGCGTAAAGGCATCCATCAGCGAATTGCCCACTTTCAGCGGGCCACTGACCGTTGGCTCTTTACCGTTTTCAGCGCTGAAGGTGTTCTGACCACTGCTGAGGTCGCACTGCTTTTTATTGTTACAGGCAGGCGAAGCTTTGTAGTCGACAATCTTTTCCAGCCGCTGGAAGGCGGGCTTCAGTGACAGTTTTTCATTGGCGGCGGCCATGGCGGCCAGCGCTTTTTTATTGAAGGCTTCACTGTCATCGGTGATGACGGGATTGAATACGGGATCCATGGCACCCATTTCATCCTGATGCGTGACGGCAACGTCACAGCCAGGGAAGGCACCATTGACGAAGAACTGCGCGGTAGCGACAGTGCGCTGCAGGCTGTTCGCGTAAACAAAGACGTTATTGCTGTCAGGGCAGCTGCCGTTCTTCACCAGGCCCTGCTGTGCCAGCCACTGACGGGTGTAGTTACCCATGTAGACTTCCAGCACGCCACCTTTGGTGGTCAGCTGTCCGCCGGGAACATCCCACTGCGGCCAGCTCTTTTTGGTCGACTGCGCCAGCACGCTGCCATTATCGGCCAGCGGCGCACGCAGATTGTGACGGCTTAACATCAGCACCTGTTGCAGCTGCATATCGCCATCAGCAGCAAATGCTACCGTTCCGACCGGCAATGCAGCGAGCACTGACAATGCGCAAAGACTCAGTTTCTTGATCATTGTGCCTATTCCATTCATTCAGTAAAGAAACACTCTGGCTATCAACCGATTAGCTCGCCTCAGAGCGATGTATTTAACAGTGTAACTCAGCTCGCCTCAGAAAAGCGCCAGATGTTTGCAAAAACAGTGAGTGGACTATAGCAGAGATGCATCGGACAAATGAATGCGCAGCCACGCGTCATCGGAAGAGGCGCGTTTTTTTCGGACTGGAGGAAAAAACCGGAATGGCAGAAACGAAACAGGCCAGCACTACGTGCTGGCCTGTAAAATGTGGCGGAGGAGGAGAGATTCGAACTCTCGGATGGTTTCCCATCGGCGGTTTTCAAGACCGCTGCCTTAAGCCGCTCGGCCACCCCTCCGTTTTAAAACTGTACTGCTTCGGTAAACTTACTGATTCTACCGCTTTATTGCCCGTGGCAGATAAAGTGGCGGAGGAGGAGAGATTCGAACTCTCGGATGGTTTCCCATCGGCGGTTTTCAAGACCGCTGCCTTAAGCCGCTCGGCCACCCCTCCGCAATGACGCGCACTATAAACATCCCGTTTAGCGATGTAAAGCGTCTATCTGTCTATTCGCCTGAAAAACAGCCAGATTGTGATTTTTCGCTGTGAAAATCGCCACTCTGCTCAAACAATTAGCAGAATAGCGCGTAAAGAAGGGTAAAACGCCTTTTCCCTCTTTAATGGCCTGCGTATTCTCGGCACATATTTAGTTTAGTGTTCTGCTGATTAGTGTTCTGCTTAAAGGAGCGCAACATGGAAAGAATTGTCACCTCATCGCAGTCCTCACTGCTGTCAACGCACAGAGTTCTGCGTAATACCTATTTTCTGCTGGGACTGACCCTGGCCTTTTCCGCGGTGACGGCGACAGCCAGCACCCTGCTGGCCCTGCCTGCGCCGGGTCTGATCCTGATGCTGGTCGGCTTTTATGGCCTGATGTTTTTAACCTACCGTCTGGCGAACAGCCCGATGGGTATTCTGGCCGCGTTTGCGTTTACCGGATTCCTGGGATATTGCCTGGGTCCTATCCTGAGTTCGTTCCTGATCGCAGGCATGGGCGACGTGATAGCGCTGGCGCTGGGCGGTACGGCGCTGGTGTTCTTCTGCTGTTCTGCCTACGTGCTGACGACCCGTCGTGATATGTCCTTCCTGGGCGGCATGATGATGGCTGGCTTTGTAGTGCTGCTGGTGGCGGTGGTCGCGAATATCTTCCTGCAGCTGCCTGCGCTGCATCTGGCTATCAGCGCCCTGTTCATCCTGTTCTCAGCCGGTGCCATTTTGTGGGAAACCAGCAACATCATTCATGGTGGCGAAACCAACTACATTCGGGCGACGGTCAGCCTCTATGTTTCGCTCTATAACATCTTCGTCAGCCTGCTGAGCCTGCTGGGTTTTGCCCGCAGCAACTAACCGGCAGTGACAGTCAGCCTGTGAAACCCCGCTTCGGCGGGGTTTTTGCTTTTACTGTCCGCCAGGTTTGCTAAACTGCGCCGTCATTTATAGAGAGGACGTCACGTGAATTTTAACGGTAACGAAATCGCCGTCGATGCCGAAGGCTATCTGAAGAGTATCGACGACTGGAGTGAGGCGCTGGCGGCGCACATCGCGGAACAGGAAGGGCTCACCATGACTGAAGCACACTGGGAAGTGGTCCATTTCGTGCGCGCCTTTTATCTGGAATTTAACACCTCACCTGCCGTGCGGATGCTGGTAAAGGCAATGGCGCAGAAGTATGGGGAAGAGAAAGGCAACAGCCGCTACCTGTTTCGCCTCTTCCCGGAAGGACCCGCTAAACAGGCGACGAAAATCGCCGGTCTGCCTAAACCGGCGAAATGCCTGTAATTAACCGGTTTTAAAATCGCGGGGCGGTTCTGCGGGCTGGTGTGGCTCCACCAGCACCTTATCCACGCGCGCACTGCGGGGTCCGCCCGCTTTAAGCCAGGCAATCAGCGCTTCAACCTGCTCCGCCTCGCCCCAGGCCAGCACCTCAACGCTGCCTTCATCCAGATTTCGCGCGTAGCCCAGCACGCCCAGCGTTCTGGCTTCGGCCTGCGTACTGTAACGAAACCCGACGCCCTGGACGCGGCCATGAACCCATGCTTTAAAACAGGCTGCTGACATTATTCTCTCCTGCTGCTGTTCGTTGCAATTTCCCGTTATCCACCGGACAATGGCGCCTCATTTTTTCAGGTAAGCATAGCAAACTATGACAGTCAGATTGATTCTCGCAAAGGGACGTGAAAAGTCCCTGCTCCGTCGCCATCCATGGGTCTTTTCAGGTGCCGTTGCGCGTCTGGAAGGTAAAGCGCAACTGGGTGAAACCATTGACGTGTGTGACAGCAACGGTAAATGGCTGGCTCGCGCCGCTTATTCACCTGAGTCGCAGATTCGCGCCCGCGTCTGGAGCTGGCAGGCCGATGAATCCATTGATATCGCCTTCTTTGTCCGCCGTTTTGAACAGGCACAACAGTGGCGAAAATGGCTGGCGGCCCGTGATGGTCTGGACAGTTATCGCCTGATTGCCGGTGAATCTGATAATTTACCGGGCGTCACCATCGACCGTTTTGCCAACTTTTTAGTGATGCAGCTGCTCTCAGCAGGCGCAGAATATCAGCGTGCGGCGATCATCACCGCTCTGCAGCAGTGTTTCCCTGGCTGCGCCATCTATGATCGTTCTGACGTCGCCGTACGTAAGAAAGAGGGTCTGGAACTGACACAGGGCACCGTCACTGGTGAACTGCCTCCGCCGCTACTGCCGATTACCGAACATGGCATGAAGCTGCTGGTTGATATCCAGGGCGGCCACAAAACCGGTTATTACCTTGATCAGCGTGACAGCCGTCTTGCCACGCGTCGTTACGCGCAGGATGCCCGCGTGCTTAACTGCTTCTCTTATACGGGCGGTTTCGCGGTTTCTGCACTGATGGGCGGCTGTAAAGAAGTGATCAGCGTGGATACCTCACAAGAAGCGCTGGACGTTGCCCGTCAGAACGTGGAACTGAATGAGCTGGATCTCTCCCGCGCGCGCTTCGAGCGTGATGATGTGTTCAAACTGCTGCGCCGTTATCGTGACAGCGGTGAGAAATTTGATCTGATCATCATGGATCCGCCAAAGTTTGTCGAAAACAAAAGCCAGTTAATGGGTGCCTGCCGCGGCTATAAAGACATTAATATGCTCGCCATTCAGCTACTGAACCCGGGCGGCGTGCTGCTGACTTTCTCCTGTTCCGGTCTGATGGCCACCGATCTGTTCCAGAAGATTATCGCCGATGCGGCGCTGGATGCGGGCCGCGAAGTGCAGTTTATTGAGCATTTCCGGCAGGCAGCGGATCATCCGGTCATCGCCAGCTATCCGGAAGGTCTCTATCTGAAAGGTTTCGCCTGCCGCGTAATGTGACTTGAAAAATCAGCTCCTGCCCCCATATTGGAAAGAGAGCTTTTTTTCGGAGGTCACTATGATTGCCAGTAAATTTGGTATTGGTCAGCAGGTTCGTCATCGTTTGTCCGGCGTTCTGGGCGTTATTGTGGATGTCGACCCTGAATACTCGTTAGATGAGCCTAAAATTGAAGAGGTTGGCGCGGAAGAGAAGATGCGTACCGCGCCCTGGTATCATGTGGTGATGGAAGATGAGGAAGGCGATCAGGTGCACACCTATGTTGCCGAAATTCAGCTTTCCGGTGAAACCAGCATTGAACATCCAGAGCAGCCATCAATGGATGAGCTGGCAGCGTCAGTACGTCAGCAATTACAGGCTCCTCATCTGCGGCATTAATCTGTGGCGGCACGCTCTGCCGCCACGCTAATTTTTAACGCGTTATCCCAAGACGCGGAATCTCAATCTTCGGGCAGCGATCCATAATCACCGTCATTCCAGCATCCTGTGCCAGTACAGCCGCCTGCTCATTAATCACACCCAGCTGCAGCCACAATGTTTTTGCCCCTGCGGCAATGGCTTCCTGCGCCACGCCCCACGCGGCTTCTGAATTGCGAAAGACATCTACCATATCAATCTCGCCCGGTACTTCCGCCAGGCTGGCGTAAGCCTGCTGCCCCAGCAGAGTTTGGCCGGCCAGTTTCGGACTGACCGGGATCACCTCATAACCCTGATCGAGCAGATATTTCATCACACCATAACTGGGGCGGTCGGGACGATCGCTTGCCCCCACTAAGGCTATACGTTGGGTACGCGTCAGCACATCGCGAATTGTCTGGTCATTCATCTTTATCTCCTTTCAGGTCAGTGTTGAGTGTAGTTTGGCGCATGCTTCAACAGTTAAGTCCCTGACGAAATTAATTGAACCCGCGCACGAATAAATATGTTTAAATGTAAATTAACTGCCATAATGTAAGAATTTGCTACACGTTATTCTTTGCGTCACCACTTACCGGAGTTGAAATGAAGCTGTCGCTGGCCGTAACGGGGTTACTTACACTCCTTGTTTCGGCGTCCTGTTCTGCCATCACATTAAAGCTCGATCCCCAAATCGATCTGCTGGTGCTGGATGGTCGAAAAATTTCAGGCTCGCTCCTCAAAGGAGCAGACAGCTTAGAGCTGGATCGCGGTCAGCATCAGTTTCTGTTTCGGGTAGAGCAGCAGCGTAGAGGGCAGAAAGAGAGTGTGGCCGCTTATCAGTCTGCACCGATGATCGTCACCTTTACTGCCGTGGCCAAAACCATCACCATCCGGTTGCCGGCGCTGGAGACTAAACGTGAGCGTTATCATTTTGACCGCAGTCTGAATTTTCAGCTGGTGGATGAGAAAGGCAATGAGATCACCAGCGTGCGTGACCACCTGCCGGCCACCGCGACAGCGGATATGGAAAAAGCGATGCTGAATTACAATCGCACCCATCAGATTGCCTCTGTACCCCGGTTTGCAAATTCCGCTTCTGCTACGCCCTCTTCTTCCCGCCTCACCGCCGATCTGGACTGGACAACCCAGGCCGAACTGCCTTCGCTGCATCGCTGGTTTCACCGCTTCGATGAAGCTACACGTCAGCAATTTCTGACACTGGTCAAAATGCTGCGTACGAGTTGATAGCATTAAAGGGCCAGAGGTAAACTCGTGCTTTCTCTTCTTGCGCATGAGCCTTATCAGGACGCTTTTATGGAACAGACTTTTCGTACCCTTGGCACCACAAAACATATTGCGCTGGTCGCCCATGACCACTGCAAAACTGCCCTGCTTGAATGGGTTAAACAAAACCAGCCCGCACTTGAACCACACATCCTCTACGCGACCGGCACTACCGGAAATCTGATCAATCGTCATACCGGTCTGAATGTGACAGCTATGCTGAGCGGCCCGATGGGTGGCGATCAGCAGGTTGGCGCGCTGATCTCGGAAGGAAAAATTGATGCGCTGATTTTTTTCTGGGATCCGCTCAACGCCGTGCCGCACGATCCGGATGTGAAAGCCCTGCTGCGCCTGGCGACCGTCTGGAATATCCCGGTCGCCACGAACCGCTCCACAGCGGATTTTATTATTCAGTCACCACTGTTTGCGCAAAACGTTGAGATTATGATCCCCGACTATCAGCGCTATCTGGCCGATCGTCTGAAATAACTCAGGCTTTACGCAGTACGGGTACGCCCAGTTCGCGGAAGTGATCGACAAACGAGGACGGCGCGGCCTTATCAAACATCAGAAAGACCTGCTGGCGCGCGCGCGTCAGCGCCACATAGGCCAGACGGCGCTCTTCCGCATCCGGAAACGCTTCGGGCTGCGGTAACAGGCCCTGTTCGATAATCGACTCGCGTACTTCCGCCGGGAAGCCCTCTTTGCCCTGCTGCAATCCCAGCAGAATAACGTAATCCGCCTGCTGACCTTTGCTGGCATGGATTGTCATAAATTCCAGATTAAGTTTCGGCCAGCGGGTTCTGGCTTTATCGAGCAGTTCTGGTCGCAGATAGTGATAGCGCGCCAGTAGCAGAATGCGCTCTTCAGGCTTCGCATAACCGCTGAGTTTGTTCAGCAGGGCTTCCAGCTGATCCTCTGCCAGCAGCGAAATCGACTTTTTATTGCCTTTGGTGACGCTGTTCAGCGGTTTTGCCAGCTGCTGCGGATTCTGCTGGATAAACCGGTTAGCAATGTCACCAATGCGGTCGTTAAAGCGGTAGGTGGTGTCCAGCACGCACCGATCGCCCTCACCAAAGTAGTGATGAAATGCGGTGGTCAGCGTCATCTCTGCGCCGCTGAAGCGATAAATAGCCTGCCAGTCATCGCCGACAGCAAACAGCGCGGTGCGCTTATTTTGCTGGCGTAGTGCGCTGAGCAATGCGGCACGCTGAGGCGAGATATCCTGGAACTCATCCACCAGAATGTGTTTCCACGGACTGATAAACCGTCCTTTTTCCAGAATGGCAATCGCCTGGTGGATCAGACCGGAAAAGTCCACCGCGCCCTCCTCTTTCAACGCGCTCTTCCACGCTTTCAGCAGGGGTGCCATCAGTTTGATGCGTTTACTGAAGTGATCCCGGATCTCTTCCGGCACGTCCGCGATCATGGCCGCCTGTGCGCCGCCATGCATGCGCATCAGACCGAGCCAGCGCTCCAGACGTGACGCCAGCCGGTTTGCCAGCCTCTCGTCCTCCCAGAATGGCCCTTCCGGTAACTCCCACTCCAGTTCGTCACGGAGCCACTGACGCCAGCCGTTTGCCATCGCCTTTTTCTCATGGCACTGCTGCCGCCACTCCCTGAGTAGCAGCGTGCGACGCGCATCGGCATC
>Ga0209371_1001415_pt1 | contig 16436 bp, 16 predicted proteins | sample AgamicAtAmrz_FD_187165 | JGI IMG/M metagenome (GOLD analysis project Ga0209371, IMG submission 187165) | Agave microbial communities from Guanajuato, Mexico - At.Am.rz (SPAdes) (version 2) | ecosystem: Host-associated > Plants > Roots > Rhizosphere | place: Guanajato, Mexico | collected 2012-06-07
AGTCAGTGGCGTCATTGGCAGACGCAGCGTGTCGTTAGCGATTAATCCTAGCTGTTTCGCAGCCCATTTCACCGGGATAGGATTGGGTTCACAGAAAAGCGTCTGGTGCAGGTGCATCAGACGCTGATTCAGGCGGCGAGCCTCAACGAAATTGCCCTGCTGTGCGAGTTGACACAGCTCGACCATTTCACGTGCAGCCACATTTGCGGTCACCGAAATGACGCCTTTGCCGCCCAGTTGCATAAAGTCCAGCGCAGTCGCGTCATCGCCACTCACCAGAATAAAGTCTTCATTAACCAGCTCTTGGATCTGACTAACCCGCGATAAGTTCCCGGTTGCCTCTTTGATTCCGATAATATTTTTAATTTCGGCCAGGCGGGCAACGGTTTCCGGCAGCATGTCACAACCGGTACGCGAGGGAACGTTATACAGCATCTGCGGCAGGCTGGTGCTATTCGCAATCGCTTTAAAGTGCTGGAACAGCCCTTCCTGCGTCGGACGGTTATAGTATGGCGTCACAGTCAGACAGCCCACCACGCCGGAATTTTCAAAACGCTTCGTCAGAGAGATGCCTTCAGCAGTGGCATTTGCACCGGTTCCGGCAATCACCGGAATCCGGCCATCGGCCAGTTCCAGGGTCAGCATCACCACATCACCATGTTCTTCATGGCTCAGGGTTGCAGATTCGCCTGTGGTGCCGACGGAAACGATCGCCGCGGTGCCGCTGGCGACGTGATAATCAATCAGTTTTTTCAGACTCGACCGGCAGACATTACCGCTGTCATCCATTGGCGTAACGAGTGCAACAATACTTCCCGTAAACATTGGCGATCCCCTCGACAAACAAGTGCTTCATGGTACGTTTTACACTTAGGGAAAAGCAAGCAAGCCACGCCATTCCCGCGCTTGTCAGCAGTTTTTTTTATGTTTACCTTATGGTTATTAGCGAAAGCAGAGGAAAAGCCATTTTGCCGCAATCTCAGCCCCATCATCTGGTGATCACCGCGCTCGGTGTTGACCGTCCGGGTATCGTCAATACGATTACCCGACACGTCAGCAGCTGCGGTTGCAATATTGAAGATAGCCGTCTTGCCATGCTTGGGGATGAATTCACCTTTATCATGCTGCTGTCGGGCAGCTGGAACGCGATTACGCTGATTGAATCGACGCTGCCGCTGAAAGGCGCAGAGCTTGAGCTGCTTATCGTCATGAAGCGCACCAACGCCGGGGTTCGTCCGCCGATGCCCGATACCGCGTTCATTCAGGTTGAAGTGGCCGACTCGCCACATATTATTGAACGCTTTACCGATCTTATTGATAAGCATCAGATGAATGTGGCCGAACTGGTGTCGCGCATCACACCCGCGCAACACAATTTGCCACCAACGCTCTATATTCAAATGACCGCCCATAGTCCGACACGAACCAGTGGTACCACCTTTGAGCAGGCTTTTAATACCCTGTGTCAGGAGCTGAATGCCCAGGGAACGCTGCGTCTCTACAGTGTGTCTGACGCTGACAGCAGCGAATCTGTCAGCGCGGTACGCTAAGCTTTAGTTAATATACCGGAGTTATTTCTCCACATGCCTGACGCGTGATCGGCTATGTGGTGAAATACCCCCTGATGGTAATTTTCCCTCTGGTCGTTTCGGCCCGGATGGTGTATTACCCACAGCCTGAATAAGAAAATGGAGAGATGTGATGAATCCACTGAAAGCCGGAGATACTGCACCTGCATTTAGCCTGCCCGACCAGGACGGCGAACACGTGAATCTGACCGACTTCCAGGGACAGCGCGTTCTGGTGTACTTCTACCCGAAAGCGATGACGCCAGGCTGCACCGTGCAGGCGTGCGGTCTGCGTGACAACATGGATGAGTTGAAAAAAGCGGGCGTGGAAGTCCTGGGTATCAGCACCGACAAACCGGAAAAACTGTCAAAGTTTGTCGAAAAAGAGCTGCTGAACTTCACGCTGCTGTCAGATGAAAATCATGAAGTCTGCCAGGCGTTTGGCGTCTGGGGTGAAAAAACCTTTATGGGGAAAACCTATGACGGTATTCATCGCATCAGCTTCCTGATCGATGCTGAGGGCAGGATTGAGAAAGTGTTTGATAACTTTAAGACCTCGAATCACCACGACATGGTGCTGGATTACGTTAAGTCAGCCTGATGTTGAGGGGCGCGGTAGCCCGACCGCCGCGCCCTGCTTATCTTCTTTCCGTGTTCCCTTTCATGCTTGCCTGCCGTAAAAAAACATCTGCTCTACTTGCGATTAAGCCGTGCGATTAAGCCGTGCGATTAAGCTGTGGCGACGATAACGCAGTTTCGCCCGGCATTTTTCGCCGCGTAGAGCGCGGCATCCGCCTGTTTCAGACTTGTTTCCAGCCCGGCATCCTGGGTGCCGTTCCATGCTGCAACGCCAATAGACAAAGTAATTCGTCCTACATCCGTGAGCCAGGCTTCGGCAATACCCAGCCGTACGCGCTCCGCGATGATCTGTGCCTCATCCAGGGCCGTGCCCGGCAGCAGCATCAGAAATTCCTCTCCGCCGTTGCGACATACCACATCAGACTGACGGGCGCTGGCACGCAGCGTGCTCGCCACCTGCTGAATCACCCGGTCACCGACATCATGACCCCAGCTGTCGTTGACGTTTTTAAAGTGGTCGATATCCAGAGCCAGCACCGAGAAAGGCTGGCGCAGCGTGCGGTAATACTCCAGCACCGCATTCAGACCACGACGATTCAGCAACTGGGTCAGCGGATCGGTCTGCGCTTCCGAGCTAAGACGGCCAATTTTGTCCTGCACCAGACCAATACCGGTGAGGAGTGCACGTTTGACCTGAGCCGCCTCAAAATACCAGGCAGTGATACCACCAATCTCTTTTGATACCCCCTGCGCGTCCATCCGGCTGGCTTTGCGGGCCAGCTGGAAGAGTGGCCGGGCGATCAGCCGCGCCAGCACCACGGCCACCAGCAGGGTTAGCAGCGCGAACGGCACCGAATTTTTCAGGACTTTCATTAACAGGCCCGACAGCGGATCCAGTGTGACGTTAATCGGCTTCAGAGCCACCACCGTCCAGCCGGTAGTCGGCACGATCGCAAAGCCCGCCAGTTGAGCTGACTCACCCGGACCGGCAAGCATCAGCGAGCCATTGGTCTGCTCGTCGCGCGGACTGACGATGGCCGGCAGCGTTTTACCCACCAGCTGCCGGTTCTGGTGATACAACACCTCATTATTGCTGTCGAGCACATAGACCGTGGTGCCATCCCGGTAAAATTGCTCACCCAGCAGCGCATTCAGAATGCTTTTTTTCTTCAGATAGATGGTGCCGCCGATGTAGCCCAGGTAGTCGCCATCGGCACTCCAGACGGGCCAGGAGATAAACACCAGCAGATTATTAGCGGCAGAGAGCGTGGGTTTACTGATGCTCGGCTGCCGCAGGGTCAGCGCTTCCCGTGAGGCGTCGCTGGTCAGGTGCATGCCTTTCAGGGTCAGCGACTCAGGCGAAATCGCCTTGATCACGCCCTGCGCATCCACTATCGCCACTGAGTTGAAACTGCTGGTCTGCTCGCGCAGGCGGCTGACTTCGCTTTCCAGCAGCGCCGCATTGTTAAAGTCGCGGCTGAGCTGGTTGGCGCTGTAGTGCAGCTGTGATTGCGCCAGCTGAAAGAAAATCTCACTGGTTGAGGCCAGCTTGGCGGCATAGGCCCGGTTAGCCTCAAGCGTGGTGTCAATCAGCACCTGGCGCTGAACCCGCCAGGTGGCGTAAAGCGTATTCGCGAGCGTGATAACAATGCTGACAATCACCAGCAGGGCGATCAGATTGCGCAAATCGGCCTTGGGCCGAAAGAGCTTTAACATGGCGTCGCCGCCCCGAAGATAAATGTCATGTCGTTAATGCCTGATTATTTTTTTAATGTGTGCCAGAAGCCCTGATATCCGGGCTTAAGTCTACACGGTGTCGGCATTTTTGAGCAGCATTAAGACAAATTTCACGCCTGAGAATCCAGATTTCGCTGGCACTAATCGATTAATCCCTGACTATCGTAAAAAGGCCAGGGTCCCGAAAAGCGGCCAATCGCACACTGATGCGTGACCATTCCCTGCCCGGGTTGCCAGCAATGAAGCAAAAAGCCGGGCGGCTCCAGAATAAAATGAGCCGGCCCTCTGGGATGCAGATCCAGCGCCACCTGATGCGACACGCCTGGCGCAACACAGGCCAGCGTGCCGGCAAAGCGGGTCTGCAGACTGCGATGCAGATGACCGCAGAGCACCCGCTCAACCTGCGGATGGCGGGCGATGATCGCCTCAAGGGCCTCCGGATGACGTAATCGTTGCCGGTCCATATGGGCAATGCCACAGGCAAAAGGAGGATGATGCAGCATCACCAGCGTGGGTTGCTCAGCAGCCGCGCTCAGTGCCTTATCCAGCCATTGCAGCTGGTGTTCGTCCAGCTCCCCCCACGGCTGTTGCGGTACGCTGGAATCCAGCGCCAGCAGCCTGACGCCGCCGACGCTAAGCTGCCAGTTCAGGGTGGACCCCGCCTGCAGATAGGCGTGATCCGGGAAAGCGGCACGCAGCGCCTCGCGGTCGTCGTGATTGCCCGCCATCAGGTAAAACGGCAGCTGCAGGCGTTGCAGGGCTTCCCGCAGCGTCTGGTACTCTTCCGCCCGGCCAAAATCGACCAGGTCGCCGGTAATCACCACCACATCGGGCCGCGGCTGCAACGCATTAAGGGTGTCGATAACCTGCAGTAATGCCGCATAGGTATCGACCTGTTTGTAAGAGAGGCGGCCATTGGCCTTGATATGCAGATCGCTGATTTGCGCAATCATCGTGGGTTGAACAGACACAACAGACTCCTTAGCAACTGAATTCCAGCGCGGCCTGGCTGGTCAGTGACCAGCTGATGCGCTGCCCGGCCTGCCAGATTTCGCGCGCATGACGCTCTACCTGAATGGGGCTATCCAGTCCGATATCGATCAATAAGCGCTGCGAAGCGCCGAGGAAGGTGCTGCCCACCACCACGCCGCGCTGGGGATAGCGCATGTTGTCGGCCAGCAGCACATCTTCCGGACGGCAAAAACGCAGCGGCTGACCGTCGGAGTCGTGCGCAATACAGTTAATGGCACCCACAAAATCGGCCACAAAACGGGAGGCCGGGCGCTGATATATGCCCTGCGGCGTATCAAGCTGCACCAGGCGGCCCTGCTCCATCACCGCGATGCGATCGCCGAGCGCCATCGCCTCCTGCTGATCGTGCGTAACGTAAACGGCGGTGATCGCCAGCCGCTTGAGCAGCGCGCCAATCTCCAGCCGCAGTCGATCGCGCAGCCTGGCATCAAGCGCCGCCAGCGGCTCATCAAACAGCAGCACTTTAGGCCGGGCGGCCAGCGCGCGAGCCAGGGCGACACGCTGCTTCTGCCCGCCGGACAGCTTTTCAATCGCGCGATGTGCCAGATGCGTCAGATCCACCAGCGCCAGCATCTCTGCCACCCGCGCCTCACGTTCGGCTCGCGGCACGCCCTGCACCTTCAGGCCATAGGCGACGTTCTGCGCCACGTTGAGCGTCGGGAACAGCGCGTAGTTCTGGAACACCATGCCGACGTTGCGTTTCTCAATCGGCAGCGCGGTAACGTTCCGCTGATCAAACCAGATCTCACCCGGCGGATCGCTGCTTTCCAGACCGCTGATGATACGCAGCAGCGTGGTTTTGCCGCAGCCCGACGGCCCCAGCAGCACCAGCGTTTCTCCGGCGTGGACCCGCAGATCGAGCGGATGCAGCGCGACCTGCTGATTGAAGCGACGCGAGCAGTGGCGCAGCGTCACATTGACGGCCTCTTTCATAGAGTTTCCTCTCTCTGCTGCCGCGCTGATTGCCATTCCAGCCAGTGATTACAGGCGTTGAGCAATAGCAGCAGCGGTAAAATCATCATGATAAAAATCAGGGTGTAGGCGGATCCGACTTCCAGCCGCATCGAGGTGTAGCTGTCGGCCAGCCCGACAGGCAGGGTTTTGGTCAGAGGCGTGTGCAGCATCCAGGTGATGTTGAACTCCCCTACCGACAGCGTAATCACCATAAACGCACCCGCCAGAATGCCGTTGCGACAGTTCGGGACGACCACGGTAAAGAAACGACGCCAGAAGCCCGCCCCCAGGCTGGCGGCGGCCTCTTCCAGCCGCGGCAGATCAATCGCCTGCATTACCGACAGCACCGGTCGGATCATAAAGGGCAGCGTAAAAAGCACATGGCCGATCAGGATGAAGAGCCAGCTGTCGCGCAGTGCGCTGAACTGACCATAAAGCAGAATGATACCCAGCGCGGTGGCGAGGCCCGGCAACGCAACCGGCAGCATCAGGCACTCCTCAATGCGTGAGGCCCAGCGTGACGGTGACTTCAGTAAGCCCCAGGCGGCGGGCACACCCACGATGACCGTCACCGCCAGACAGCTCAGGGCGATCAGCAGCGACAGCCAGAAGGTGTCGGCATACATCTGCCATACCTGTTCCACCCACTTCAGCGTCAGCCCGCTGCGCAAACCCGCGAAGTAGTTCTGCGTCACGCCCGCCAGCATTGAGAGCACCACCGGCACGATCATAAACAGCGCGGTGAGGCTGGTGATCGCTACCTGCAGCCAGAACAGACCCCGGCGCCTCATGATGAACGCTCCTTCCGGCACGCAAGCCCATTAGCCAGCATCAGCGCCAGCCAGGCCACCGCCCCCATCACCACGGAGAGTGCCGCCGCGGTGGCAAAGTTGGCGTAATTAGTGAACTCGCCGTAAATGGTCAGCGGCAGCACGGCCAGCTCTGTGCCAAGGGTAAAAGCGGTGCCAAACGCGCCCATGCTGGTGGCGAAACAGAGCGCGCCACAGGAGAGCAGCGCCGGTTTCAGCCCCGGTATGATGACGTCAAGGATGATGCGCCACTGGCTGGCACCCAGTGAACGGGCCGCCTCTTCCAGCGAGCGATCCAGCTTCTCACTGGCCGCCACCAGCGTCACGATGGCGCGAGGCAGCGAAAAATAGAGATAGCCAATGAATAAGCCGCTGAGTGAATAGGCGAAAACCCAGCGCTCATGAAACAGGCTGAGGCTGAGTTGCGCCAGCACCCCCTGACGGCCCGCCAGCATCACCATCAGAAATCCCACCACCACGCCCGGGAAAGCCAGCGGGAAGGTCAGCAGCGCCAGCAGCGTGCCGTGCCCGGTAAAGCGCTGCCGCGCCAGAAAGCAGCCGACTACCGCCGCAATCAGCAGCGTCACCAGCGTGACGGCTGCCGAGAGCAGCACGGTGTTCAGCAGGCTTTGCAGATACTGTGGCTGGTTGATCACCGTCCAGTAGCCGCTATGGTGCGTGGTGCGATCCTCCGTCATGCCGATCTGCAACAGACGGGCAAACGGCAGCAGCCAGAAGGCCGCAAAGAAGAGCAGCGCAGGCAGCAGCATCCACGGCCAGTTCGTCCCCAGCGCACGAAGCCGCTGGCGAACCGGCCCGCCAGCAGCAGACAGGTTGATTTCTGACAGTGACATCAGCGAATCTCACTCAGATAACGCGCGGAGAAGCCCTTCTGCGCATCGGCCATCTGCTGATAATCGACCGTGTGGGCGCGCGCATAATCGCTGTCAGGCAGGAAATATTTTTTCGCCTCGGGTGACATCGCTCCCGCCCGCACCGGACGCAGCCAGGCATTGGCCCAGATCGCCTGACCGGCATCTGACAGCACGAAATCAATCACTTTCTTACCGTTGGCCGGATGCGGCGCATTCTTCACCAGGCTGATGACGTAAGGCACCGTGACTGTTCCCTCGCTCGGGATAACAAACTCAACGTTGGCGTGATCTTTGTAGCGGGCGCGATAGGCGTTGAAGTCATAGTCGATCAGAATCGGGATTTCGCCTGAAATCAGCCGCGCATAGGCGGTCTGCTTAGGTACTATCGGCTGGTTGCGCTGCAGCGCCTTAAACCAGTTTATCGCCGGAGTGAAGTCATGCAGGCTGCCGCCTTTGGCCTGATTCACCGCGACCGCCACGACGTAGCCTACAAAGGCGCTGGCCGGATCGAGATAGCCCACCATGCCTTTATATTCCGGCTTCAGCAGATCATCCCAGGAGCGCGGCACCGGCGCGCCACCCAGTGCATCAACATTAACCATAAAGCCCATGGTCCCGGAGTGGAGCGCCACCCACTTGCCATTGGGATCCTTCATGCCTGCCGGGATCTGATCCCAGTTAGCCGGTTTATAAGCGCTGACCACGTCGGCACTGACAGCCTGAATACCAAAGCTGACGCCGTAATAGACCACGTCGGCGACCGGATTGTTTTTCTCCGCCACCAGCTGCGCCAGTGCCTGACCTGAGTTTTTATTATCCTGCGGCACATGAATGCCGGTCGCTTTTTCAATCGCCTGAAGCTGCGTGGCCCAGTCGGCCCACTCTGGCGGGCAGTTATAGCAGATGGCATTTCCCGCCGCCTGCGCCCACGAACTGGTGAACGTGCATCCGGCCAGCAGCGCAGCGCTGGCGACCTGTCTGATATTAAGGTTGAGTGACATGATATTTCCCTGAAGAAGAGCCATGAAATGCCCGGGCGATACTCTCCCCGAGCCGTAAATGATGGGCCAGCAGAGTGGGCTTGCTGCCCGGACTCAGAAGCAGATCAATGGCGCGCGTGCCCATCAGCGCAATCGGCTGCACCACGCTGGCCAGTGATGGTGAAAGTTGTTCACCCAGCTCAATGCCGTCGAAGCCGATGACTGACAATTGATTCGGTACGCTGACACCGGCACGCGCAGCAGCCCCCAGCAGGCTGATAGCCAGCAGATCATTACTGCAAATCACGGCGGTCAGCGGCGAAGGGGCATTCATCAGGGGCAGCAGCAGCCGGAAGTCGGACTGAATATGGCTGGGCATCTCAATCATTGCCCGCGGCTGGAGACCGGCCTGCTGCATGGCTTCGCAGTAGCCGAGGTAGCGCAGACGCGCACGGTCAGATTGCTGCATAGGTCCAGCGGCCATCACGATGTGACGATGGCCGAGAGCGATGAGATGGGCAGTCGCTTCCGCCATCGCTTTACGGTTGTCGACGCACAGCGCGGGCCAGTCGTGCTGTTGCGGCACGTTGTGGGTCAGCACGAAGGGCATCTTTGCTGCCGCCAGCGTCGGCAGCAGCGCACTGCGGTCGGCGTCTGCCACCGTCAGAACCAGACCGGCGACACGCTGGTGCAGCATCTGTTCGACAATGGCCGCTTCCCGCTCAGCCTGATAATCACTGGTTGCCACCAGCAGCGCATACCCAGCCTGCCGGGCCTGCTGCTCCATCGCCTGCAGTTGCAGGGCAAAAACGGGATTGAGCAGTGAAGGCAGCAGAACGCCAAGCGTGGTGTAGTGTTGAGTGCGGAGCTGACGGGCAATATGATTCGGGCGAAAACCGATCTGTTCAGAGGCGGCAAGCACCTTTTGCAGCGTGCCTGGTTTCAGCAGATGAGGATCAGAGAAGGCGCGCGCGGCGGTTGCGCGGGAGACCCCTGCCAGTCGGGCTACGCTGATTAAATCTGTCATCACTGCCTCGTTTATCGTCGATGAGATCGATCTCATTGCGACGTAAACTAGCGGCGTTATATGACAGGCGCATCACGGTAACATGACCGGCAGGTGACAGCGGCAGTGACGCCGCTGCGGGGAATTAAAGCATCAGGAAGGCGTAACCGCTGTTTTCCAGCGTCGCAACGGTGGTGCCGCTGGAGATAGTGTGGGTGACCATCGGGTCGATCCAGTTGCGATCGAGCTGATGAAACGCCACGGACTGATCACAGATAGTGACCTGAACGCCCGCTTTTTTCAGTTCGCTGATCAGCTTCAGGTTCGGGTTATCCACGCCGTAGGCTTTGCTGAACTGGTCATTATTCAGGGCTGACGACACCGCGTCGCCGTTGATCGACACCACAAATTTCAGCTGGTCGAGTGGCACACCCGCCGCATAATAGAGGTTGGTGACACGTGCCACACGTTCCAGGCCCAGATTCGGCTTACGAATATCGCCGTCATTGTGGTTAATCTGGAAAACAATTTTATTACTCAGACCCGCAGTGGTTCCGGGTTTAAATGCCGGCGTATCGACATAATGTATTTTGCCGTAGCCTTCAATCGCTGGCGTACTCCAGAAATCAGCAGGCTCAGATTTATTATCTGCCATTTTGCCGCTGACTTTATCGAATAATTCCGGCAAATGTAAAACATTGCCGCCAATAAATCCTGCTACGGCTGCCATCACTACTAACGCTGCTGGACGCATTAACTCTTCTCCCGGTCGTTTAAAACATCAATTACATTGCCAGCCACGCGTACCCCTGGTTTTGCAGAGTGGACACGGTGGTTGGACTGGAAAGCGCATGGATGACTGATTTATCAATCCAGTTATTCGGATAGTGATGGAATGCCACGGACTGATCGCAGACCGAAACTTTCACTCCCGCCTGATTCAGCTCATTAATCAGCTTCAGGTTTGGATTTTCGATGCCATAAAACTGTTTGAAATGGGCGTTATCCAGCATGGCAGGGGTCGCGTCACCCGTAACCGAAACCACAAACTTCAGCTGGTCCGCCGGCACGCCAGAGGCGATATAGAGATTCACCACGCGCGCCACACGCTCCAGTCCAAGATTCGGAGCGGTCATCGCGCCATCGCTGCGGGTAATCTGGAAAACGATTTTGTTGCTCAGGCCCGCCACCGGTTTAAACGCGGCGTCAGGCTCGTAATGAATTTTGCCGTAACCTTCAATCGCCGGGGTACTCCAGAATCCAGGCGCTTCCTGTGGCTCGGTTGCAAAATGACGTGTCACTTTGTCGTAAATATCGCCACTCTGTGTGACAGCCGCGCCAACGACGCCGCCAATAATGGCGATTAACGCGTATGAAACAACTGAACGCATAACACTTCTCTCCGGCAAATAATGTCTGTCAGATTCAGGGCTGAATCAGGTCGGCTATCTATACCACAGCGCAGGTTTAATTCTCGCTTCTGTAAATTCAGGTCAACGCGCTATTGATAACCGCTGAAATTATTCACTGAGAGAATTAATCGAAGATTTTTATCATGCAGAAAAAAGAGTCTTAGCAGCAGTGGCTCTGACAATCGGGGATTTAATCTTTTCCTGCTAAGTTGAGACGAGAAAATAACAGCCAGGCTTAGCTGGAATCAGGAAGAGTGTTGCAGGCGATACGATTTAATTAATCAATGAAGCAGAGTCATTTTGCGGCGCAGCGTGGCCTGTTTTTTCAGAGTAGACCTGGAAAAACGCGTGCCATATTCAGTTTTTCTGATTGAATTTACATAACTTTAAAAAAAGAACGATTACGGTTCCTGATATCTGTCAGCAGATTCTGCTTTATTCGGTCGAAGCACGACGGGAATGAACAGATAAGAGGCAAATTAGCTGCTCAGGACCCCGGTAAAACCTCGCCCGATTTACCTCGTTTAACTGCGGTTTAAGTTGGCAGGATGTTCAGTTTTTTTCGCCAAAATCTGCGATCTTGCACAAATTACATCAGGCGATGACCAGAAAACGACATTTCTTTCTTTTGATGCTCTGGTTAAGATAGTCGCGAACCGCCGTTATCTGCGAAAAATGGAACATTCCCGCTGCGCACCTGTCCATTTTCAGGGCCTCTCTACAGGATTAAGGCATGTTGAACCGGTTAAAGAAAACGCTAATCGCCGCGCTCCTCCCGACGCTCATTTTCACCACTCTGACACCGGCCCACGCTGATGTCAGTGATTCACTTCCCGATATTGGCACAACGGCCGGTTCGACGCTGTCGATTAATCAGGAACTGCAGATGGGCGATTTCTATGTGCGCCAGCTGCGTGCCAGTGCGCCGCTAATCAACGATCCGCTGCTTAATCAGTACATTAATCAGCTGGGGCAGCGGCTGGTGTCACACGCCGACTCGGTAAAAACCCCGTTCCACTTCTTTTTGATCCAGAATGACGAGCTCAACGCCTTTGCCTTTTTCGGTGGTAATGTGGTGCTGCATTCGGCGCTGTTCCGCTTTACCGAAAATGAAAGTCAGCTGGCATCAGTGATGGCGCATGAAATTTCACACGTCACCCAGCGCCATCTGGCGCGCGCCATGGAAGATCAGAAGCGCAATGCTCCGCTCACCTGGGTCGGTGCACTGGGCTCGATACTGCTGGCGATGGCGAGTCCGCAGGCGGGTATGGCCGCACTGACCGGCACCCTGGCGGGTACGCAGCAGGGGATTATAAGCTTTACGCAGGGCAATGAGCAGGAGGCGGACCGTATCGGCATTCAGGTGCTGCAGCGCGCCGGTTTCGATCCCCAGGCGATGCCGAACTTTCTGCAGAAGCTGGCCGATCAGAGCCGCTTCTCCTCTAAGCCACCTGAAATTCTGCTGACGCACCCCCTGCCCGACAGCCGTCTGGCGGATGCCCGCAATCGTGCTAACCAGATGCGCCCGGTCGTCGTGCAATCCACTGAAGATTTTTATCTGGCGAAGGTGCGTGCGCTGGGGATGTACGCCACCGGGCGTAATCAGCTTACCGATGAACTGCTGAGTCAGTATGCCAGCGGCAATGCCCGTGAACAGCTGGCGTCACAATATGGCAAAGCCATACAGTTTTTACAGGCGAAGAGCTATGCAGATGCGAAGCGGATTATGACGCCACTGCTGGCGAAACAGCCCAATAACGTCTGGTTCCTGGATATCATGTCGGACATCGACATCGGCCTGAACCAGCCACAACAGGCTATCGCCCTGCTCACCGCCGCCACCGGTGCCAAAAACAGCCCGGTGGTGCAGCTCAACCTGGCGAACGCCTACGTGGAAGCGAAGCAGTATGCCAGTGCCAGCCGTATTCTGAACCGCTATACCTGGGCCAATAAAGACGATCCCAACGGCTGGGATTTACTGGCACAGGCTTCTGCACAGCAGGGACTGAATGATGAAGAGTTGTCGGCACGGGCAGAGAGCCTGGCGCTGAATGGCCAGCTTGATCAGGCCATCACCGCGTTAGGCAGCGCCAGCGCACAGGTGCCACTCGGCAGCCTGAAGCAGGCGCGCTACGATGCCCGTATCGATCAGCTGCGCCAGTTGCAGCAGCGCTTTAAGCAGTATCAGAAAGGCTAAGCCTGCGTGCTGCCAGCGCCGCTTGAAGAGAGAATAAAAGGAGAGTCTGAAATGGTGACGATTTACCACAACCCGCGCTGCAGCAAGAGCCGCGAAACGCTGGCGCTGCTGAACGCCCGCGGCATTGAGCCGGACGTGGTGCTCTATCTGCAGACGCCGCCCGATCGCGAGACGCTGCAAATTCTGCTACAGAAACTGGGGATGCAGAGCGCACGAGAGTTGATGCGTACCAAAGAGGCGATCTACAGCGAGCTGGCACTCGGCGATAAAAACGAAAGTGCGCTGCTGGATGCGCTGGTCGAAAACCCGGTGCTGATTGAAAGGCCGATTGTGATCAATGGCGAAAAGGCGCGGATCGGACGTCCGCCCGAAGCGGTGCTCGACATTATTTAAAGGCCGAGCGTCTCTTTAACGAAGGGAATGGTGAGTTTACGCTGCGCGCTGATCGAGGCGCGATCAAGCCGATCCAGCGTATCAAACAGCGTGCGCATTTCCCGATCCAGTCGCTTCAGCAGGAAGCGCCCCACATCTTCCGGCAGTTCAAATCCACGTAATCCGGCACGCAGTTGCAGCGCCTGCAGTTTGTCTTCATCGGAGAGCGGCTGCAGGCGATAGATCTGCCCCCAGTCCAGCCGCGAGGCGAGATCGGGCAGCTGCAGATTCAGCTGACGTGGCGGACGATCGCCGGTAATAAACAGGCGCGTATTGCCGGTTTCCAGAATGCGATTATAGAGATCGAAGATCGCCATCTCCCACTCCGGTTCGCCTGCAATGCACTCGATGTTATCGATGCAGACCAGTGACAGCTGCTCCATCCCTTCCAGCACTTCCGGAACAAACCAGGTGCGTTTATCCAGCGGAACGTAACCGACCGCTTCACTGCGCGCGGACATTTCGGCGCACGCGGCGTGCAGCAGATGGCTCCGCCCACCGCCTTCGCGTGACCAGAAGTAGAGATAGCTGCCATGTTGTTGGTTGAGAGCGCCTTTGAGTGCGGCAATCAGCGACGGGTTTTCCCCCGGCCAGAAGCTGGAGAAGGTTTCATCGTCGGGTAAATAGAGTGGCAATGACAATTGTGCCGGCGTGTTCAGAAGCACCTCAGCAAGAGAACAAGCAAAAAATCGGGGGAAGTCTAACACAGTTTTCAGAAAGAGATGAATGGGGCGTCCCTGCCCTGGATCCTGTCAGGCGCGCTGCGATCAATGTTCGCGCGGTTCTTCAGCCTCCAGCACCACTTCTTCCGGACGCAACAGCGAGATCACGCGGAAGATCAGCGCCAGGCCAACACCCACGATCGTCGCCAGTGCCATGCCTTTCAGCTCTGCCGCGCCGATATGTACCTTCGCCCCGCTGACGCCGATGATCAGGATCACCGAGGTCAGGATCAGATTCTGCGCTTTGTTGTAATCGACTTTGGACTCGATCAACACGCGGATACCGGATGCGCCAATGACGCCATACAGCAGCAGCGACACGCCGCCCATCACCGGAACCGGGATCGCCTGGATCACCGCCGCCAGTTTGCCGACGCAGGAGAGCAGGATCGCCAGAATCGCCGCGCCGCCAATCACCCAGGTGCTGTAGACGCGGGTAATCGCCATCACGCCGATGTTTTCACCGTAGGTCGTATTCGGTGTGGAACCAAAGAAGCCGGAGATCACGGTGGATAAGCCGTTAGCGAACATCGAACGATGCAGGCCTGGGTCGCGAATCAGATCTTTCTTCACGATGTTGGCGGTGACCACCAGATGACCGATATGCTCGGCAATCACCACCAGCGCCGCAGGCAGAATCGTCAGCATTGCTACCCACTCGAAGCGCGGCGTATAGAAGGTTGGCAGGGCAAACCAGGGGGCTTTGACCACGCCACTCCAGTCAACGATGCCCATAAACGCAGAGAGCAGATAGCCTGCCACCACACCGACCAGAATAGGGATAATCGCCAGGAAGCCACGGAACAGTACCGAACCGAAGACCGTTACCGCCAGCGTGACCAGCGAAATCAGCACGGTTTTACTGTCGGGCGCACTGCCTTCAGCGGGCAGCAGGCCGGCCATATTGGCGGCGACACCCGCCAGCTCCAGACCAATGACAGCGACAATCGCGCCCATCGCCGCCGGGGGAAACATCACGTCGAGCCAGCCGGTGCCCGCGCGTTTCACAATCAGCGCCACGATACAGAACAGCACGCCGCACAGGATAAATCCGCCCAGCGCGACCTCATAACCCAGTGGCAACAGCAGCAGCACCGGCGAGATAAAGGCAAAACTGGAACCGAGGTAAGCAGGAATTTTACCTTTACAGATAAAGAGATAAATCAGTGTGCCGACGCCGTTAAACAACAGTACCGTCGCCGGGTTGATGTGGAACAGAATCGGCACCAGTACCGTGGCACCAAACATGGCAAACAGGTGTTGCAGGCTGAGTGGAATGGTTTGCAGTAACGGCGGTCGTTCATTGACGCCAATAGCGCGACGAGTCATCATTTATCCCCTTATGTTTTGTATCCCCGTGGGTTCGCGCTTCTGGCACAGTAGCAGGCACGCCGGTGCGCCTTGCGGCAGACCGAATCCGTTCGGGGCATTATTTTTGTCAAAAAAAAGCCGACTCTCTGGTCGGCTGTGCGATTTATTTGGTTCCGAAAATCTTGTCCCCGGCATCGCCGAGCCCGGGAATGATGTAACCCTTTTCGTTCAGTCCCTGATCCACTGACGCGGTGTAAAGCTCAACATCAGGATGCGCTTTCTCCAGCGCGGCAATCCCTTCTGGCGCGGCAACCAGAACCAGCACTTTGATGCTGGTGCAGCCCGCTTTCTTCAGCAGGTCGATGGTGGCAATCATCGAACCACCGGTCGCCAGCATCGGGTCGACCACCAGCGCCAGGCGCTCTTCGATGTTAGAGACCAGCTTCTGGAAATAGGGAACCGGCTCCAGCGTCTCTTCATCACGGTAAACACCCACCACGCTGATACGGGCGCTGGGAACGTGTTCGAGCACCCCTTCCATCATGCCCAGGCCGGCACGCAGGATCGGGACCACCGTGATTTTTTTGCCTTTGATCTGATCGATCTCTACCGGGCCATTCCAGCCCTCAATGGTCACGCGCTCTGTTTCCAGATCGGCGGTCGCTTCGTAGGTCAGCAGACTGCCTACTTCAGAGGCCAGCTCGCGAAAACGCTTTGTACTGATATCATGCTCACGCATCAGGCCCAGTTTATGTTTGACCAGCGGGTGTCTGACTTCCACGATCTTCATTGGTGTTCTCCCGGAATGAGTTGAGCTAAAAA